>Ga0115549_1001703_pt1 | contig 13064 bp, 5 predicted proteins | sample COGITO_mtgs_1004_2_FD_87176 | JGI IMG/M metagenome (GOLD analysis project Ga0115549, IMG submission 87176) | Pelagic marine microbial communities from North Sea - COGITO_mtgs_100430 | ecosystem: Environmental > Aquatic > Marine > Epipelagic | place: Germany:Helgoland, sampling site Kabeltonne...
CTTGCTGAACCGGGATCAAATTTTACAATGATTCAGACAGACAAAAACGAGATGTCCTCACACAAAACACAAATTGCTAACTCTGAGGAGTATCGCCTCTCCTTCGGGACTGGTGGACTATATGTGTCTGAGAGTGCTCAGTTAAGTCAGTCATACGCTGACCTCGAAAGCTGGGATGAAGTGATTGAACACGCTGTCGAGCATAATCTGTTACAGTTCAAATCTTCAGGTTCAACCCGCCGTGCTGTGCGAGAAATCTGCACTCGCTTGAAGTCCTTGTCGCCAAAAGAGTTAAACTTCTTCATAACTGCAGATCCTTACGACCAAGCGCTCATCAGCTGGCTTGCCTGCTGCCGCACGTATCAATTCATCGGTGACTTTGCGACACAGGTGCTTCTAGAAAACTTCGCAAGCTACAAGCTCGAGCTGGGTCACGTAGACTTTGACTTTTTCTATGATGAACAGGCACTTTTCCATCCTGAGCTCGATGAGATGACTGATGGCACACGCAAAAAACTGCGCCAGATCCTATTTCGTATGATGCGAGAGGTGGGAGTGTTGACGGAAGATGACAGGATCGTTGCAGGCATAGCGTCTCAATCTCTCAAAGATATTAACGATCACGGCGCTCGTGATCTTCACCTATTCGTGCCAGGAGTTGTCCAATGACGATCAACGCCGCTTGCGCTGAACTTAGAGGGCCACAATCTCGTGAGCTACTGGAACATCTGGAGGTGGTGATTTCCAGTCAGCGCTTTCTCGAGAAGCAAGGCTTGAACAATGAAGTGCCTTTTTTCATCTGTCCTTACCGCCCAGAAGATGCGGTTGAGATGGACGTCTTGCGAGGGCAACTTGTTAAACGCTTAGACCAAAGGTCAGTTCGCATTCTCCAGGTCAATCTTTATGATCTCGCTCTCGAAATCCTTGAAGAACGCAAGCTGCTCGGACGGATCCTTCAAGCGGAAGGCAGCATGCCCAAGTCCAAGATTAAAGAAACCTTGCAGGGTGTCCTAGATCCAGAGCGTCATCTCATACCCGCCATCGTTGAGCGTGCGAATAATGCGCAATTTGATGTGATGTTTCTCTCTGGCGTGGGTGAAGTGTTTCCTTACATCCGCTCGCACAACGTTCTGAACAACTTACAAAGCGCTGCCAAAGAGCAGCCCACGGTAATGTTTTTTCCAGGTAGCTATCAGCATCAACTGGCTACTGGAGCTTCCCTCGATCTCTTCGGAAAACTTCAAGACGATAAGTATTACCGTGCCTACAATATTCTCACGATGAAGGCTGCCGCATGACCATGCAATTAAAATCACTTTTTGCGAAACCCGTAGACCGTCCCATTGATGGCGTAATTAAAGCGGATGATGAAGCCAGCCTTCTCATGGAGCTGGAAGAATATGTTGTTACCAATGAAATTGAGAAAAACCTCAGTAGATTTCTTCAAGAATACAACAATTATTCGCATATCAACGGCGTTTGGATCTCTGGATTTTTTGGGTCTGGTAAGTCTCACCTCCTGAAGATGCTGTCACTTGTCCTTGAAAATCGTGAGATTGAAGGAAGGCATGCGGCCAATATTTTCGGCGATAAATGTGCGCATGACGCCATCTTGAAAGGCGAAATCGACAAGGCTGTTCGCACGCCCTCAAAGAGCATTCTCTTCAATATTGACCAAAAAGCGACTATCATCAGCAAAGATCAGATCGATGCTCTTCTAGCTGTCTTCCAATCCGTGTTTGATGAAAGCTGCGGTTATTACCGTGAAGGCTACATCGCCAAACTTGAACGTGATCTTGATGAGCGAGGTCAGTTTAGCAAATTCAAAGAAGAGTTCAGCCTGCACTCCTTCGGAAACATTTCTTGGGAAGAGGGTCGTGAACAAGCGAACTTCGAGGCTGATGCAATTTCAAAGGCGTTTGCGGCGGCAACTGGACAAAGCGAAATCGCAAGCCAAAACATTCTCGACCAATATTCAAAGACATATAACGTTTCGATCGAGAGCTTCGCTCAACAAGTAAAACGCTATATCGACCAACAAGAAAAAGGGTTCAGACTGACCTTCTTCGTGGATGAGGTCGGCCAGTATATCGCTGATAATGTAAAGCTGATGACGAACCTTCAGACGATTGCAGAAAGCCTCAACACGATCTGCAATGGTCAAGCATGGCTTGTCGTTACCGCCCAAGAAGCACTCGATAAGGTTGTCGGAGACATAAACGCTCGTCAAGCGAACGACTTTTCGAAAATTATGGCCCGCTTCGGCACTCGTATGCCACTGACTAGTCAAAACGTTGCTGAAGTTATTCAGAAGCGCCTACTCAAGAAAAAACCGGAATCTGAAGGGACGCTCACCCAGCTATACGACAGTGAGCATAGCAACTTTGGAACTCTGTTTAACTTTTCTGATGGCTCCGTCACGCTCAAAAACTTCAGAGATGAAGACAACTTTGTAGAGAGCTACCCCTTCGTTCCCTACCAATACGAGCTGTTTCGCCAGTGTATTAAGGGCCTATCAGAACATAACGTGTTTGAAGGTCGCCATAGCTCGGTTGGTGAACGCTCAATGCTTGGTGTGTTCAGGGAAGTAGCAATCGGCATTGCAGATCTAGAGGTCGGGCAACTGGCCACATTCGACCGCATGTTTGAAGGTATTCGAACAGCTTTGAAGGGCTCTGTTCAAACATCAATTCAGGTCGCAGAAGGCAACTTAGATGATGACTTTGCGGTGCGAGTTTTAAAGGCACTTTTTCTCGTCAAATATTATCGTCAGTTCAAGCCCACGCTTCATAACCTAAGTGTTTTGATGCTTGAGCACTTCCATCAGGACCTCACTGCCCTTCGCAAGAAAGTTGAAGAGGCGCTGAACCGTCTGGAGAGCGAGACCTACATCCAGCGAAATGGTGACGTTTACGACTTCCTTACAGACGAAGAGAAGGACATCGAAGAGGAGATCAAGAACACTGATGTCGACCGCACTGAGATCTCAAAAGAGATTAACAGTATCATCTTTCAGCAAGTGGTCGGATCCACCAAGATCCGCCACAATCTGACCAAGACAGACTACAGCTTTGCTTGCAAAATCGATGACGAGCTCCAAGGCCGTGACCACGAGCTGGCGATAAATATCATAACGCCGTTTCACGAACACTCTGAAAATGTCTCGTCCCTATCGCTCTCATCTATGAACAGCGATGAACTCGTAGTTGTCCTGCCGCAGAATTCACGGTTCTTGTCTGATCTTCTTCTCTTCAAAAAGACCGAGAAATACGTCCGACAAAATCAGCGCTCTAGCAGTGAAGAAGTGAAAGCTCGCATTCTGCAAGAAAAAGGCACCCAGAACTCTGAGCGTTACAAAGTTCTAAAGACACGCATTGATGCGATGCTCGGAGAAGCCAAGCTAATCATGCGAGGCGATGAACTTGAGTTACGTGAAGCGAGCGCAAAGGCTCGCATCGAGCGGGCTTTCCAGCTGTTGGTAGATAAGGTTTACAGCAATCTTCAGATGTTGCGAAACATCACCTATGCTGACAGCGATATCTCAAAATATCATACCGATGCTAAAGACGGCATCATGGGCGGTGAAACAGCTCCATTGACTGAAGCTCAGCTGCAAATCTTCAACTACGTGCAGAGTCAAACACGACAAAGTCTGCGTGTGACACTGAAGTCAATTGAAGAAAAATTTGAACGAAAGCCATTTGGTTGGCCAAGCTATGCAGTGCTAGCAAACACATCAGCGCTATGTGGCGCAGGAAAGTTAGAAGCACGATCAGACGGCACAATACTCGAAAACGACGCTCTCATTAAGTCATTTAAGAGCAATCGAGACCACCAAAACATCGTTCTTGAACCCCAAATCGAGTATTCAGCATCTAAAGTTAAAGACCTTAAGGACTTTTATGCCGAGTTATTTACGCATCAACCTGCAGCCAGTGATGCCAGGGGGTTGAGCCAAGAAACTGCATCTGAGTTTGCACGATTGGCAAACAAACTTGGGACACTTCAACAGCTCTCCAGCACGTTTCCGTTCCTCGTTCAGCTGTCACCAATACAGCTAGCCTTTGAAGGATATGCAAAGAAAGACGTCGATTGGTTTATCGCCGAGCTGCCTAAAGTGTCTGATGATATCCTAGATCAAAAGGATGACGTTCTGGATCCAGTCTTAAATTTTATGGACGGCCCTCAGCGTCAAATTTACGAGCAAGCAGACCAGTTCTTAAAGGATAACCAGAACAATTTCAGCCACGCTGGCTCTGATACTGCGAAGGGTCTGAAATCAATTCTGATTGATGAGGGATGCTTTAAAGGCAACAAGATGCAAGAGGCAAAGGCACTTTTGCATGAGCTAAGGCTACTGGTCGATCAGGGTCTAATGGATGCCCGTGAAACTGCCAAAGCACGTTTGAATAGTCTTAAAGCGGACATGCACCAGCTGACAGACTATCAATCAGCCGACGCAACTCGACAAGAAGCAGCAGATCGTGCGTTTGAAGTGGCTATCGAAGAAATCCACAACCAGCGCATCATAGCACTTATTCAGGTTACTGTGGATCGCTTCACTTCCGATCAATATCCAAGCATCTTGGGCGCTCTTGTTCCACCAAAGGTGGATTCTGGCTCTGGTGGCAATGGCGGTGGCGATACGCCTCCAACACCCCCACAGTTCGTTTCAGCAAAAACAGTTTCTGTTGCTGCATCGAAATCAGTCTTGGACACGGAAGAAGATGTGGATTCCTACATCAGGGCGTTGCGTGAAGCGCTTGTGCAGCAAATTAAAGATGGCAAGAGGATCACAGTATAATGGACACGAATAAGCTTAAGAAATTCGCTCAAGATGCTCGTCGTGTCCTCATTGGACGTGTGAAAAGTAAACTTGATTTGGTGCTTGCTGAAGATAGTGCCGCAAGACGTGAACGAGCGTCAGCTGTGCGTGATCTTGAAAGTAAGATACGTCACCTAGGCGAAGAGCAAGTTATCGAACAAGTGGCTTACACTTGGTTCAATCGCTTCACTGCTCTTCAATATATGGACATGAACGGCTTCAATCGTGTGCGTGTCATCGCACCTATTGACGGCCAAACCCGTCCTGAAATCCTCTCAGAAGCGACCGCTGGAATATTCAACGAAGACCTCGTGTCCGAGAACACAAAGAACGTGGTCTCTGGTCTTCTGGATGGGCGTTCTGCCAGCAACGATCCTGAGAACGAAGCCTACCGCCATCTTGTGGTTTCAGCATGTAACTACTGGCATAAATCCATGCCTTACATGTTCGAGAAAATCCTCGATTTCACCGAACTCTTGATGCCGGAAGACCTGCTGTCTGCCACCTCGATCCTGACAAGCTTGCGGGAGGTGATGACGGAAGATGTGTGCAAGGATGTCGAGGTCATCGGCTGGCTTTACCAGTTCTACATCTCTGAAAAGAAGGATGATGTTTTTGCTGGTCTGAAGAAGAACCAGAAGATCACTCCTGAAAACATTCCTGCTGCCACCCAGCTCTTCACGCCACATTGGATTGTGCGCTACCTCGTGGAGAATTCGCTTGGTCGACTCTGGATGCTGAACCGCCCTCAGTCCAAGCTGGCGGAACAGATGGAATATTACATCAAGCCAGAAGAGCCTGAGACGGATTTCATAAAGATTACAACACCTCAAGAGCTGAAGATCTGCGACCCTGCCTGTGGGTCTGGTCACATGCTGACCTATGCGTTCGACCTGCTTTATGCGATCTATGAAGAAGAAGGCTTCGACCCCAAGGATATTCCGGAATTCATCCTTGAGAATAACCTGACGGGCATCGAGATTGATGAACGTGCAGGCTCCCTGGCTTCCTTTGCCCTTGCTATGAAGGCCGCTGAAAAACTTGGACGCCGCCGTTTCCTGCGGATGGAAACAAAGCCCGATATCTGCGTTCTGCAGAATGTCAGCTTCGAGCAGTCTGAACTCCAAGACATCGAAGCCATGGTTGGGCGTAGCCTGTTCACAGCAGACGTGCGGGCGACCCTGACACAGTTCGAACAAGCTAAGAACTTTGGCTCCCTCATCATCCCGAAACTGAAAGACCCTAAGGAATGCCTGCGGGTGGTCGAGGCACAGGATCTTGGTGGTGACATGTTCCGTGCAAAGTTGCGGGAACGGTTGCTGACAACCCTTCGGATGTCTGAGGCGCTCTCCTCAAAATATCTTGTTGTAGTGGCAAACCCGCCTTACCTCGGCGGTAAGGGGATGAACGGGCCTCTTGGGGACTATGCCAAGAAAGAATACCCCGACAGCAAATCCGATCTCTTCGCCATGTTCATGGAACGCACGCTGGCATTGGCTGTGAAGCGGGGTATGATGGCGATGATCAACATGCAGTCTTGGATGTTCTTGTCATCATACGAAAAGCTGCGTGGAAAACTGCTCTCTGACGCAAGGCTGCTTTCCATGGCTCATCTGGGTGAGCGTGGTTTCGACACCATAGGTGGAGCTGTGGTGTCCACCACTGCGTTTGTCTTCGCCAAAGAACGCCATAAAGATCTGAAAGGTGTTTACATTAGACTCGTTGATGGTGAAACGGAGAACAGAAAAGCTTCACTTATAAAAAATGCTATTAGCCATCCTGAGTGCTTGTATCGATATAGTATAATGTCAAACCAGTTTTCGAAAATTCCGGGGACTCCTTTAACATATTGGATTAATAGCGCTGCGACTGATGCGTTTAACAACGAGTTAATTGAGGATGTAGGAAAAACCAGAAGAGGATTGCAATCTGGAAACAGGGACGAATATTTAAGATATTGGTTCGAAACAGAATTAAAAAAATGTGATCTCAAAGCAATAACTAGGGATGAATTCAAAGGCTCGCAAAAAAAGTGGGCTCGCTTAAACAATGGTGGAATTTTTCGCAAGTGGTATGGCAACCTTGAACTTGTTGTTAATTGGTTGGGGGATGGTCATGCGATCAAGTCCTCAAACAATTCAATCGTTGCCAGCGAGCATTTATATTTTTTAAAAGCGGTGTGCTGGGCGAAGTTTAGCAGCGGAGCCGAGGGTTACCGCCTGCACCCAAGTGGAGTTGTTCCTGGCGATTTGGCAGCATATTTTTATGGAGATGATGAGGAAACCGCTATATGTTATTTTAATTCTAGAGTCGCTGGATTCTTTAAACATCTTATCAACCCCACCCTAACAAATAATGTTGGTGATCTCGCCAGAATCCCATCTTGGAAAAAAGTCGAAAAAATAAAGCCAGTATTTAAAGACTATGCTGATCAGCTCATTAATACACATAGAGCCGACTGGGACGCCTATGAAACCTCTTGGGATTTCACTACACTGCCCCTGTTGTCATCTGAACACCGTTCCGCAAACATCGCTGAGACCTACGCAAAACTGCGCAACGATTGGCAGTCGATGACCTATGAGATGCAGCGGTTGGAGGAAGGGAATAATGAGATCTTCATTGATGCCTATGGTTTACAGGATGAGCTGACGCCAGAGGTGCCGATTGATGAGATCACGCTGACCTGTAACCCACATTATCGCTATGGCGAGAACATGACCGATCCAGAGCGTGAAGCACGACTTCTGTCGGACACGATAGCAGAATTCTTGTCATACGCCGTTGGGTGCATGTTTGGGCGCTATAGCCTCGATAAACCCGGTCTTGTGCTTGCCAACCAAGGCGAGACGCTTGAGGACTATCTGGCTCACGTGCCCGAACCCACATTTGAACCAGATGAAGATAATGTCATCCCCATGCTGGATGGGGACTGGTTCTCTGATGACATCACAGAGCGTTTCCGCAAGTTTTTACGGGTCACGTTTGGCGAAGAGCACTTCCAAGAAAACCTGCGCTTTATCGAGACAGCACTTGGCAAAGACATCCGTAAATACTTCACCAAGGATTTCTACAAAGACCACGTGAAGCGTTACAAGAAGCGTCCTATCTATTGGATGTTCTCTAGCCCCAAAGGCAGCTTCAACGCTCTCATTTACATGCATCGCTATAATCGGGATACAGTTTCAGTTCTGCTGGATCAGTATGTGCGTGAGTTTAAGGTGAAGCTGAACGCCCAGAAATCTGCCTATGAACGGGTCGAAATCAGCTCAGACGCATCGCAAGGCGAGAAAACCAAGGCCATCAAGGAGATCCAGAAAATCAACAGCACCATCGAGGAGCTGGATGCATGGGAACGGGAGGTCATCTTCCCGCTAGCAAGTCAGCGTATCGAGATCGATTTGGATGATGGCGTGAAAGCTAACTATCCTAAGTTCGGCACTGCCCTGAAATCTATTGGTATTTGAGGTGCAGCTTGACTGAAGAACATATCACACGGGGCCTACAGGCACAGTTTGAACGACATCGGATCGTGTTTTGGTATGATGACAAGCAAGAGCTGAGGGAGGCGTTCGATGAGGTCTCTCTGCCTGATGTGACGAAGATAGAAATCCAGAACGATGAGTTCTCGATCAAACACCGTGTTCTAAAGCAAGGACCAGATCAGAAGTTCCTTATCTACAAGCACGGTCCCGAACCGGAAAAGCTGACCGACAATTGGCTGTTAGATGTGCAGATGGCACACGGGGTGTTTCAGGCTACGCAAACACAGGTATTACTTGCTGAGCTCGGTCTGGATCTTGGATTTGCAGATACTCTTGCGGCACATGAAGAGTTCTTCCGTTCAAAGAAGAGAACAGAAGACCTAAAAGCTATTCTCGACCCTGAGGATGATCGTATATCTCTTCGATTTAAGTTGCTCTTGATAGCCACTGGCTCAGACCAAGACATCGAAGGTGTTGTAGGATCTCTTTTTGCAGAACAGGCAAATCAATCAGACGAGATCCAACGGTTACTGAAGCGTTGTAATCTTGAAGAGTTTCTTTGGGATCAACTTGAGCGGCGCTACGGCTATGTCACTGAAGAACCATCCATCAGCGACTTTGCCCTAGAACTTTTCAAGTCTTGCTTCTTGATAGCCGTTGGTGGCGACGCAAAACTTAACAGTGAATCTCAAGTTCTGTTCCGACGCTGGAAGAATGACAAGAACAACGCAGATACATTCGAGATCCTCTCCAGAGAGTTCGAAGAAGCCCTAAACATCAAAATGACCTTGGCCGAAACTGACTTCAGGAAAATCATTGATGTTGATCTCTTTGAGCAGATCGACAGATACATACTACGCTCAATGGCAAGCGAGCTAGCAGGACAACATCTCAAGCGTGCTGATGTTGAAAACTGGGTAAGAACTCGTCGTAAGCATCACTGGTATGATACTTATCGTCATGTTTACGAAGCGCTTTTCTATGCGTCGGAATTCTTAAACGAAATCTCGCAAGTTAGCCTTGGTATGGATGGCTTGGATGATGCGATTTCACGTTACTCAAAGACCTGGTTCAAGATCGATCAGCTATATCGAAAATTCATTCATCACTTACGCAAAGCAAGCCAACCCACGCTCTTGGGCGATATCGCAGAAGTGGTCGAGAACAGATATGAGAACGATTATCTGCTTCGACTAAACGACGCTTGGCAAACCCATGTTGATCGCAGCACGGTGTGGAAAAGCGAAACGATCCCATCGCAAAAAGATTTTTACAGTCGCTTTGTGAAGAAACTCCGAGACAAGGATACTAAGGCAGTTGTCGTGATCTCGGATGCTATGCGCTACGAAGTGGGCGAAGAGCTGTTAAGACGCATTCGAGAGCAAGATAAATTCGACGCTCAAATTGAGCCTATTCTCTCTTCTCTGCCCAGCTACACTCAACTTGGCATGGCATCACTATTGCCACATGAGCAGCTGGCTATCTCTGATGCTGAAAAAGCGGTTGTTTCGATAAACGGCAACCCGACCGCCGGGTTGGAAAATCGTAAAAAGATACTGGCAAGCAATCCGAACGGCGATAGATCTGCTGCCTGGCAGGCGACAGACTTTCTCGAACTTAAATCTATCGATGCCAAAGAAATCATCCGAGACCATGACGTTCTCTACATTTATCACAATGTGATCGATGCCACAGGGGATTCAGCTAAAACTGAAGAAAAGGTCTTTGAAGCAGTCGAAGATGCTCTAGTCGAACTGGTCACCCTTGTCCGCAAGCTAACGTCAGCTAATGCCGGCCATATCTTCGTGACTGCAGATCATGGCTTTATCTACCAAAACCGTGATCTTCAAGAAAGTGATTATCTGAGCGTCAAACCTGAGGGTGATGAAATCCTTTTCCAAGATCGACGCTTCATTCTAGGCAGAGGCCTAAACGAACATCCTAGCTTTAAGAAATTCAACGCATCAGAGCTAGGATTAGACGGTGACATCGAAGTTCTCATTCCCAAGTCAATCAACAGACTTCGGCGGAAAGGATCTGGCGCAAAATATGTTCACGGAGGAGCAAGTCTTCAGGAAGTCATAGTCCCTGTTCTAAAGATCAACAAGGGGCGTCAGAATGACACCGCACTGGTTGATGTGAGTATTTTGACTGGTGCCACTAAGACAATCACAACAGGCCAACTCAGCGTGCGCTTTTATCAAGAAGAAGCAATCACAGAGAAAATCCAGCCTAGAAAACTACGTCTTGGAATCTACGCCCTCGATGGAACATTGCTGTCAGACACACATGAACTCACGTTTGATATGACATCGAGCAATCCAAGGGACCGTGAACAAAAAGCACAACTTCTTCTGAGCAAAGCTGCTGATGCTTACAACAATAAAGAAGTTGTTATGCGTCTTGATGAACAACACGCAGGCACAAGCCATTTCAAAGAATACAAAAGCACTCGATACACTATAAAACGGTCGTTCTCGAACGATTTTGACTTCTGAGGGAGCGAGACATGACAGCACTTAATGATAAAATTAACCAACACTTCCCTGGGCTTGTTGTGCGCAAAGACCTCGTCAAACAGGTCAAAGGCAACGCAATCGTTCCGACATATGTGCTGGAATATCTATTAGGCCAATATTGCGCTACAAACGATGAGGCATCGATTGAGAGCGGCATTGACACTGTCAAAGATATCTTGCGCAAACACTATGTTCATCGCAACGAAGCCAACAAGATCCAGTCAGACATCAAAGAACGTGGCCGTTACAAAGTCATTGATCGTATAAGTGTTGTGCTGAACGAAAAAACAGATGCTTATGAAGCTGTATTTGAGAACCTCGGTATCAAGAAAGTTGCTGTAGACAGCATCACGGTTAAGCAAAATCCAAAGCTGCTTGTGACTGGGATCTGGTGTATTGCCGATGTCCAATATGAGTTCTCAGAAGACAGTCGTATATCGCCTTGGATATTAGAGTCCCTCAAGCCTATCCAGATCGCCAACTATGATTTTTACGAGTTTGTAACCGCACGAGAAGAGTTCACGCTGGATGAGTGGATCGATGTGTTGATGCAGACGATTGGCTTTGACCCTGAAGCATTTGGACGCCGGAGCAAGCTTCTTCAGCTCATGCGTCTCATCCCTTACGTTGAACGCAACTATAACATCATCGAGCTTGGGCCTAAGGGCACAGGTAAGTCACACATCTACTCTGAATTTTCACCGCATGGTCAGCTCATCTCGGGCGGTGAAGTTTCTGTAGCAAAGCTGTTCGTAAACAACAGCAACGGCCGTATCGGACTGGTTGGCTTTTGGGATGTTGTCGCCTTTGACGAGTTTGCGGGAAAAGATAAAACAGCAAACCGTGCGCTTGTAGACATTATGAAGAACTACATGGCGAACAAGTCATTCTCTCGTGGTGTTCAAACTATGGGAGCAGAGGCTAGTTTTTCATTCGTGGGTAATACAGACCACAATGTCCCCTACATGCTCAAAAACAGCGACTTATTTGAAGCCCTGCCCCCACAGTTCCACGACTCTGCATTTATCGACCGCATACATGCATACCTTCCTGGCTGGGAAGTGGACGTCATTCGTGGGGAGATGTTTACAAACGGCTATGGGTTCATCGTAGACTACTTGGCTGAAATTCTACGGCATCTACGCTCAGACGACCTTTCGAACCGTCACCAAGCATTCTTCTCACTGTCTGATAGCATTTCGACCCGTGACCGAGACGCAATCAACAAAACCATGTCAGGCTTGATGAAACTGCTGTTCCCGGCCGGTGGAGAAACAGAAGAAGATGTTGAGGAGCTTCTTAAGCTTGCCATCGAATGCCGTAAACGAGTCAAAGACCAATTGAAGCGCATTGATGCGACCTATCCCACCGTTGAGTTTTCTTACACCAATAAGGGTGGCATGAAGACGACAGTCCAGACACTCGAAGAAGTGCAATTTCCTGGATATTATCACAAATCGTTCAAGGACGAGGATGATGAGGATGCACTTGTAGATCCATCGGTTGTTGTCGATTTGCCGCAAACAACTGCGGGAGTAGCTTCAGCAAGCATTCAACCAACCAACCAGCTTGGAGGCACCTCTCCTGCACCTATGGAAAACGACCATTTAGTTGTTTCTGAAAACCAAAAAGGCGTCAGTTTTGACAAGCTGTTTGGACAACACCTGAAGGGTGCAACTCAATTAACGCTCACCGATCCATACTTGAGAGTGTTCCATCAAATTAGAAACTTGATGGAGTTCATTGAAACAGTGGTAAAATTTAAAGCACCCGAGGATGACGTAACTGTCCATATCGTCACATCTCCAGATGACACTCGGATGGAGCAGCAAGTTCAGTATCTCGAACAAGTCCAGCAGAACGCCGAAAGTGCGGGTGTCCGTGTTACCTGGGAGTTTGATGGCACGGGCACCATCCATGCTCGACACATCACCACGAATACAGGTTGGAAGATCTTACTGGATCGAGGTTTAGACATTTTCCAACGCTTTGAGATGAACGATGCCTTCAGTCTAGCAAATCGAATACAGGAACAGCGTGCCTGTAAGGCGTTTGAAGTAACGTTCATTCGCAACTCGTAGGTTCAGGGGGAATAAACGCTATGAGCGAAGCTAAAATTAATTATGAAGATCTTTTGCGCCAACTTTCAGCTCAAAAAAAGCAACTGAGAAAATTTAAACCTCATTTTGAAATAGCTGATCGAGACAAGGCCCTATCAGCTTTTGAAAAACTTGC
>Ga0115549_1001706_pt1 | contig 13051 bp, 8 predicted proteins | sample COGITO_mtgs_1004_2_FD_87176 | JGI IMG/M metagenome (GOLD analysis project Ga0115549, IMG submission 87176) | Pelagic marine microbial communities from North Sea - COGITO_mtgs_100430 | ecosystem: Environmental > Aquatic > Marine > Epipelagic | place: Germany:Helgoland, sampling site Kabeltonne...
TGCCCGGTGATCGCACTGGCCATAATGTCGATAGCTGCAAAGGTTTTACCACTGGCTGCTGCACCACCAATAAAGCCTATTGATTTATCCGGTATAAGGTTTTCCACAAGCCACTTATAGGGGTGATTCCACTCGCCGCTGCCTCGAATAAAACCGAATCTTGAAAAGCTTGCGAAGGCAGCTTGATTGTCGCGCTCGATGCCCGGCATTTGTGTTAAATTTGATGTATCATTCATAAAGATATTTCCCCCTAGGAAATGTTTTTAACCAGCTTAGGTTTGCAGACTTAGGCTGGTTTTTTGTTTGTCCAATAAAAAGAATCTGCCGGTAACTTGCCAAACCAATCGCCTGTATCTAAAAATTGCCCGGCGGTTGCACCATCGCGAAGCAGTGCACCTGCTAATTTCGCTCGATCAGATTGCTCGAATTTGCCATATACGTGGATTAGCACGAACTGATCCTTTAGAGGCCAGTCGTAGGCCTCTGCCGAGTTACCTGGCGGCAACAACAAATAATTGCGGCACTTGTTATGGTGCCGTGGAGGCGCTTTCGCCCATGCTTGGCTGCCTGCAAATAGATGAACAAGTTTGCCGGGTAACCTTTTCAGCTGAAGTGCAAAGGGAGGCGTGCGTTGCTTTACAGTGAGCGGCTGTGCCAGCGCCGCACTCATGATGCTTCACTTTGTTGACGTGCGGAATTGGTCCGTTCGGCAATCCATGCGTCGATTTAACTGGCAAGAAATGCGGATATGCGCTCGGATACACGCACAGGTTGTGGGAATTCATTTTTAGAAACTAGGCGATACATGTGCGAGACAGATAGTCCCGCTTGCTTCGCTGCGTTTTTGGGGCGGATAAAAGATTCAGTCATATTGGCAACCTCGCAATTAGAGTTACTTATAGTCGACGATTGCTCAAAAAAAAGCTACCACACATGCGTTCACAAAGAAAAAGCAGTCTTAATGCATTACATGAGTAATTATAATAGCTTTGTCGTTAGTGGATACTAATCAGGTCACTTTAGAGCTAATTTTCATAGGCTTCTTTTTAACGTTGCAATGTCTGGCAGTGCGTTACCCTTACAGTGACATAGATTGGTAATCAATACGTGCCGATATAATTTGAGCAAGTTCGCTAAGCCGAGTTCCAGGCTCTGATGTTGCTGAATTTGTGTCTTTCCACAATTTTTTTTTGCTTAGTTCCTAGCTAGCGCAGGCATAAGTTTTAACTTCGGGTTTGCTTTGCAGCCTTCCAATTTGTCGCGCTTAGTGCGTATCTAAGGCAAGCCCGAATCCTTCAATACAGCTTAGCGTTACAGCATTGCCTCCTGTGTCCATAAAGGGCCCGTGGAGTTTTCTTGATAGCCGTTCTCCTAATACCAATTATTTTGCTAGCTTTATATTCCCAGCCCGTCCACATGCTACCCGCACACATTCCCAAGCGTTTAGCCACTAACCATTTCGTGATGGTGCTCGCGTTCAATGAATGCTTTAGTCGACCTAGCTAAATGATCAAGTCGCTCAATAAGCGCATTTTCGTCAACAAAACAATTCCTGGCGCCTTAGTGGTCCATACGGGAATCTGGCGGGGGAAACGCGATTAGCGGCTTATTCGACGCTACATAATCGATAATCGAAGAGTGCTTCTATTAATTCTTTGCCATTGCTTAGTTATAAGTGCTGAAGAATGTTGCTAGCCAGGCCAGTGAGTAGCTGCCTTTTTGATTGGCCTGAGTGTGCTGGCGCTCGGAATATATTATGCGCGTAGATGTACAATCTTAGCCTTGCTTGAATCGCAATACCCTGCCCATGCGTCCATCATGGCGGTGCGCTTTTCTAGCAAGTCGCCGCGCTGGTAGGCGCGTTCGGTTTCGTCTTTAAGCTGATGGGCTAGGGCGGTTTCGGCCATGCGTGCTGGGTAGTTGGTTTTCTCTGCTATCCAGTCGCGGAATGTAGAGCGAAAGCCATGCACGGTTAAATCATCGCGTTTCATGCGCTCGAGCGTTTTTAGCATGGTGACATTGGACATATGTTTACCCTGCTTTTGGCCGGGAAATATGTGTCCGCTAATACGGGGCAGGTTTTCCAGCAATTCAATGGCAGCTTTTGATAGGGCTATGCGATGCTCATAGCCGGCTTTCATGCGCTCTTTGGGGATAATCCAAAGCCGTTTCTTAAAGTCGATTTCCTGCCATTGTGCGCCGATTACCTCGCCCGTGCGGGCTGCGGTCAATATAGTAAAGCGTAGCGCCTGCGCGCCTTGCCCGGCTTGTGCCTTTAGCTGGCTCATGAAGGCTGGCAGCTTGTCATAGGGTAGGGCCTCATGGTGCTGCACATTTTTAAGCTTGTTTGGCTTCGGTAGCACTGGTTCAAGTCCGCCTTTCCACGCTGCCGGGTTGTCGCCCTCACGGTAGCCTTTGGCCTTGCCATAATTCAATACTGTCTCGATACGCTGGCGCACGCGGGTCGCGGTTTCTGTTTTTGTCGTCCAGATTGGTTTCAGGCATGTAAGCACGGCGGCCTGGTCAACGCTGGCTACGGGTAGTTGGCCGATAATGGGAAAGGCATAGGTGGTGAGCGTGTTAGTCCATTGCTGCGCGTGCTTGGCATTTTTCCATTCTGGTGTTTTGGCTTTTATGCACGCTTCAGCGCATTGTTGGAACGTGATGCGCTCACGCTCGGCTTTGGCATCTTCAAGCAATTGTGCGGCACGCTGTGCTTTGCGATGCTCGATAGGGTCAATGCCTTGCTTCGTTAATTTGCGTTGGGTGTCGCGCTGTTCTCGCGCCTCAGCAATTGAGAAGTCATCGAGTGAGCCCAAGCCCATTTCGCGGCGGCGCTTGTTCAGCATGAAGCGATAAACCCAATGCTTTGCGCCTCCTTTGGATACATATAAATAAAGGCCGCCACCATCGTGGTAACTGCCACGCTCTTTAAGTTTTTTTATTTTTACTGCTGTGAGCTTATTCCACGTGGTCATTTCCTTTCCCCCAATCTATCCCCCATTGATGGTGGGATTGTATAGGAACGTATTAGAGAAGGTAATAGGGCTATAACGAAAAAACCCCGCGTTTTATAGGCTAAAACGTGGGGTTTTCGGTTTTACTGTATTGCTTAAAACATCAAATGGCGGAGAGGCAGGGATTTGAACCCTGGGACGGGATGAACCGTCGCTGGTTTTCAAGACCAGTGCTTTCGACCACTCAGCCACCTCTCCAAAAAAATCAGCGCAAGTATACCCTTACTAGAATTACTCGCAAGGGTTTTGCATGGTAGATTTACGCGCTTTCGTGCGATGTATTTTCCACTGGGTCTTCATTACCTGCATTGCCGGCACGTGGATCATTCGGTGCGCGGTGAACTTCTTTAAGTGCAATAGCTGATGGGTCTGCAACCAGTGGCTGGCTCATCTTTATCTCCAGTTTAGAGCTGGTGATTTCGTGCATAGCAGCAGCTTTTTTGCGTGCTCGTGGGTCATTGCTCGCACGAGGCCCTTCAGCGTTATCGACCAGACGCTTATCATTAGAAGTCTCCTTAGCAATAGCAGCGCCTTGCGCCGGTTGGTGTTGAGCATCGCTACCTTTACCATCGACTTCTGCATTACTATCGGGCTCGATGCTTTCTTGAAGATCAAGCGCTGGTTGGTCGGCAATATCTTTCTTGTCGGTAAGTACTTCAACAGGCGCCTTTTCAACCAGTGGGGCCTCAGCCGTTGCTGTCTGGCTGGTCTCACCTACTGCGGTTTTGGCTTGATTCGCGGCCACATTAGCATCGTCATTTTTTATTTCAGGGGCGGACGTCATATTTTCGGTTACCGCGGCCTCGATGGCTCGCTCAGCTACCGGTGTTGACTCAGGCGCTGAACCTTCAACGATTGGTGCGGCGGCTTCGTTATTGCCTTGCGCTATGTCGCTCAACTCGCCGGCCAACGGAAGCGTTGCTGTGGCAGTTGCGGCTGCTTCACTGCGTCTGCCGCCACGACGTCTTGGTCCACGTGCTGTACGACCACGCTGATTGTCGGGGCGAGTTCTTGGCTCATTTGACGCCTCTGCTGTATTTGGCGCAGCTGCAGCTGTATCGTTAGTCGCTTCAACTGACTGAGTGACAGTATCGCTATTTTTTTCAACGTTTGAACGATTGCGCCGTGTACGATTAGCACCGCTTTTGCGTTCGTTACTCGCAGTTTGAGCACTATTCGCAGCCTCGATTTTTTTGTCTTCTACTCTCTCTGGCGCAGTCTCAGTCTGTGCTGCACGTGGCTCTTTTCGCTTGTTGCGATTACCTCCACGTTGATTGTCGCTATCGGCTGCTGTGCTGTTGGCGTTTTTCTGATTGCGTTGTCGGCCACGCTGAGGGTCACTTTGGCTGCGGTTGCTGCCTTGCTTAGATCGCTGCTCGTCATTGCGGCCGCGATTGGCATTGCCACCACGATTGCGTTGATTGCCGCGACCTTGGCGATTTTGTGTATTGCCGCCACGTCGATTATTAGTAGTTGGAGTTGCCGGAGCTGGCTCTTCTGTTGGTGCTGTAAAAATCTTGTTCCACAAGGTTTTTAAAAGGCTAGTCGTTGGTGCTTTAGTCTCAGGCTCTGCAGCTTGTGGTCGGTTTGGTTTAACAGGAGAAAATGAAGCAGTGCTTACCGCAGCCACGGGCTGCACGACTGTCTGCTCTCGTGCTTCATGCACCGACTCTTCAATTTCAGCTTCGGCCGTTAAATCGAAGCTAACGGTTTCACCCACTTCAGAGTCACCTTCGCGCAAACGCGACACTTCGTAATGAGGCGTTTCGAGTGCTGGGCTTGGAATGACCAGTACTCGCAAGTTGTTGGCTTTTTCTATTGAGCGAATCGCTGCGCGTTTTTCATTAAGTAAATAAGTTGCGACTTCAACGGGCACTACCACACGAATTTCAGCGCTGCGCTCTTTTTGCGATTCATCTTGAATGAGGCGCAAAATTACGAGTGCGAGTGATTTTGTATCGCGAATCGTTCCCTGGCCGCTGCAGCGAGGACAAATAGAGGCGATGGTCTCGTCGAGCGAGGGTCGCAGTCTCTGGCGCGACATTTCAAGCAGACCAAAGCGAGAGATTTTTCCGACTTGAACGCGTGCACGATCGGCTTCTAATGCGGCGCGCATCCGGCTTTCAACCGCTCTTTGATTTCGCGAATGGTTCATGTCGATAAAATCGATAACAACCAAGCCGCCCATATCACGCAGACGTAATTGACGCGCAATTTCATCGGCCGATTCCAAATTGGTTTGCAATGCGGTTTCTTCTATGTCGGCACCTTTGGTGGCGCGCGCCGAGTTAATATCAATAGCAATCATTGCCTCAGTGGGATCAATAACAATTGAGCCGCCCGATGGCAGTTGGACTTCGCGTTGAAAGGCCGTTTCTATTTGGCTCTCTACTTGATAGCGATTAAATAGCGGAATTTCGTCTTGGTATTGCTTGATTCGGCTAGCGTAATTAGGCATGACCATTTCAACAAACTGAGATGCCTCGTAGTAAGCATCGGCACCATCTATTAATACCTCACCGATATCATCACGCACGTAGTCGCGAATAGCTCTGACAATGATGTTGCTTTCTTGGAAAATTAAGAAGGGTGCTTTTTGTGATGATGACGCTTCGGTAATAGCATTCCAAATTGTCATCAGGTAATCGAAATCCCACTGTAGCTCCTGGGCACTTTTGCCAATGCCCGCAGTGCGCACAATCACACCAACGCCGTCCTGCATTTCAAGTTCATTCATGGTCTTGCGCAGTTCATCGCGTTCTTCGCCTTCAATACGGCGCGAAATACCGCCTGCGCGCGGATTGTTAGGCATAAGCACCATGTAGCGGCCAGCCAGGCTGATGTAGGTGGTGAGTGCCGCGCCTTTGCTGCCTCTCTCCTCTTTTTCAACCTGAACAACTACTTCGGTGCCTTCTTTTACGACGTCCTTAATTTTTACTCTGCCTTGGGCTTGTGAGGGCGAGCGGTAAAAGTATTCTCTGGCTATTTCCTTTAACGGTAAAAAGCCGTGTCGCTCGGCTCCAAAATCTACAAAGGCTGCTTCTAAGCTTGGTTCTACGCGAGTGATTTTGCCTTTATAGATACTTGATTTTTTTTGTACGCGAGTACGATTTTCAATATCTAAATCGTAAAGACGCTGGCCATCGACCATTGCTACGCGCAGCTCTTCGGGCTGGGTAGCGTTAATTAACATACGTTTCATTTTGTTTCCTCTATGGCTGAATTGCATTGGCAAGTCAGTCCTTGTTTCTAATGTTGTGAGAACAATTAGGTAATAGTTCAATCACAACATGACGAAATTTGGCATAAACCAAGGCGCAAAGCAGATGCTAGGTGCCAGATAAAAAGAGTATTGAGGCAGTGCAGAGGAAGAGGGTATGAAATTTTACAGAGAGGTTAGAAGCCCGGTAAGAGTGTTCAGTCAGCGTTATGTTACTTAACCTTACTTCGCTGAACCTAATGCAATGGCGCAACCGCGCTTTATTTTGCAATAGTTGCAAGCTGCTATCGCCTAAGAATGCCTTATTGGCTAAAAAATAGCGTTTGTTTATCCGTATTTAAAAGTACGGGCCACTTAACGGTATTCAATGCCAGCTTATCTTGGCGGCTTTACCAGTTCGTGTGCTTCACTTGCCATTATGCTGATCCTACTCTCAGACTACTGGTGCTCACTTGGCATGGTGTGCCGGTGTCGCTCTGTTCTAGACTGTTCCGCTAACCAAGGTTGGGCAGGGGCCAGCATAGGGCAGCAGCAGTGTGTTCAAGATATCAGCGATTATGGCGTTATAAGCGGGTCGATCTGGCTCTTGCTATAGTCACTCTTAAATATGTTGCTAAGCGCTAAAGCCTGCTTACTCTAAATTGACTTTAGCTCTACAATTTTCTGGGTTTGGTCAGTGTTAGAGTAGTGTTGCGTAAAAGCGAATAAAGTAAAGTCATTTATTCCGTACAACGCATGCTCGTCCTGGCTGTTCATTCTCTCTCGCAACGTCTACTGGCATTTTGCTCAGCAGGCGTTCGATTTCATATTTTGGCTTGTTAAGCCACTCTACCTTTGCGCTGATGGGTTTGTTACCCCACACTACTCGCGCATTAGCTCGTCATATTGTATTGAATTAGCCAACAGGTGAGGCTAACCGAAAAAAATCGGCGCTGACAAAATGGTGGGTCTTACGCCGCATTTTGTTGCTGTTGGTCTATTCCTTGGTTTGTCCTCGGTGAAATTTTAATGTACTCAATGTTCCAACGGCTGGAGCTTATAGTAGGGTGTTTATTACCCGTCAGTGAAGTTGCCAGTACTCGTTAGATTGAACCCTTCATCGAAGCCACAAAGAAGTAGTGGTGACAACGATGACTATTGCATATTGATATTTGCTCTTGAGTGGGTCGACTGATCGACATCCTCGTAGTAAGTGAGCAAGCCTTATAGCTAATTTGTTCTGCCAAGAGCGCCTTTGCTGCGTTCCGTTTTACTTTCCTGATGTCTTAGTAGGGTTTGTCGGCAAGCCGCGCCCTAATATTTTAATTATAGAAGAGGATAGCTCTTCGTGAGTCCTTAAAACTGTAACAAGTACCAGCTGTTAGCCGACTATTCCAGGTCTTCTGGTAAGCTGGAAGTCACAACCAATGAGACATGCCTCAAGGGTATTTGGTTCCCTCTACGTCTAAACGCGACGCAAATGAGCTAGTGGCAGCGTTTAAGATCGCCACGAAGAACCAACACTCGCGCATAAATGCCTGCCCATGCTGTACTTTAGATAGCAAGTCGACCATTGATTAATAATGAACCTGGTGATCAAAGAAAATATCATTCTGGACTAATGATTGGCGTTTCAGCACTTTAGAGCCCAATTGCTACCCAGTGCCGAACTCTTTAGCCCTCAGCTGCCGAAGAATACCATTTTATATACACAAGCTCAATTCCATAGCCTGTAAAATGTTGGCTCTGGTTATGGGCAGATCCTCTGCCTGCTTGATAAAAGTTGTTGTTGTTATGAGTGTTACCCACCAAAAAGTCTCGTTTGTAACGGTTGAAGCCGATCAAGCTGGTCAGCGAATCGACAACTTTTTGTCATCTCGCCTCAAAGGCCTACCTAGGTCCCGATTGTATCGTTTGCTTCGCAAGGGAGAGGTGCGGGTTAATAAAGGCCGCGTTAAGCCTGAGCATCGCCTAGAGACTGGCGATTTGGTGCGTATTCCGCCTGTTAAATTGCCCACGCCTAGCGAGCCAGGCCAGGTTAGCCCTAGTTTGACGCTCACTTTAGAGCGAGCGGTCTTGTTTGAAGATGCTGAGTGGTTAGTGCTCAACAAACCTGCTCATCTGGCTGTGCACGGGGGCAGTGGCGAGTCGCTGGGTTTGATTGAGGCGTTGCGGCAGATTCGAGCGGATCGAGCAGGCGAGAATCTGGAGCTATGCCACCGCTTAGATAAAGATACTTCGGGTTGCCTAGTGATAGCTAAAAAACGCGGCGCATTGAAGCGATTTCACGAGGGGCTACGGAACAAAAAATTAGAAAAAAACTATGCTGCGTTGGTGATTGGGCGCTGGCCTAAAGGGCTGGACCGGGTAGACGCTCCGTTGCTTAAGAATGTACTGCAGTCGGGCGAGCGGATGGTATGCGTGGATAAAGAGGGCAAGGCTTCTCAAACGCTATACAAAGTTAAACGTCAGATTAAAGACTATTGCTTGCTTGATGTGCAGCCCATTACGGGCCGTACGCACCAAATTAGAGTGCACTGCAAGGCAGCGGGCTATCCGATAGTCGGCGACCCTAAATATGGTAACGATGAAACTAATAAGCTGTTGCGCCAGCAGGGCTACAAGCATCTTTTTTTACATGCGTTGTCGATAACCTTGCCGATGGACGATTGTATGAAGGTGGTTAGCGCACCTTTACCTGCTTCATGGTCGCCCCTGATTGATGTGCCGGGGAGCCGCTAATCGTGAGTCATTTAAGTGGCATAGTTGTACTGCGTTTGATTTTTCTTTTATTGATGGTTTTGAGGCGTGATTTTGTCTCTGTGTTGAGAGTCACTGATGTTACTGATATTTGATTGGGACGGCACATTAGCCGACAGCGAGGCGCATATTGTTCGCGCACTGCAACAAGCCGGCGCTGCCGTGGGTTTGCCTGAGCGTGGACACCAGCAATGTGCGGTGCTTATTGGCTTAGGCCTTCGAGAGGCGGCACAAAGGCTTTATCAAGATTTAAGTGAGCGCCATATCGATGATTTTTGTGCTAGTTATAGCGAGCATTTTCGAGCATTAGAGGCTTCGACCTTCGGCATGCAGTTATTCGAGGGAGCAGAATCAACGCTTGTGGAGTTGCAGCGACGCGGGCATTCGCTAGCTGTAGCCACCGGTAAAAGTCGCGCCGGTCTTGATCGTGCTTTGACCGCTAGTGGTTTGCATGGGGCTTTCCTTGCCACACGAACGGCTGACGAATCTCAATCTAAGCCTGACCCCACTATGTTAAAGCAGCTTTTAGCCTTAACAAAAACATCAACAGATGCAGCGGTGATGATTGGAGATACGAGTTTTGATATGCAAATGGCCGCTTCTATGGGTATGGCTAAAGTTGCTGCCAACTATGGAGTGCATGGTGTCGATGAGCTAGAAGCTTTTCAGCCGGAGTGGTCTATGGACAGTATTGTTGAACTGTTGGATTGGCCCGATCTGTGTTAGCGCTCTTGACAGGCTCAAAATGCTTGCAGTCATCGCAAAATCTAACGTAATCAGTCTTGACTGCTGATTATTCGCTCTATTTTTGCAAGTTGCCACGAGATGTGCCGCAATAGTGCCGAGCCCATAGTGGAGGCTATCCCATTGGGTAGCAGACTTTGAGCTATTATTGAGAGAGTGGTTAAGTTTTATTTTTATTTATCTTGGGAGCAAGACTTTGTTTAATTCAAAAGATACGGCGATTCAGGACAGTGATTCGGTTGGTGGTACAGATCGACCGGAGTGGAAAATTCTAGAAAAAGTCGCGCTAGCTTCAATGGTTGAGCAACGTAAAACTCGACGTTGGGGTGTGTTTTTTAAATCACTGACCTTTCTCTATTTATTATTCTTTTTGGTCATGTTGATTCCTGCAGGCGGCGGGTCGTTTTCAGGCGGTGGCAAAGAGCATGTTGGTTTGGTTTCGCTGGATGGGATTATTGCGGCAGAGACAGCCTCCAACGCCAATGCGATTGTCACCGGTTTGCGCGATGCATTTGAAGCTGAAAATTCAATCGGTGTGATTTTGGCCATTAACTCCCCAGGCGGGAGCCCCGTGCAGTCGGGGTTGATCAACGATGAAATTTATCGCTTACGAGGTTTACATCCCGAAAAGAAAATCTACGCAGTTATTGCTGATTTGGGGGCTTCTGGTGGCTACTATATTGCCTCTGCAGCGGAAGAAATCTATGCTGATAAGGCTAGCCTAGTGGGTTCTATTGGGGTTATTAGCGCCGGTTTCGGTTTTAGTGACTTAATGGAAAAAGTGGGTATTGACCGACGGGTTTACACCGCTGGCACTAATAAAAGCTTTCTTGATGCTTTCTCGCCATCAAAAGAGCGCGATCGTGAATTTTGGCAAGAGGTGCTAACCGTAACGCACAAGCAGTTTATTGACGTAGTCAAAAAAGGCAGAGGTACCCGCTTGCTTGATGATCCAGAGATTTTTTCAGGGTTGATTTGGACGGGTGAGCAAGCAGTTGCCAAAGGTTTGGTTGATGGACTGGGTAGTGTGGGTAAAGTGGCCCGCGATGTTATTGGCAACGAAACCATACGTGACTATACGGTGCAGGCTAACCCCATAGAGGCCTTTGCTAAGCGCATTGGCGCTAGTTTTAGTATGGGTATCGTTCAGTTGGCAGGCCCCGCTTTAAGGTAGAGCGCGTGTTGGTTGCGCAGACCTTGTGTCAATCGGTATCTGTTGATTGCGGCTAAAACTCGGTAAGTTCAGGCAATACAACCTCGACACTGAGTCCATGGCCGCTATTTTTTGCTATAACTTGGCCTCGGTGTCCATTGATTACTCGATGGACAATGGCTAGGCCGATTCCATAGCCTCCGGTCTTGCGATTTCGCGCTCGATCCACTCGGTAAAATGGCTCAAATATAGTTTCTAAATCATCTTTAGGTACGCCGGGTCCGTTATCGGTGACAGTGATACGAAACTGTATTTGCGGCTGTGGCGAGTCCTTCTTTTTGTTACCTGTTGCTGCGCAATTAGCTTCTTCCCGCTCAATGGTGATTTCTATTGAGCTGCATTCGTCAGTGTAGTGAATGGCGTTGCGAATAATATTTTCCAGCGCCGAGTGAAGCTGTGTAGCATTTGCGCGAACTAACGCTTCCTCAATGCGGTTGGTGAAAGAGAAGTTAGCCTGTTTGTTATTGGCTTCAATTTGATTATCATCCAAAATGGCCGTGATAAGTTCGCCCAGCTCTACTGTGTCATCTAAGCTGGCGTTTTTATCGGGTATAGCGAGTAGCTGGCCAATCATTTCGTTGAGGCGGTTGGCTTCGGTTTCAATTCGGTCAAGAGCCTGCGCATTATTTTGTTGTTGTTGACTGTCGCCACTAATGTCTGAACCGGACTGCCTTGCTAGTTCAAGCGCAATTTGTAGGCGGGCGAGAGGAGAGCGTAACTCATGAGATATATCACGCACTAATCGTTTTTGGTTTTCGATACCTGCTTGCACTGAATCGGCCATTAAGTTGAAGTCTTCGGCGAGAACAGTAAGTTCGTCTTTCGCTGCATGGTTGGTGATTTGCATGCGAGCATCAAAGTTCCCTTCGGCCAGTTGGCGGCTAGCCTCACTGATTTGTTTCAAGTTGCGTGTAAGGTAGCGAGCCATAATGAAACATGCTGCCGTACTGATGGCTAGCGCAAGGAGAATTTGCACAATCAATTGCTCTGATAATTGCCTAAGCCTGAACAGCGTGATACTCGGCATGTCTATGGCGTACTTGATTGTGCCTCCGCTTGGAGATTTTTCTAGCTTGCCAATACTTAGTCGCATGAATGAAGATCTCTCAACGGTAGCTTGAGGGTCGAGAGCGGCAAAAAGTTTGGTAATTTCGGCAGGCGGGGTGGTTGAGGCTAACGAGTTAGATGATGATGTGTCGATGTATAAAAAAATATCATTTTCGCCAAGACGGGTCTGCCAATCATTCAGTTCTTCGGGTATCCGACGAATAATAAATGAGGTTCGATTAACCAATTCAGAGGGTGATAAGCCGCGAATTTCTAATGGGGCTTTAGGGTGCAGTTGTTGGCTGACAAGAATTGCGCCGCCACCAAGTACTAAGCCGGTGAGCCAAAAGCCAAGAAATATTTTCCAGTATAAATTAAGCATCGAGTTCATTGACAAAAATATAGCCGCTACCACGTACAGTTTTAATGACTTCAGCATCGGGTATATGTTCAGCCAGTTTTTTTCTTATGCTGCTTATATGCACGTCAATACTTCTATCGTAACGAGTATATTGCCTATTTAAGGCTTTGCTTGTGAGGTCTTCTTTGCTAACGATTTTTCCTTGCTGCGACATTAGTGCCGCTAGCGTATTAAATTCTGCACTCGTTAGGTCGAGTGCTTTTCCATTGGCATTTGACGTCCTGTTGCCGGTATCTAGGTGGATTCCATGGCAGTCATGCGATGATTTTTGTGTTGTAACGGCCTGATTTTCGGTGCGTCTTAAAATGGCTCGCAATCTCGCTAGTAATTCTCGAGGGTTACAGGGTTTGGGTAGGTAGTCATCGGCACCAGCCTCGAGTCCAACAATGCGGTCTATGTCATCGCCTCTGGCCGTGAGCATTAAAACAGGAGTGCCAGAAAAGCCTCTTAATCTTTGGAGTATGTCGAGGCCTTGCATGCCGGGCAGCATAAAATCAAGCACGATGGCGTCGTAGTCTTGCTGTGCTGCAGACTGGGCTTGCAAATGCTCGACTGCCTGCAGGCCGTCATGTATGAGCGTTATTTCGATGCCTTCATTTTGTAAGTATTGGGTCAGTAGTTCACACAGTTCTGTGTCGTCATCGACCAAA
>Ga0115549_1001714_pt1 | contig 13001 bp, 5 predicted proteins | sample COGITO_mtgs_1004_2_FD_87176 | JGI IMG/M metagenome (GOLD analysis project Ga0115549, IMG submission 87176) | Pelagic marine microbial communities from North Sea - COGITO_mtgs_100430 | ecosystem: Environmental > Aquatic > Marine > Epipelagic | place: Germany:Helgoland, sampling site Kabeltonne...
AAATTAAACACTTACAATATAAGGGGTGCATAGGGTCAGAACTAGTAGTAACAGGGTGTATTTTAAGGTTAATTATTTTGATAGGCAACTTGAGTCCATTATTGCCTTAGAGATTTAGTTTTATGGGGTAGTTTGGGGTAGGATTAGGGTCAAATAATTCACATAGCCCCTTTCTAATAATAAATCTATTGATTTAATGATTTAAAATACACCCCATTTTTTGAAAGCAATTAGCTTAACAAAATAGGTATACGTGGGCTAAAAAAGCATTCCCTATTTCTACTTTTTCCAATTAACAAAGTTTTATGTTTTTATACAAACTTATACAATCAAATACAAAAAAACACAAATTTCAATGCACGAGGGGGGTATTGATAGGGTCATGTTGGGGGCTGTTATTTTGTTCATATTGACACTTTTGTGTAAACCTATTTGAAAAAAAGACACCTCGGTGTTATTTGGGGGTATCATAGGGTGTACTCAGGGGGTCAAGTATTTATGGTATCCAAGTAATGGGCATTGATGTTTTGTTTCAACTACTATTTGGCACCTTAAAAAAAAATTATAGGGGTAGTTTAAGGCTATTCCGAACTAATGACATGGGGTTAAATTAAATGGCTTTACCTTAAATAAATACTCGTTTAAATATTTAGATATTACCCCCTAATATTTAAAATATGCTAGGGTAAAATAGCCCGAACAATCCCAAAACCAAAAGTTAAAATTAGACAGTTATATGTTATTGGGTACTCAGGGGGTAGTATATGCCCTCCCACTCCAGGTATAAATAGGAATTATATCATATGAAGTTTCAATATTTTGAATTATTTTTGTGTACCCACTCTTTGATAAAATGACTAAAAATAAGCTGACCTTAGAAATATACGAAAACAATTCTTTTAGAATTAAGGGCAATTTACTATTAGCTACTTTCTTAGAGAGGGGTAATTACATCATCTTTTCACCCCAATTTGATGTATGCGGTTATGGTGACACTTTGGAGGCAGCAAAGTTTTCATTTGGGTATTGTTTTGGGCAATTTTTAGGGTATCAAAAGGGTAGCGAAAGCTTGAAAATAGAGCTTCTAAGGTTAGGGTGGTGTTTTGCAAAAAAAACAGCTACCCTCACAGCCCCAGTAGGCTGTAGTTTAGGGGGTATTAATTATAAGGATTTAGTATTGCATGAGCAAAAAATTAATTCTTGTGTAAAATTTTGATTTGATGAAAGGAAACCACCCAAAAGAGCAACCAGAAAGCGAAAAGGAATACCTTTCCTTGAATAAGGATGCCCATTAAGGAACGAATAAATTATTTGACTTGATAAGTCTAATAGTTTAAAACTACTTTTCTTCCTTATCTAATTTTAAGGTTTCTACTAGTTCCTTAAAATTGGTTTTCTCCAAGAAGTTACCTTCATTATAAATAACTCTTAGTTCACCTATGGCAGTTTCCTTATGTTCTTTAGAATCACTAATAATATCAGTAAACACCCTCCAATTCTCCAAAAATAAGTTTTCAAAACATTTTCTACTTTTAATCATTGGAATAACGACATTTAACATTACCCCTTCCAAGCTCTTTTTTGCTCCAAGATTACCAAACCGCAATAATCCATCTGCTAAAAAAGTTATCTCATTTTCATTTAGCTCATCATGTTCGGTAATAAAGTTTCTGACTGAAGTATAGGTGCTTCTCATTCTTTGTTTAAGTAAAGAATTTAACAACTTCGTCCAAAAAGCTGCATTTGAGGTATCAAACTCTCTTTTGCTTTTGAGAATATCCTTAATAAAATCGTCATAGCCACTATGAATTTCGTCTGAATACTTTGTGTCAAACTCAGAATTTAAAACTTCATGGAATATTTTATAACTCCTATTTTTTGCCCCAAGTGCTTCTATAATTTCAGATTTATTTAAACTATTTAAATGCTTTACTGCACTTGTTTTAAGTTTGGTCATCAATGAATTATTTACCTTTTCAAAATATTCAAATACTCTTTCGTCTATTTGTTCAAACATTTCTTCCGTATAATTCTCTGACCAACCACCAAGTTTCTTTAGGAAAGTTATTTCTTTTTCTTCTTCTTCATCAAATGCACAGGCACTAATATTCTCGAAATTCTGTAATGACCAACCCAAATTTAGTCGTGAAGTTCCATAATTTTCCGTAGTAAGTTTCCAAACTATTTTTAAAATCTTCCCTTCCATTGAACCCAAATCTTCATTAGATACTAGCTTTAATAAGTTGTGATAAGAAAGATACTCTTGAAGTACACTACATAATTCATGAATACCATCTTCATCCAAAGTATTAATCAAGTTTACAAAATGACCATTGGTCTCGGCTTCTTTAAAATTTGAAATTCCAATGCTTAAAATTTCATATCTAAGACCCTCATTCTTTAGTTCTTTAGAAGCAACTTCTGTATAAATGTTCCCATGCAACTTAAGAATGGCTTCATCTTTATAAAGACTTTTTATAATTTTTAAAGCTTTACTCAGCATATTCTCATCTAATAGACCAGTATTTTTAAGAAATTCCTTGACACTATTAAAAATTCGCTCACTCGAAAAGTTTTCTTTTAAAAGATGTAATGTCTCTAAGTTCTTAAATACTTTTTCAATATTAATTATCTCTCTTTCTTCATCTTCATAAAAGTATTTAGTAAATGCATCTTCATCACAGGTTATATTAAACTCATTTATTTTTAATTCAACTTCAGAAACGGCATGTAAAAAGGGCTCAACCTTAAAGTTCAATTTGGGTAATTGTTCAACTAAAATAAGATTAGAAAGTTTCTTGGATTCAATGAATTCCTTTGCCTTGAAAATTTCATCAAAATAATGGGTTTGAGCAACATCATTGTTTGATATAGTTTTTGCTGACAGATTCTTTGTTAAGCTCTTAATAATTTCATTACCAACATTAGGTTGTACATTAAGCAATAAGGCTTTTATTGTATCATTAAACTTATCAAAGTGACTATCTAGTCTTGCATATTCCGTTCCGAAATTTTTCCAGTAATAGATAATATCTGAAGTAACTTTTTCTGAAATTAATTCTAAAATTTTTGGGAGTTGTTCAACATTCTTATCGGATATAACAATTTTATCAAATGCCTTTCGGAAATAGTTTCCGAAAGCAGGGTGATCCATATAGACAATTATTTTTTCACTTTCACCTTTTCTTAGAATATCCTCCAACTCCCTTCGGAGCAATACTTCATTAGCCATATCCATCGGCACTCCAAAAACCAATGCAGAAATTGCTTGGTCAACAAACTTGTCACCGTCAAACAAACTTAAAGTATTTGATAAATAGGTTCTCATAAGTATACTTTCTGTTGGAATGTGAGCCAATAGTGAATCTTGAATTAACGCAAATAAAGCTAAATGATCAATGCGCATTTCCTCCCTTTTCAATTCATCTTCCCATTGAATCCACAATGAGACAAGCTTATTCACAAAACTTATTATATTGCGGGGTCGGATTGTTTTTCCACTATTTTCGGCATCAAATATTTTAACGATTCTTTCTTTCCCCCTCTCGGGCAAGACATCTAAAGCAAATGAATCTGACAACTTTCTAATCAGAAAATCTTCCCATTCACTTACCACAGGAGGAGTAACCCTAAATTCAATCGATATAGATTTTTCAATAAAGAAAATTCCCTTATTGTCATTCCCAAAATGTTCTATAAGTTCTTTCTTATTATAGGGAATAATAATCCATGATTCATTACTATTTGTGGTCTCTGCAAAAAAAGTGTGAATTGAAGACCAGAGCGAAGTAACTTTTTCTGCTTGCAATCTATCTAAATTGTCAAATACAACGATTAACTTTTTGTCTGTTTGCTTAAGGTCTTCTTCTATTTCGCTGAAATATTTTCTAAACCTTAAAACCGATGGCTCATCATCCAAGATGTTTTCTATTTCCTTTGTAACTAAATCATTACCATTAAACCAATAAAACATCTCTAGAAATATCCTTTTCTTGGTTTTCTTAAGCCTTTCTTCCAGTTTGCTATTTTTTCTTATTTCCGCACCCCACTCCTTAATAAAATGGAACAGTCCCCATAAAAACAAACCAACTGGGATTAAATAAATTGATATTAGACTTTTAAAATATTTGAAATTTACCGATGGGATTATATCCCAGTCAGAAAAAACATTTTCATATAAGCCAGAAAGAATACTAATTGAAATAATTGCTGAAGCAAATATAATAACGTAGCTTTTTATTGCTGGAAATTTTTGAGTATCTTTTCTGGAAATCTTAGACAATAGTTCCTTTTCCTTTCTTTCCCATTTTTTTTGGTCTACCAGTAAATCTGCTGTGAATAACTCATTAATCAACTGTTCTAAAAAACTTCTCCTTGTTAAATCTTCCTGATTTCCCCATGCATCAAAAATGAAAGTGTGATGAGAGTCTTTTAAATTTTTTCTTATGAGGCTTATTAAATTAGATTTTCCTGCACCCCAGTCACCTTCAATTCCAATTACTTTATTTTCAAGCTTAGTCGTGGCTATAATTGTTGAAATCTTGCTTGCAAGGTTATTATGGGATTGACCTTTAAAATTATCTTCACCAGTTGGAGTATGAGATAGATATAGGGGTTGTCCTTTCTTTGACATATACTGTTATAATTTAGCTTTAATAAGGAAACACTTTTTAAACTAATGATAAAGCCATGAAACTAGCACAAATATAATATCCTAATCAAGTAACACCTATTTAATTTACTCATATGAGAGAATTCTACTAGAACGATTCAATATCTATTTAAGAGATGAAAATCCCTCAAAGGGCTTTTTAGGTTTTCCATGTAATGGTTATAGTTCGGTACGCTTGATATTTCTTAACTAGCCGCTTTAAAGTAATAATCTTTCAGCCAACACGTTATTGCTTTTGCTCTCAATTGTGCAGTATATTCAATGCAAGATTCATTTTTTCAAACATATCCATTAGTCAGTCTATAACTCCTGAAACTCTTCCTGAAAGTTGGAGTACTACTTTTATTGTTTTACTTGATTTTTTCCAAGCTATTTTTTAAATGTTCTATTTCATTGAAAATTCGTTCAAATTCTTTAGCTCTGTTTATTGTACTTGTTAAAACTTCTGTCTTCTGACTTAAATTGACATCTAAGTCAATTTCCCCAACGATGAGAGGAAATACAGGATAAATATTTTGACATATAACCTCCACCAGCTGAGTAAGCAATAGATAATCTTCGTTAGTTTTTGGTACATTATAAAAAATTTTATCCTCACTCTCAAAAACTGACTTTCCTTTAATTTTATAATTATGAACCATTAATTGATTCCTTATCTTTTTTAAATCTTTCCAACTTCTTATTTGTTTCAGTGCTGGTTTTATAATTAACATGTATTTTGTGATTTGATCGGCATACTGAGGATGTTTATTAATATTCATTTCATTATCTAATTCATCCAGAAAGGAGTTAACATAAATAATTACAAGGTGTTGCATAAACTCTGATGTTGATAAGGCAAAAGAAGAGTTCTTGAAGTAACCATCATATTTAATATTTTCCAAAACACTTCGGTTCGCTATTGCCAGTTCGCTTGTCTCTGTAAACCACTTTATTTTGGTTGCCAATGAAAATAAAGTTATAAGTGTATTTTTCAATTTTAATTTCAATAAATTTTTCTGTATTTATCTCTTACCAAAGTTTAAGAAAAAATGGATATGAGTCCTACCAACTTTGATTTCTCGGCTCTTTCTTTATCCAGATTAATAATCCAGTGATTGGCAGTCAGGTTTCGCGCACCCACTTTTTTTACTACTCTTTCACCACCCTTAAACTACCCACACCCTCTTTGGTTTGGATGGCTAAAATATAAACGCCTGTGGGCAGACTGCTTAAATCAATGTGGTTTGTGTTTTTATTGGAAGTAAGTTTTATACTTCCTTTTACATCATAAACCGTAATTGCTTCAATATTTTCTGAACCTGTAAAATTTAAAATATTATTGGTTGGATTGGGGTACGCTTGAATGTTCAATTTGGTAAGTAGTTCAATATTTTTAACCCCACTAACCGTAATTTTCACACTATCCCTTCCCTTGCAGCCATTGGCATCGGTTACTTCCACCCAAATTAAGGTATCTCCATTTTTTACTGGTAATAATTTCCCTGTAGACTTAACACTACCATTATTCCAACTATAAGCCGAGAAACTACCCGGATTAAACAGTAAGCTATCATTGATATTAAGACTTTTATCTGCTCCCAAGTTTGGGATGGGTTTAGGAAAATTTGTAAAATACCCATAAGCAGTATCTTTTGTACTGCACGCTACTTGCTCTGCAATAACGCGGTAATTACCCATTTGGCTTACCGTTTGAGTAGTTTGTGTTTGTAGATTGCTCCAAGTGCCTCCATTTTGCTGTTGCCACTGGTAAGTTACTGCTGTACCACAATGATTGCTTTTAAATATGGCATTTGTTTCTGGGCAAACTTTTAGGGTATCTTCACTAAGAGTGACATCCACCACATTGGCAAGCCCTTCTATTTCATAAGGCCCTATATCTATTTGTTTGCATTGGATTCTTGGGTTGCCATCAAAATCTGTTATAGGGAAAGTATCATAGCTTGGCACGTTTAAATTACTCATAGTACCTTGCTCGTGCATATAACCTGGGCTATTGCCACAATTATTCACCAAATGAAAATCTAAACCCGGCTTAAAACCTGCTATGCCATAGGTGGTTGCTGGATTAACAAAAGTAGGTGTAACATTGATAATGTTTTTAGCATCCAATATATGTGCGGTGTCTCTTATTGGATTAAAGCGATTGATATGTTTAGTTCCTGCTGTGCCTCCCTCTATAATGGTATTGTGTATTTTATTGATGTAGCCATTATCTACAGAACCAATTTCAGTCCCTATATTATTAATTCTTCCATCACTGCGATTATTTGAAAAAATACTGTTATAAATGTTTGCTTTATCTGGTGCATCACTAACGTAAAAGCCATACCTTAATGTATCTTCATCACTGCCATTAAATGCGACAAGGCTGTTATAAATATTTACTTTACCCGTTTGAAAAACATAAATTCCATTTGCGTTATTGGTAATTCTACAATTGTATAAATTGACAATTCCATATCTACCTGCATTCACACAGCCATATTGCACATCATTGTTTTCCCACACACAGTTATAAAAACTCATGCTGCCCTGCTCAAATGTTTGAACACTGATAAATCTTGAATTGGTAAATTTGGTATTATAGATTTTCATGCTATTGCCCGTAGCACTTTTTGAATACATAAAAATATCATTCGTAGGAAAGCCTGGGCCAACTTTTCTAGAGACATTATTGTCAAATAAACAATTATTGAGGGCTACTTGATTGTTAGGATTTGATTCAAAGTAACAATTTAACGTATATCCTTCCCTACTGAAATTATTGGTAAAATTACAATTGTCAATACTAATCTTTGAATTTGTTCCAATAATTGCTAATGCAGGTGCCGCAGTGGTGGCGTAGTTTGAGTCAAATAAACAATTTGAAATGGTTAAATTTGACGAACCAAATGAGCATGCCGAACCAGCTTGACCAGTTGCACTATCATTGGGATTGTTGGGATTCCAAGACTTATTTGAAATAAACTTAGTATTGTTTATTATCCCAATACAACTTGTAAGAGTAATGCAACTTAACCCAGAATTATCACCATTTACCCTATCATCTAAAGCTTGATTTTGCATAAAATAGCAGTTTTGCATATTAAATGTGCTATTTGTCATGCGCAAACAAGTATATCTGCTTCCCATATTCTTAAAAAATACTACATTAGAAAAAGCTGTTTTATCATTATCTTGAATATGTAATACTCCAGTATCCGTTTTAAAACTGTAAGTAAAATTTTTACTAAACTCAAATCGAGCATTATTAAATATAATACTATCATCTGTTGGGTTATTTTTATACACTATTATACCCTTCCAACCCACATTTTTATCTTTTGGAGTAAAAATAACGGTATCATTGGTTTTGCCCAAGGCCTGTATGCTGCCATACACTCTGAGTCTATAAGCCCCCTGAAACTCTACTTTTACACCTTCTGTAATGGTAAGCTTTTGCCCTGCCAATACATTGATATCTCCTTGCACTAAATAAGGAGAACCTGCCTTGCTCCAAGTGCCGCTTACATTTCCTGCATTGATAGTAGTTTGGCTGTAGCCTACTATTGAAATTAGGATAAAAATTAGAGTTGGTATATTTTTTTTCATTTGGTATGTTGTTATTTATTTTTAAATATCACAAGTCACAGACTTGCGCTATCGGGGTTTTGCCTGTGGGGTGAGAACAATAGACAGGCAGAAATATCACATCCTAATAGGCGGTCTTTCTATTATTTTATATTGTATTCTATACTTATATTTAAACATTATATCATGATACAAAACCAAAATATTTTTATTATTCAAAAGTGAGTCAATTTCCACAATATTGTGAGTATAGCTTCTATAACACGGACTCCACCACCTTTTATAGTCAACTATAATTGTAACATAATTTTTATTGAACGAAGTATCTATTTCGTATAAAAATGTATCGGATTTATAACCCTTTCTTCTATTAATATTTGAATAATAGTAATAGTTCGGTTTACCCCATCGCGTAATCTTATATCTAAAACCTTTTTCTTTTATTATTTTAACGGTTATTTTAGGCAAAGAATCAGCTCTAAGTCCAAAATTATTACTAAAAAACCATACCATGGTAAACAAATATGTTAGAAATTTGATTTTTTCAGAATAAATTTTCATGTTGAATAGCGTTTAAGTTGTGTTTTTTAGAGCTTTTTTAGTTTCAGCTTTTTCAAATCTTTTTTGATATTTCCTTACAGATTTTCCGCTTATACCTTTGGTGGTAGGGTTTCGTATGGAAGATAATTCAGAAATATGAGCTTTCATAAATACATTGTCCGGGTTCTCGTTATACATCAAATGGCTGCCTTTATGTTTTTCCTGTTTATCATCCCCCAAACCTAGACCATGCCCAAACTCATGGGCAAAAACTCGATTTGAATTTGAAATAGATGAATAGAGCCATCCGCCATATATATAAGTTACTCCTCTTGGTAATAATGGTGTATTGGTTCCTGATAATCCAATGGCATCGAATCGTTCAAAAATATTATTTGCCTCTTGGTCGTTTGTTAAAACAATTAGATCATCCTTTTTGGATATATCCTGAGGTTTCTTTACAACTTTTATATCATCAGCAAATTCAACCTGTGAACGAAATAAAACATCTTTCTTCAATGAGACGAAACCTTCCTCAATCTTATTATCGACACAAACCGATTGTACACCGTCATTATCAGTAGTTGACCATGCTTTGGTAATTTGTTCTTGGGCTTTTTTAGCTAATGCTTCTAGTTCTCCGTCATTTCTTTTTAAGCCCGTCAAATCAAGAATTTTCATTTGGTGTACTATAATTTTCTTATCTATTAGATCTGCTTTTCTAAAGCTAATAGCCCGTAGTTTTACATAATGTCCATCAACTTTTCTATATTTCGTTGTTTTTACTTCAATCCAATTGCCATCTGGATCTCCAATCCAAATAGGCGCATTAACCGAATAATTATATGGTGATAGACCAGGTCCTTTAATGCTTTCTGCATCCACACTCAACCATCTCCCTAATCTTCCATCATAAATCCTTGCTCCAAAATCATAGGCATCATTATAGGTTTCCTTATCCCTTTCTTTACCATTAAACCCGTATTGATACCCCTCATCCGCTTTCACCCAACTCCTTTCCTCTATTTGGCTTCCAAAAGCATAGTAATCGGTTACAGAGCTGATGTAAGGTTGGTAATGGGTGTAAAGATACCCTCCTTTGGCTGCCCAACTGGGTACTTGCCCTAGTTTGCGGTCTTGGATGGTGGCGAGGACATTGCCGAGATGGTTGGTAAGTTCATATTGTTTGCACCCGCGGAGCAGTGAGCAGTGGTTAGTAGTTAGTAGATAGTTTGTAGGCGCAGAGGTTGAAACAATGTTGAATTCTCCTGTTTGTTGGTCAAATTCATTGCCTTGTTCTAAATCTAAAGTTAAATCTGCCAACAAAACATTTTCATTTTGGACACCCACTCTTGAGGAACCATAGATGCTCCAACTGCTGACATGCAGTTGTGCAATGGCTTGTGAGGGGTCTGGCAATAAATAACTTTCTGAATAATTTGCCATTACATTGCCACTGGGGTCATACACATAATAAGTTGTTTTCCATTGCTCTTGCGTGGCTAATTGTCCACTTACTTTGGGCTTAATCAACTTCCACATTCTGTGCCCTACAGCATCATATCCAAACTCCATATCGGGCTTGTCGCTGCCATTGGCTCTAGTAATTGCATCCACTTTTCCTTTACTATTCCAAACAATGCTTGCAATTTCTTCGGCATCATCTCGCACTAAATTTCCCAATTCATCATAACCATAATTGTTTGCTTGGTTAATGGTGGCAGGTGTTGCCGTAAACGTACCTTGGTCATCAACATCGCTGTTATAGTTGGTTGGAGTAACCCCATCGTTTACATGATATAATTTGTTGCTTTCCAATTGACTCCAATTAAAGTTGTGAGTACTGCTATTGTGGTTGATACTAATAGCAAAATTACGTACATCATAGCGGTAATCCAAATTGTCCATAACAATATTACCGGGTATGCTAGAACCTCCATTTCTGTTTAAATGAATAATGTTCCCATTGGCATCATAGCCAAAATCTTCATAAAAAGGGTTGCCAGATAAACCTCCTGAACTCCAATAATTACCTGTCAAATTGGTCATTACTTTGTGCTGGGTTATACGGTTCAGTTGGTCATAATGATACACATTACCATACATTTCCCCCTGCACTTGTCGGCTAGTGCCATAAGGTGTTCCTTTGGGCAAACTGGTTCCCATCATAGCTATATTGCCATTGTATAAACTTCGGTAATCAGTAGATGCACTGCCCAACATCGGTTCTATAGCATCATTGCTCACAGATTGATAATCTTCCTCATGATATGATAAGTAATAACTAAAAGCATCTCTGGCTACATAATGATGCGGATTGGGGTACAGATTTGAATTCAATTGTATTGAATTTCCATCGCCATCCCTGCCCATATCTTCTTGCATGATTAAATTTGAACCGTTTACTGCTTTTATCCAACCTTGCAAATTATAGGCATAATCAATTCCCTGTACTCGGAGTTCTCCCAACTCTGTTCTGCCCAATGTGCCGTGCAAAGTATAATCATAGCGCACATCAGATTCATAATGAATGTTGTCCCTTGAGGTGTAAGCAGCTTTGAGCCTGTTGTCTCCATCATATTGGTAGCGATGATAAAACTGGTCAAGTTGCCCTTTTTGGTAATCCACAGAAAGTACCTTGCCTGAAATGAGCTCATACTCATACTCCAAATTAAAAACACCCTTTTCAAAACGGTCTAATTGAGGGATATGCTGCAATACTTGCTTTGCCATTCCATGGATATCATAACTGTAGTACAAAGCATGGTCGTAGGTTAGATCATTGCCATCATCCACTTTTTCAGTAGTTAAAGTAGCAACCCTATTGTGCAGATAAGTTGGGCTTAAAGTAAAGCCCGATAATGCCACCGTATTATTTAGAGAAGCATTGTAATACGTTTTGCTCACTTCAAAATGATTACCTGTTGCTAGCCAACTACTAAAAGCCGCTTGGTTATAGGTTTTTTCTTCCATCGGCAATACAGGCGCAGCATTGTTTTTGGTAATTCCACCTTCTTGTGGTCTTCCCAATGCATCATAAACCGTATAGCGGTAGGCATCTGTATTCAAATCTCGCTGGTCTTGCGAGACAAGTACTCGCCCCAAGGCATCATAATAGAGTGCACTGGTTCCAGCATCTGGACTTTGGGTAACATACAAAGCACCCATACTGTTGTATTGGTATTGTGTAATTAAATGATGATAGGTTTGTGCTTTTGGTAAAGAATTGTTAGCTCTGTATTCCGCAGCCATCGCAATTCTAAGATTAGCTAAATTTTGTCTATCAATGGCAGCAATGCTGTTATTGCCAATATCTACTCCCTCTGGCGGAACAGTTTTAATTAACTGCCCTGCTCTGTCATAATAATACAAAGTGTAGTGTTGTTGTTTAGATTTGTACTGCACATTGAATCTTTCTGGCGTTGCCATGCAGCGTTTGGTATAAGCAGAATCAAACCATATCATGCGTTCATTCAAATATGCATCATACCGTATCAAAGCATTGGCGAAAGCGGTTTCTTTGTCCACCGTTGCACAAGGCTCTGGATCTATTTTAATTGGTGCGTAAGGAATGTTACACAATTTTGCACAACCCAAACAAGGCACTTGGCTCACCAAGCCTGAAGATAGTTCTCCTATCATGGTTACGGTGTCATAGCAAAAATCGGTACCAAAAACATCTTGATAATTCGGACAATACGTCTTTTCACTCCAATACTTATTGGGTCTTTTATAAATTGCATCCACCAAATATCTGGTATTGGGTTCACAACCTACATTAGGTGCCAGTCGTAAATTGGTAAAGGATAAAATTTCTCCAAAATTCCATGCGGCATTGTCATTGGGGAAACTTAAAGTAGCATTGAGTAAATATCCAGAGCCATCGTATATTTTCATTGCCATTTTAGGCATTTTGTACTCGGTTATTTTCCATTTTAAGTTGGCACTATCACCACGCCCTTGTTTGCCATAGAGAGAAGAACTAGAGAAAGATTTGAAATCATAAGCACTACCAGCAGTATTTCCTTTAATATACCAACTGTAATTTTTCAAGTAATCGGGTAGTGGCTTTTTGGTTACATCATTCAAAAAGACCAACCAGTCATTCATAAAAGTATCATTGGCACGGTAGCAATTGGGGCAAGGAGTAGGTACAGGAATGTGCGGTACACGTGTGTACATACAATCAAAAATATCTCCTCTAACCCAATCCAAA
>Ga0115549_1001719_pt1 | contig 12987 bp, 8 predicted proteins | sample COGITO_mtgs_1004_2_FD_87176 | JGI IMG/M metagenome (GOLD analysis project Ga0115549, IMG submission 87176) | Pelagic marine microbial communities from North Sea - COGITO_mtgs_100430 | ecosystem: Environmental > Aquatic > Marine > Epipelagic | place: Germany:Helgoland, sampling site Kabeltonne...
ATTTTATATTTTTTATTCATATTGATTATTGTTCTTTTTTATGTACAACCACACGAAAGGATTCGTGCGGTAGCGGGGTACACGTAACCAACTTATCTAAATACGAACGTAATAAATCTATGCCCTCATTAGAAATTGCAGAAAAGATGGCTACTGCGCTTAATATGTCTTTAGATGAATTGGTATATGGGCAACAAAATGAAAAAGCCCGTATACGCATAGCGGATAACGAGCTTCTTAATCTTTTTAATAAAACACAGGAACTTTCTGATGACCAGAAAAAAATCGTAATGGAGTTACTTTCTGCTTTCTTGCTTAAATCTAATGTTAAACAGCAGTTGGGTTAATATCGAGTTCAACTTTACTCCAATGACATTCACATATTAATAGCGTATCAGAGTGGACTTTTATTTTTCTTATTTTAGGTAATTGAATTGACTCCCCTTTTAATTTAAAGTAAACTTGATGAAAGTGGTAATCATCTAACTTCTCGATTAATATCGAAAACCCATTAGATTCGAAGTATTCTAAAACTTCATTGATAGGAGAGCATACGGGGCATTCATCTACTGTTCTCATTTTAAAGGAATTTCTTTCGCTAGTTCTAATTTATTGGCAAAATCATCAACGAACACTTGCCAGCCACCTCCTTTACCAAACTGAGAATTGGCTAAAGTTTTGGAAATGGCTACCTTGATAGTCTCTTTAGTTGTGTACTCCGCAACTTTAGGTCTAAATCCTAGAATATCATCTGGTTTAACTTGAAGACTTTCCCAATACTTTATTTTATCAAAATTGACATTCTGTAAATTGTCAAATGTTGAATAAAACCCAGTTTGACCTGGTATTCCACCATAAATTTTAGAGCCAGCTGGTATTTCATAAACTTCCCAATCATCAACACCAGGATAATCCCCTTTACCTTGCCATTTCTTAGCTCCCGCTAAAATTCCATCATCTGTGGCTTTTGTGATTTTAATACCTGTAGTAGAAAAGAAGTCATTAGCATATTTCCCCACTGCGTTAGCCACTTCATCTCCATATTTTTTAGCGAGGTCGTCCCATTGGTTTTTAGTAAGATTCTTTAAAGACTGCAAAACACCTTTAACTTTTTTAACTTTAGTTAGTTGGCCGGTTATTGGAATTATCGCTGATACTATTTGAATATCAAGAATTCCTTTTTTGTAACGTTCTTCATTTATAGGAGATTTTGTATTAAATAAATCAGATATCTCTTTAATTTCTGAAGCAATAGAAGCATACAAGTCTTTAATATCCTTCCAGCTATTTACCAGTTCGTATAAGTCGTTTACCGCTTCTCTTGTTTTTTGGGCTTCATTACATTTTTTTAAATATTCGGCTACGTCCTCTTTTTTACTTTCATAATCGTTCCATTTTTTCTTAAACCAGTTCCATATTCCTTGTTGATTTTTTTCCGCTTTCAGTTTATTTAATAACTCTTCAAAACGTGTTTGATTTTCTTGTATTTTACTCCCTCTACATTTTAGGTAAGCAACTGTATAGGCGTAAAAAAGCTGATGTATACCTTGGTCTAGATTATTTATCATTTCAGGAATTTCCAAAATGGCCTCACCTTCTTTATAAATTCCGTCAAATACACCTGCAAGATATGGTGTGTCGCTTTCAGTAAGAATCTCATCAGGGCTCACATCTCTATCTCTCCAAAAACAATAAGGTATAAGACCTTTACTCTCATAACTTGCCCACCCCTCAGAATGGCATTGCTTAAAAAACTCGTAAATTTTATCTATTTTTTCGAGAGTTTCCCAAAACAACTGCCCTGCATTTTCCGAATTTAAAATACGTTGCGCTTCTACAACAAAAGCAACATCGTAGGCTTTTTCAAGAGCTCTATTAGATTCACTAATTCCATCACTAGCTCCAGAACTTAAATCATCATAGCCATCTCCATTGGGACCTCCTTCTCCAAATTCATTAGCAGATGCCATTAAATCATCAAAAGCTTGACCACTATTCTCCCATGAAGTTTTTATATCCTCTTTTAATTCATCAGGGATATCGGGATTATTCATAGCTTCAGCTATTTCATCTCCATACTGTTCTTGTAATTCTTCTAATTGATTTATTTGTTCTTCTGTTCCTTTGAAATTGTCTAATATTTCTTTTATCAAATCTCCTAAACTACTAACAAGTCCATCAATATTACCCTCTTCATTTATAGTCGTCCACTCAGCATCATAAGCCGTCTGCACAATTCCTTCAATCAGTTGATAATCCGTATTAATAGAAATCCCTTCAAAGCCAACAGCTATTTTGGTGTCTGCCAAGTAGGGCACTACAATGTAACCTTTGCCGCTAAAAGTACCATTGCCTTGTACTTCTTTTACGGTGACCGGAAAATCGCCCGCATAAAAGGTTTCGTTGACGCCTATGTTTTGTAAGGGGTTTTGGTTGGTAATCTGTATATCTGGTACTACTCCGCAGTTGTAACTCACCGTTTCATCTGCCGTAGGCATGGTAAATTGGTTTTCGCTGGTGTAAGAGTAGTATTGGTTTAAAGACGCTAACGAACTGCAAGTTCCGCCTACTCTAAACTCATAAGTAACTCCAGCCTCTAAATTGGAGATTTGGGCTTGCTCATTTTGGGTATAGACTTCAAACCACTCTTGGTCTTCTTTTTTTGGAACGTAGTCTTTTTCTTTTTGTCCTTTTCTAGCCCGTTTTTTATTTTTCTTGTCTCTTCTAGTACGCTGCTTGTCGGTTTCTGTAGTGTAACTTACTTTTCTGTATTGTACGTGGTATTTGTTGTGCTCAAAATTGCCTTGCCAATTTATTTTTACGGTATTTTGGTTCAAGGCCTCAGAAAGCGGAAACTTAGGAGCATCACAATCTTTGGTGAGTCTAAAATGAAAAATTTCACTATACCCATTGTTTTTATACACTGCATTTTCATCAATACCCGACGTAGAAATCGCTCTTACTCGCCAGGCATAGGTTTTATCGGGTAATAGAGTCGGTTTTGTAAGGTCGTACAAAAAAGCATTGGCTCGAGTGGTCTCAGTATATAACGTTGGAGAGGCTAAAAAAGCGGCTTGTGGGTCTATTTGATCATCCCATAATTCTCTAATTTCAAATTCATAAGACACATTGGTAGCCGTAATGCTTCTAGGAGTCCAATTAAAAAATATGTTAAGTGGATCTTTTAGTACAATTTGGTCGCCACGCTGTGGTTTGTTCAGAATAGGGGGGTCGTTTAATACTAAAAAAGCAAAAGCACAGCCTCCATTAGGATTAGACACCAATTGTGAATTTTGTGTATTGGTAGTCCATACCTGAAAACAGAAATCGTACCGTCCCGCAGGTAAAGGACGGTTATAAACTTGAGGCGGAATACCTACCAGATTTTCTAGCCTAAAATACGGTTGTAAATCGATGGTGCTTAAATCTATTAACGTTCCTCCAAAAAGGTTGATAGGAGCAGCTCCAACTACAAAGTCTGTACTCTGTATGCTAAGCCCTTGCCCTTTAATAATCATTTTTAGACGTACACTTAAATTGTTTGTGTTAACGTCATTGAGGATTAACTTTAAGCTTATCTTATTTGCAGTGGTGGTGGTGTAACTCGGAAGGGTTACATTATAAGGCGGTGTAAGTTGTGGAATGACTTGTACTGGGTAGACTTGAGCTTTGACAACTAAGCTTCCTATTACAAAAAGTAATAATAGAGCAGACCTAATGTTTTGTTTAACAGAGTATTGCATTCTAAGTTTTTGAATTAAGGGTGTCTCAAATATAGAAAAAAAATAGACTCTAAGCTAAAAAACGTGTGTTTTGATCAAAAAACTTACTTTGTTCTATGACTTAGCGAAGCATAAAAAAGCAATCATGGTAATTCATTCACATAACTACCTAAAAAAAGCAGCCAATTGGCTGCTTTTTTTTATGTACTATACGGGCCATACATTCCAAGGAATTCTGGATAAAATCAAAATTAAGGCGATGGTATAAAAGATCGCAATCGTTTTGTATTTAGGTCCTGAAATTAGTTTCTTTTTATGTTTAGAATAGCCTATTGTAATAAGGGCTACAGCGAGTATATTAATCGTTGGATGTTCTACCAAATACAAGCGTACATCCGCATTTTTCATAACTTCTCCGACGCCTAAATCACTCCACAAACCAAAACGTGCAGAGGTGAAATACAACAGCAGTCCAATCAGTAATTGAATATGCGACACAATAAGTGTGAAAAGCGAAACTCTAAATGCCTTAGCATCGTAGTCCTTTTTTCCAAAGTAACCGACAAGTGCTTTAAATACTGCCAATATAAGTACAACAAGTACTAAATAGGCCCAATAGGAATGAATTGTTTTGATCATGAGATTTTGGTTTTGTTAGTATTAAAATGTAAAGATAACGGTTTAATTCCATTTATTTTCAGCCGGAGCCCCACCCCAAACAAGTGTTGCTAGGTATGGATTGTCAATAAACGGATTTCTATTGCCTTGCGCAGAATATATGACCGTATTACGTTGAATTTCAAAGTCTGAAACTGGATCTGCACTATTCCATGATATAAATAAATCTAAACCGCCTACCAATTCAAAATCCTCTCCATATCTAATGTTTAGATACATCATCATACGTGCTACATCTCCGCGCCATTCATCTCCAGGATACCATTGGCTGGATCCTAAGTCGTAGCTTCCACTCCCTTCCACAAAAGGGTGATTACTTCGCTGGGTATTCGTCGCAGCGTCACAAGTTCTTAAATGGTGTAAATCGGTCACCGCATTTGTAGCATCTAATAACGACTGTGGATACACATGTTCTGTATTAAAGGTTTGTGGAGAGTAGGAATTTGTTCCAGAGGTATATTCTTTCCAATAGCGGCGCTCTCCTGAGTACATTAGAACCACATTATCTGTGTTTGATAAATCCGCATCGGCATCATATAAATATTGATGACGTTGAAAGTACGTTAAAATGCTCGTATGTTTAGTGGTCGTATGTGTGTCTAATTCCTCAAACATAAGTTCAGCATCTTCAGAAAAAATAACTCCCGTATAATAATCAACTAATTCCGTAGGTATATTAAAGCTGATGGCATCTATCACTGTGATGGTCACGGTAGCGGACACACAAGTATTTGTTGGTGTGTCGTCATCACAAAGGGAATACATGAAAGTATCGGTTCCTGTAAAGCCTGTAGGCGGTGTGTAGTTTACGGTCCCATTGGCGTTTAAAACAACTGTTCCTTGTGTAGACGTATTGTCTACCGATGACAGCACCGCTTCGTCAATAACGGAATCATTGTCTAGAAGAGTTGTAATGGTTTTGGTGGTGTTTAGTAACACATTAAGGGCATCATTTTCTGCAACTGGATTGCCTAGATCTGCAACAGTGATTGTGACCGTTGCTGTTGAGCAGTCTGCTGGCGTATCCGAGTCACAAATTGTATAGGTGAATGTATCTTCTCCTATAAAATCTTCATCCGAAGCGTAGGTATAAGTGGCGTTTCTATTATCAACAATTGTTCCGCCTTGGGTGGTGGTTGCATCAAAAGATGTAATACGCGCATTGTCTTCTATGGTATCGTTTGCCAGTAGGTTTTCAATAGTAAGGTCGGTGTCTTCAAATGCATCAAAACGGTCGTTTACAGCGACGGATTCTCCACCAGTTGTGGTTTCAGGTTCCGTAGGAACAGGAGAAGGGTCGTCACCTCCAGAACTACAATTGATACACAAAAAAGTAATAATAACTAAGGTTGAAATTTTTCTCATAATTCTAACAAATATATTAAAAGTTTAAAGACAAAAGTCACCTCCATGGGAGGTGACTTTGTATACTATAAATTGGATTGAAAACGATTAGTTAGCCACCCACACACCATCAGTTTTTATAACACTCATGCTTTCGTTAGCAGTTGAGCCATTGTAAATCACATAGGTTAGTACGTATTTTTGACCGTCTTCAGCAGAAGGCGATTGGTTATTTAAAAGTGCCCCAAATGCTTCTAATAACATCGCATCTGACCAGTAGTTAGAACCCCCTGATCTTCTGTCAAAACTACCATAATTTCCAACATTTCCTGCAGGTCCTTCATAAATAGCACTGAATGCATCTGAAATAAAAGCAATATCAGAATCTACTAAAGTATATTTGATTGTATTATCTGGAACCCAGTTTTCGCCGTCATGACCAAATTGTAATGATTCTATCATTATGTTGTCATAAGCAGAAAATATTGTGCCGTCAAAAACATAGGCAGCTGTATAACTTTTTGTAACGCCACTACCTTCATATATTTCATACATCGCTATGACGATATCGCCTGAGCTTCTTGGATCAAATCTGTAAAGGTCTTCAAGTGCTATTGGAATTTTTTGATTGGCTTCATCTTCACTAGAAAAGTTAGGATAGCTTTCACCCATTTCAGCATATTGGTCTGGTGTAAATCCAGTAAACTTTTCCCAATCACCGTCTACGTAAGCAAATCCATTTGTAAGTGTACTTACAGAACCAGAATAATACTTATACTTTAAAGACACGAAGTCTCCATCTTCTGGATTTGGGTAAGTCGCATCTAAGTAGTCATATACATCGCCACCGCTAGAGAAGTTCCCGTAAGTTCCCCCTGTAATAGCATTGTGTTCTGCTGATGACAATGTGTACACCGCTGCGTCATATGTAGACACTCGGTTGTAGATGTTATAAGAAACTAGTGCAGACGATCCCAATCCCCATACTGGGAATAAATCAGACAATAAGCTTGGTACCATATCTTTGGCAGCTTGCGTATTGTTAAAGTTTCCGTAGGTCAATTCTAGTTCATCATAATCGTCATCGGTAAGTGTGTAAACAACATCCCCTACAATTACGTTCTCTTGTGCATCAATGGCAGCATTGATGTCTTCATTCGGATTACATCCTGTAAAAACGAAGGTCGAAAGCGTCAATAAATAAATTATTTTTTTCATTTTCTTATTTTTTAGAAATTAATTTTTAATCCAAGACTGAATGTTCTTCCTGCTCCGTAGTATACGCCAGCAGTTTGAGCAACTGAGTTATCTCCATCACGAGCATCTGAAATATATTCAGTGTTTAGAACATTATTCATTCTAGCAGATAGTGAAGCGTCAAACTTCCCAACAGTGAATCCGTGGTTTAAACCCATATCAAATAAACCATATGCTGGCAACTCCCATGAATCTTGTCTGTTTGTTTCATCACCTCTATCAGTAATACTGTAACTAGCATATAAATCACTAGCATAGTTATAATCAATATAAAAAGATGTTTTTTCCATCAATTTAAATTTAGATCCTAAAGCAAATGTGGTTTGTGCTGCATCCGATACTTTTAAATCTTTTGCATATACATTAACTGTTTTAATTACCTGTCCACCTTCATCAAATAACTTACCGCTTGCATCATTTTTCCATTTCCAGTTTCCAATAGAAGCCATCCCTGTAAAAGTAACTGCATCGCTTGCACGGTATACAAAATCAACTTCTACACCTTGGTGTAAAGCGTCAAGACCTGCAATGTTATAATTAACTCGTTCGCCTTGTCTATCTGGATCGTCAACACTACCTGTTAACGATTTATCAATCCAAGAGGTATTATAAATATTTACATTTGCTGTGAGTTTGTCTCCTCTGAATCCGTAACCTAGTTCTGCACTAAATACTTTTTCATTTAAAGCGCCGTCGTTGAATACTGTAGAACTATCACTTTGGAAAACGTTGCCGTCTAAGAAAGGTGCTTTTGAGAAATACCCTACATTCACAAATACGTTTCTTGTATCACTTAAGTTATAGTTTGCACCCCCTTTAACGCTGTATCCAAGAAAATCAACTTTAGCTGATTCACGAGCTGGATCTGTAGGAGCATAATACATAAATTCTTTTTTGCTGTAAGTCGTATTAGATACTGCAGTTGCTAAGAAAATTGATAAATCTGCACTTGGAGCATATTCTGCTTGTGCAAAAAGACCACCTCTTACTACGATACCATCATAATCTTTATTGTAACGATCCCCAACTTTTAGGGCTTGTCCAGACGTGTTTTCGTCATTCGTATCATTAATATAAAATTGACCACCTAAAAGATCTGCAACTTCATACCAGTGAGATCCTACGTAGTAACGTGCATCTACACCACCCGAAAGTACTAATTCATCCGTTAGGTTTGTTTTAACAGTAGATAATAAACCGTACCATTTATGTGCATTTCTAGAAGAAGCAAAAATGTCTGTAGAACCATATGCACCTTGAGCTTTATTTTCTAATGCAATTTGATCAAAATCAATTGGTTGATCAATATCACCTAAACGGTATGCATTATCATAAAACTTAGAGCCACGTTGTCTTCTTCCTCCACCTTCTCCAAAAGAAGCATAAAGTGCAGTCGATACTGATGTGTTATCACTTAAAGTCCAGTAGTGGTTTAATGATATTTGTGGTTTGTGATAGAAGTTATAAGATAAGTGTTCTACTTTCCCATTTCTAATTCCCCAGTCTGGGTTAAATCTTTTACCACCTTGCTCTGTTGCTCTGTTCTGCTCAATCGTACGTCTGTTATAACGTTGACCGTGCGTTTGTTTTGCTCCAAATGCAGTAAATGATAATTTATGATTCTCATTAATGTTTTTAGAAATATTAAGGAAATAATTAAACCCATTAAATTCTGTTCCATCTACATATCCGTTACCAGAAATTTTAGCACCAGATACAGTGACCGCTAAACCATTATCCATAAGTCCAGTTGAATAGGTCATTCCGTATTTTTGGTATCCATCATTTGCAGTTCCCATTCGTATCGATCCACCAGCTTCAACATCTGTTGTTTTGGTTACAATATTGATAGTTCCTCCTATAGAAGGCACAGCTACTTTAGAAGCACCAAGACCTCTTTGTACTTGTAATGTACTAGTTACATCTCCAAGACCAGCCCAGTTAGACCAGTAAAGTCTTCCGTTTTCCATGTCATTAACAGGGATACCGTTGATAAGCACACCCACGTTTTCAGAACTAAATCCACGTAGATTAATCCGACCATCACCATATCCACCACCTGATTTAGTAGCATAAACACCTGGAGTCGCTTTTAAAATTTCTGGAAATTCTTGCGTTCCGAGTTTAAGCTCTATTTCAGAAGCTTTAATTGTAGAAACCGCTACTGGCGTTTTTCTGTCAACAGCTACAGAAGCAAAAATCTGAACTTCTTCTAAGCCTAATTCGCTAGCTTCTAAAGAAACTGACCCAAGGTCTAAGTTTCCTGAAAAAGAAATTGTAGTTGATACAAATCCCACATAAGACACAACAATTTCTCCTGTTGCACTTTTAGTGTTTAATGTAAAGTTTCCGTCAAAATCTGTAGAGACGCCATTGGACGTTCCTTTTTCAACGATAGTAGCTCCCGGCAAAGGTGCTTGCTGACCCGCGTCGACGATTGTACCCGTTACAGTGCTTTGAGCAGCAACTGAAAACGTACATACCATCAAGGCCAATGATAAAATTTGTTTAATTCTTTTCATAATTTTAATTATGGTTTAATATTAAGTTAAATTAGTTAAACAAAAATATGAATAATTAGCTGATAAAGTAACATATAACTGTTAAAAAATCGCACAAAAAAACACTTGATCAATAGTAAATCAAGTGTTTTTAGGGTATTCTACTAAAAATTGTTTAAAGAATTAGTTGATATTTTTATAATAATTTAATAGATTAGATGTTGATGTATCATGATTCGCATTAGAACCTGTGTGTATTTCATTTAATATCTTGGTTGCTAATTGTTTACCTAATTCAACTCCAAATTGATCATAACTAAACACATTCCAAACGACGCCTTGCACAAATATTTTATGCTCGTACATTGCAATTAACTTTCCTAAGCTTTCTGGTGTGAGTTGTTTTATAAAAATAGTGTTGGTCGGTTTGTTACCTTCAAATACTTTAAAGGGAACGATTTCTGCTGTCGTGCCTTCTGCCTGTACCTCAGCTACTGTTTTACCATTTAACAGGGCTTCCGTTTGTGCGAAAAAGTTAGAGATCAATTTATCTTGATGGTCTTTGTTGCCATATAAGGATTTAGTGAACCCAATAAAGTCTGCGGGAATCAATTTTGTCCCTTGATGAATTAATTGAAAAAAAGCATGCTGAGAATTTGTGCCTGGTTCTCCCCAAACTAAATTACCAGTTTGATAATCCACTTGATTCCCTGAACGATCGATACTTTTCCCATTACTCTCCATAATAGCTTGTTGCAAGTAGGTTGCAAATTGGTTCAAATACTGCGTATAAGGAATGACGGCTTCACTTTCTGCTTTGAAAAAATTGTTGTACCAAATACTTAAAAAAGCTAAAATTGTAGGAATGTTTGTTTCAAATTCTTCGTCTTTAAAATGCGTGTCCATTTTATGAGCACCAACTAACAGTGATTCGAAATTATCATATCCGACAGATAAACTAATACTTAATCCGACGGCACTCCAAAGAGAAAAACGACCACCTACCCAATCCCACATCGGAAAAATATTGGAGGGTTCAATACCAAAGGCCTCTACCTTGGCGGTGTTGGTGGACACAGCTACAAAATGTTTTGCAACATCTTGTTGAGTGCCATGTTTCAAAAACCACTCTCTAATCGTCGTCGCATTTGATAAAGTTTCCTGCGTGGTGAATGTTTTTGATACAATTACAAAAAGCGTGGTCTCTGGGTTCAGAGTTTTTAGAACTTCATTGACATGATCGCCATCGACATTACTCACAAAATGAGGCGTGAGATGATTGCCGTAAAAAGCCAATGAATCTACCACCATCGCTGGTCCTAAATCCGATCCTCCGATTCCTATGTTGACGATATCGGTAAATGCTTTGTTTGTGTATCCTTTTTTACTGCCATTAATAATGGCCTCGGAAAAGTTTTTTATTAAGGTTTTGACTTCCTGAATTTCGGGAACAACATTTTTGCCATCTACTAAAACATTAGCCTCTTTTGGAGCACGAAGCGCTGTGTGCAATACTGCTCTGCCTTCGGTATGGTTGATGATGTCACCTTCAAAATATTTTGAAATTGCTTCTTTAAGATTAAGTTCCTTCGCCAATTCTTTAAAAAGCATCATGGTTTCTGAGTTGATTCTATTTTTTGAAAAATCAACATAAAAATCTTCCCATTTTATAGTAAATTCGTCTGCACGCCCAGGGTTTTCGTCAAACCATGTTTTCATGTGCGCATCCTTTATTGCTTCAAAATGAGTGTTTAGTTTTGCCCATGATTTTGTTTGCGTTGGGTTTTTTGAATGTAGTGCCATTGAATAATTTTAATATATATTATTAATTGATTGAATCTAGTTGTTGTCTCAAAGGTGCTATAAACGCTTTAAAATCCGGTTTTAAATGCTTAGGCAATGCTTTTGCTTCTGGAAGTTTTTGACGAAACGGATCTACTTGCTTTCCATTTTTCCAGAAACGATAGCATACGTGTGGACCTCCTGTGTTTCCAGTCATCCCGACTTTGCCAATTACATCGCCTTGCTTAACGTAGTCCCCAACACTTACCATACGTCTGCTCATATGCAAATACTGAGTGCTATAGGTTGCGTTGTGTCTTATTTTCACATACTTGCCATTACCGCCTTTTCGTCTCGACTCCACGACTGTCCCATTGGCTGTTGCCAAAATAGGCGTCCCAATTGGAGCTGCGAAATCAGTTCCTTTGTGTGGTCGCACCCGGTTTCCATAATAAGCAATGCGTCGTTTTAGGTTGTATCTTGAAGATATCCGACTAAATTGAAGCGGTGCTTTCAAAAAGGCCTTCCGAAGGCTTTTCGCGTTTTCATCATAGTAATCCGTGTTGTTTTTGGACTCTTTATTCATATAGTTAAAAGCATAGAACGCCTCGCCTTTATGTTCAAAAAAGGCAGCCTTTATACTTTCAATTCCTGCATATACAGAGTCGTCCACAAAACGTTTGTTGTATATCACTTTAAAATTATCACCTTTTTGAAGTCTCGAGAAATCAATGGTCCAAGCATAAATATCATCAGACATATCATAAATCAATTGAGTAGGCAATCCTTGATCTTCCATTGTTTCAGAAAGTGTGCTCTGAATAACACCAAAGGTTTCCATTTCAACAATCTTAACAGGCTTTCTTTCTATGTAAGCAATAATTGAATCGCAAAATTCAACTACGATGTATTCGATTTTATTTGGTTGATATACAAAAACCAAAGGCTTTTGTGCATCCTCTTTAGCATACATAACAGTGTATGGCTTTCCAATTCTTAATTGGCGAACGTCAAAAACTTCTTTAGTTTTTTCAGCAATATGATGTATTTGTGGATAAAATAAGTGATGCTTCTCTAGCAAAACACCAAAGCTGTCACCGCTTCTAACGGTATCATTAACCACCTCATAGTTATTCAGGTTGTAACCGAACTTAAAATTATCTTTTTCGACTACAACGACCGCTCTAACTTCTTCAATAGTTTCTTTTGAACAGCTCTTTATGATGCTATAAAAACTAATGACTACAAAGCCGTAAATAAAAAATTTAACGTTAAAATACTTTTTGTTAATGCTCAACTTCATGTCCCCAATTATCTTTTTCTACTTGGCTCCAAAGTTCAGGAAAAAATATTCTTTTTTGGTATTTTGGATGCATATATTTTTGCCAATCACTTCCACCAGTTGCTGCGCCATCGCCTTCTTTTCCCAAAATATAGTGTTTTGCGGCATTGTAATGTGCCATCACCCAAGTGACATTAACCGTATAGTCATAATGTCGCATCGCAGCCCTAAGGCTTTCATCTTGTTGATCCTCAATAGATAATTCTTTGAAACGAGTCCAAATGTTTTTGGTATTACATACTTTCATAAACGAGATGAATTCGTCTTTATAACGGTTTTCAAAATTTGATAATAAGGTTGATTTTTGACCCGTTTTATAGTTTTTTCCAGCTGCTTGCCAATATAAATGTTCAAAAGCATG
>Ga0115549_1001736_pt1 | contig 12912 bp, 9 predicted proteins | sample COGITO_mtgs_1004_2_FD_87176 | JGI IMG/M metagenome (GOLD analysis project Ga0115549, IMG submission 87176) | Pelagic marine microbial communities from North Sea - COGITO_mtgs_100430 | ecosystem: Environmental > Aquatic > Marine > Epipelagic | place: Germany:Helgoland, sampling site Kabeltonne...
CGGTGGTATTTTAGGTCGACTGCCAACCCCTGCCGAGTATATGGAATATGCCAGCAAGATTGATTCGATGTCTGAAGAAGTTTATCGCTATATGAACTTTGACCAGATTGAGTCATTCCAGAAATCAGCAGAACAAGGCAAGTTGATTGCGGCAGAGCAGATTGTCGAGGTAACTGGAGCATAAAGCTCCAGTTATCCTGAGACGCGCAGCGTCGAAGGATCTCATCCCGCTACTATCCAAAGAGATCTTTCGCTCTGCTCAAGATGACAGTTGAGGTGTCATCCTGAGCGCAGCCGAAGGATCTCGTCCAGACTACCGTAGTTTTTATCAAAGGCACCATGCTACGGTCATCCTGAAGGCTCCACCTAGTCGAAACCACAAGACAACAAAAAACCCCGCTCAAATAGCGGGGTCTGCTGGGGGGGATATTAAAATTCAGCCTAGGTGAAACACATCACCGTGCTCACCGCCGTATAGGCTGCAAGCCCTTCGACACCAGCCTCAAAACCAAAGCCCGACTGTTTGTGCGCCTCAATCGTAATAGCCACATTGCCACCGGTAATATCACCCGTTGCAATCATCTGAATCAGACCTGCAGAAATTTCCTCACCCAGGCGCTGCACACGACCCACATTTTGGGTGGCCACATAAGCCGCCAAACCGAAGCAAGTACCATTGGCAATCTCCAGTGCCTCAGCCTCATCTTTAAAACCAATCACCGACAGCACAGGACCAAAAATCTCTTCCTGGGCAATACGATGGTCCGCACCCACCTGATCAAAGATCGCCGGCTTGACATAAAAACCACCGGTTTCCTGCAACACCTGCTCACCGCCGTAAATTAATTCGGCACCATCAGCCTTGCCCGCCTCGATATAGCCCAGCACCTTATCCATATGCGCTTCATTCATCAGCGCGCCAAAGGTACAGTCTGTGTCTAGGGGATCTTTGGGCATAATCTTTGCCGCATGCTCCAAAATCTTAGGCATCAGCTTTTCACGAATACTGTCTTGCACCAATAAACGCGTTCCCGCCACACAGAGCGCACCCTGATTCGGGAAGGCCGTGGCTACAACATCTGCTGCCACAGAATCCAAATACTCTTCAGTATCATCAAACACGATATAGGGGGACTTGCCGCCACATTCGAGAATCAAGCGCTTCATATTAGACTCACCGGCGGCCTTCATGAGTACCTTGCCGGTGGCACTGCTGCCGACAAATGACAGTAGATCTACATTCATATGCCGCGCTAAACCATCGCCTACATTGGCACCATCACCGTGAACCACATTAAACACACCAGCAGGCACGCCCGCCTCAACCGCCAACTCAGCCAAAAGGCAGGTAGACAGCGAGGTAAATTCAGAGGGCTTTAACACCAATGAATTACCCGTCACCAATGCAGGGCCCACCTTGCCAACCGCCAGAGAAAGAGGGAAATTCCAGCCTAAAATACCCGCTACCACACCCACGGGCTTACGGGTTTGGTAAACCAAGCTACCCTGGTCGGTACCGCAATTACCCAACAATTTATCGATATTCCCCGCCGCACCGCGCAATCCACCCGCAGCCCGAGCCACATCGGCATACAGAGCATTAGTAATCGGCTTACCCACATCCATGCTCTCGTAAAGCGCAAAGGTCTCTTTGTTCTCTTCCACCAGATCCGCCAGCTTATTTAAAATAGCGCCGCGCTCACCAGAAGACTTCTTGCGCCAAATCCCCGACTTAAATGTCGCACTGGCACTGGCCACGGCCTGCTCTACTTCCGAGCCATCGCCATTGGCAAAGCTGTATAACAACTCACCATTGCGACCGGCAAACTTGTCGATAGTTTTACTGCCAACGCAATCCTGATATTGGCCATCAATAAAATTACGGACGCTAAATGAAGCTTCTGTTGCTCGCTTATGCCAATCTACTGTGCTCATAGTTATTCCCTTTAAATAGTTATTCCCTGTAAATAGTTATTTCCTGCAAATTAAATCTATAAATTATTTATTTGATCGTTAACTGATCTTTCAAAAAACTCTGATCAAATGAAGCGCCATGACCAATGCTTTCCGGCACATGAATTAAACCGCCGATCTCACTGTCGTATTCCATGCCACCAACAACCGGATCAGCCTTAAAGTCCAACGCCGAATCCAGATCGAGAAAGACAATATTTGGTTTGGCCAGCACCAGATGCGCTGCTGCACTTAAGGCCAGACGCGACTCACCAAAACAGCCGATCATACATTTAGAACCTGATGCTTCGGCTACCGCATTAATTCGCAGCGCGGTGTGGATACCACCGGATTTACCCAGCTTGATATTGAGATAATCGGCCGCGCCCGCCTTAATTAATTTGAGCGCATCTTTATCATCAAACACCGACTCATCGGCACAGATTGGCAGATCAACCTTATCCCGCAAACGTGCCAGACCATCTGTATCCCAGACCGGTAATGGCTGTTCTGAATAGTCTAGGTTCAAGGATTTCATCGCATTGATATTGGCTACAGCAGTTGGGTAATCCCAGCCCTGATTACTGTCCATTTTTATTTGAATATCCGGGCCGGCCAACTCTCGTACTGCAGCCACATGAGCCACATCTTCCAGCCCCGGGCGACCCACTTTTAGTTTAATGGCATCAAAATTTTGATCGAGGATTGCCTTGGCTCTGGCTCTGGTCTGCTCAATACTGTCCTGCCAACCGATGGTTAAGTCAGTGCGAATCTCGCGCTGCTCACCGCCGAGAAATTGATAAAGAGGCATATTGGCGGCCTTGGCGGCAATATCATAAAGCGCCATATCCAATGCTGCTCTTATAGAGGGCTCTCCGACCATATAGCGATTGATCTCGGTCATGCGATTCTCAATCGCCAGCGGATTTTTACCCACAATCATGCGCGCCAGATGCTCTGCCGTGGCATAGGCGGTTGCCTGTAAATCACCGGTAATATAGGGGCAGCATGGACTCGCCTCCCCCCAGCCTTCGATCCCCGTATCAGTGGTAATTTTAATCGCCACATTCTCAGCCGCCTCAACAACACCTATGGCAACTTTTAAGGGGTGATGAAACTGAATGTCGAGTTTAAAAATATCAATACTGGTAATAATCATTAGGCGATTTCTCCGTCCTTGGCTTGGTTTAGAAGAGTTTTATTTGCAAAAGCTTGAGTTGAATTAGCTTGATTTGGATAGCTGGTTTGTAATGGAAAGCTGGTAAGCAAACGATCAATAATCGGCAGCACTCCATCAATGATCGGGTCCACACAGGGCAGACCTGTTTCCTCAGAGAGTCTATCTAACAGCGCCTGTCTCTGATCGACTGGAACCTGAGATGTATTAACGCTGACGCCAACCGCTTGCACCGCAGGATTGGTCAGCCGCGCCATTAAAAGATTGGTTTCTATACAGGTCTGAACACTCGGAATAGGATGATTCGGACAACCGACTATATGTTCGCGCAGGGGATCATGGCAGACCACAATCGCATCCGGCTGTGAACCATGCAGCAGGCCCAGACTCACCCCAGCATAGGCTGGCGTAAACAATGAGCCCTGCCCCTCGATAATATCCCAGTGGTCAGGATCGTTGTCCGGACTTAAAGTCTCGGCAGCACCGGCGGTAAAGTCACAGACCACAGAATCAATCGGCATACCGCTGCCGGCAATCATAATGCCGGTCTGGCCTGTAGCGCGGAAATCACAATTAATCTCCCATGCCTGTAATGCTTCGGCAATTGCTAAGGTTGTATATTTTTTACCCACAGAGCAGTCCGTACCCACAGCAAGCAAGCGCTTTCCAGAGCGCTTTTCACCATTGCCAATAGGAAGTTCCTGCGGTGGAACACGCACATCAATCAGGCGCACACTGTACTTTTCTGCTGCCTCGCTAAGCACCGAATAGTCGGTTAGTTTGGTATGCAGGCCGCTGACAATATCCAGACCCGCTGCCATGGCATCCAACAAAGTGGAAATCCAGTTCTCTTGAATCGCGCCCCCAATAGGCGCTGAACCAATCACTAAACTTTTGGCGCCGGCCGCTGCGGCCTCGGCAATACTCATATCCGCCAGACCAGTATCGATTTCACAATCGGGAAAACGGTGCTGGGCGACACATTTTTCTGGCGCCCACTGAACAATTCCCAAAGCGGTTTTTGCACAGACAGCACTGGGCACATCACCGAGAAAAACCAAATAGGGAACCGCCAGCTGCAGGGTAAGCGGCATAAGAAACTCCATTTCTATATTGAGGAAACAACAAAAGCCCACGACATAACTTCGGCGCAGGCATCAAAGATCATATTTTTATTAAGACTTAAAAGTCACTACCTATAAGACTCCAAAGCGGAGGAAATCCCTACCTGTTAAATAAAAAAATCGAAAGGCTTATCAGTACTTTTGGGAATATATTGTCGGCCTGTGGCTATACGGCCAAACACTATCTGACCCGCATCTGCATACCCAAAAGACCACTTCCACCCCGACTGAAAGCTATAGAGACCTATTTCGGCGTAAGGGACCCACTGGCCAATAAATACTGCAAGAACTTTGCTACCTCAACCATATCCTTGCCAATAAACTTAATGGTATAGGCATCGGTGCGCTCTACATTGGGCAAATAATCCAATAGTTCAGCTGCTTTGCGTTGCATACAAACCACTTCGAGAACAATATTTTCTGACAGGGGCTGGGCTTTAAAATCATCCAATCTCGACAGTGCATTAGCTACACCTTCAGCAACCAGTTTTTGCGCTGCTTTTGGCATTAGCGTCCGCGCACTGGTAAATGATACAGCCCACTTGGTAGTAACACCTTCAACATTGGGCAGCACTGATTGCGCATGTTCGATATAGGCATCATCCCCGGCAACCATAATAGTCGGCACACCAAAATGCGCTGCAGTTGCCGCACTGATCACAGTCTCTGAGGCAATCTGGCCATTTAATCGCACTTCGGTAATCGCGCCGCCATGGAGTGTATGGCGCAGTGCTCCGCGCAGATCACTGGCACCAGCATGGTAACCAATCAGCATAGCGCCAACAAAATCTCCCTGCTGAACGCCCTCCATCATGCATAGGGGGCGCGGCCAGGAGCGCACTAGTTGAACATTTTCTGGCAACTTATCAATCAGCAGGCTCTGGCCATTGCCATGGGAATCGCTTATGACAATTTCATCGATACCATGATTAAAAGCGGCTTCACAGGCGGCATTTACTTCAGCGGTATACCATTCCCGCGCCTGCTGATATTCAAACCCGGCGGGTGACATATGCTCGCCACTAACGACACCGGCAATACCTTCAATATCCGCTGAAATATATAAGCGCTTATTCATTATTAATTCCTTTTAAGTTTTTTATATAAGCTTTTTTATCTAAGGCCGGTTAGTTAATGCGCCGATTAAGTCGGCTACCATTAAAGGCATACTGGGGTACGCCAGATTCGTTCGGCTTTAAGAAAGCAATCACCAGACGGCGTTCACCTTTGCTGTTATAGGCTGCAAAAGAGAGCTCATCGACATGGCGCAACTCAACATCCAGAGGCGGAAGCGGATCGATCTTGTAGAGTATATTGGCCATTAACTTGCCATCGCTAGAAGTCACTTTAATCAATGTATCTAGGCACTCATATTCACCAACAATCTGCTCCAACTCTGCAATGGGGACGGTACTTGCCGGCTCAGGCTCCTTAAGGTCCAAACCGGTGATGGCAGATAATAGATCAGTGGTCAGTCCACCAAGAGCTGAGGATCTAAACCCATTGATTAAAATGGCAAAGGCAGCATTTTGTTCGGGAATCACCTGCAACATCGACAGAAAACCGAGAGTTGCTCCACCATGACCTATGGTCTTGATATTGCCGGCATGATAACTACTCATACCCCAACCCAAACCTGCATGCTTAGCGCTGAGCTGAGAGGCTTTTGGCAACTCTATCTGTGGAACCTGCATCTGTTTTACCGACTCTGGAGATAGCCAGGATTCACCCTGCTGATTTACACCACCCTCCAGATGAGCGCGGGCAAAGCGAATCAGATTTTCTGCTGTCATCGCCGGTGTTGCACCGACCGGTGCTTGTCCCAGACTTAAATAGGCCTTCTCTGGCAATACCCAACGGTCGGTATTTTCACCGTCAAATACATGACCCATAGCCGTGCGATAGCGAATCATATCTTTCGGATCAGCGATTGAATGGGCCATCCCCAGTGGCTCAAACAGATACTCTTTCATCGCCTGAAACCAACTGATACCGCGAACCACCTCAACCAGACGACCAGCGACACAGAAAGCGGCATTGGAATAGGAATACATTTCACCCACCGGGTGCATTAGCGGCAGAAAACTACAGCGGTCGACAAAGCGAGCGATTAAATTACCCTGATGGTACTCATCATCCGGGAAGTAATCACCGGCAATACCATTGGTGTGGTTAAGCAACTGACGAACCGTAATCGACTGACTGGCCTGTGCATCGGCAATCATAAAATCGCGCAGATAATGCACCACGGGTTTATCCAGATTGACCTTACCCTCGTCCACCAACTGCATTACTAAACAGGTGGTCATCACTTTGGTAATCGAGCCAATCTGAAAAATAGAATCAGTGGTTGCCTCAACAGCGGTATTGAGATTTAAACAGCCCGCTGCTGCCTGAGTGAGCACGCCGTCTTTCCAGATTGCCACCGACATGGCGGGGATATTGTGTTTGGCAATAGCCTGCTCGGCATAGGCTTGCAGGTTATCCAAAGGATTGGCAATTTGCTCTGTAACGGACATTAATAACTCCTGTAATTAATCGAAGGGGAAAAACTGTAATGCAAATAGCATAGACAACTAATAAGCATAGTCTAGCCGTCAGCAGCTTCTTTGAGGCTGCCGGCGATCTAAACGGGGTTGGAGGCTTATTATTTACTCTGTATATATGACTCAATTAGAAGGAAAAACCCCACCTCAGATATACAGCTAATTCCGGTCACGAATAGCACGAATAGGGTCAGGTTGACCCCCTTCTTTGACCCCCTTCTCTCCGGTTCTTCTATTCCCCTGAAAAAATTGATACGAGTGCGGGATTGCGATGATCTATCGTTATAGCAGGAGCCGGCCTTGACTAAACCCTAGTTAGACTAAACCGCTGGCATAGAGTCCGGACTTTTAACAGGTGCTGCCATGCAGAAAACACTCGACGCCTTTGATTTGAAAATTATTGATGCCTTAAGCATCAATGCACGACTGCCCGCCTCCCAAATTGCGGAGAAAGTGAAACTCTCGAGAAATGCAGTGCGCCAACGCATAGAACGCTTGGAGCGCGACGGGGTTATCAAGGGCTACACACTTCGTTTGGGAGAAGGCCAGCAACAGGGCGACGCGATCACGGCCATTATTATGGTGTTTCGCAAAGATCGCATGCGCGGGGCCGATGTGATTCAAAGCCTGCGTCGGATACAAGAAGTGCGCCAATGTTATGTGCTCAGCGGCGAATTTGATCTCTTGGTCAAACTGCGCGCGCGCAGTCAGGAGCGGATGTGTGAGATTTGGCAGCAGATTTCGGCCTTGCCGGGCGTGGAGAACACTACCACAAGCTTTGCGCTTCAGAAGGTGATTGATTTACCCTAGCCCATTCCTTCCTCAGTTCACCATCGCCAAAAATACCGATTTATAGCCGCGCAAGTAGCAAGCCTACAGACCATTATGGCATTTGGAAAATTTCCTTTTTGTGGGCCTGGGGAATTCCCTCTTTAGAACTGTATCTTTCAGCCGTGCCCTTATCGACAGGCATCGCTTAACATTTTGAGCGTTTTGACCATACATGAAAGCGTTTTGCCCCTACCCGCGCCCCTACTCCCGCCCCAAAATAAGGACTCAATATTCAGGCGATAACCTCAGGCGGAAACACAGCATGCACTACAATTTAGGCTTAATTGGCTACGGCGGTGTCAACCGCGCACTGGTAGACATCATCCACCAACAACGCGAATCCCTAGAGCAACACTACGGACTCACGCTAAGCGTCACCTTCGTCAGCGACCTATTCCTCGGTTCCGCACAAGACCCACAGGGCCTCGACCTCAACACACTGATCACGCTCCCCCGGGAAGCCGGTGCGCTGGCGCAACTCCCCGGCGGATCGGAACAGCCCCATACCGAAAACCTGATTAAACAAGGCATGGCCGATATTATTGCCGAAGCCACCTTCACCAATGCCGACACCGGCCAACCCGCCACCGGCTATTGTGAACAAGCCCTCTCCCGCGGCATGCATGTTGTCACCACCAACAAAGGGCCGGTGGCGCTGGCGGCGGATCACTTAAAAGACATTGCGCGTGAGCAGTCCTGTGAGTTTTTATTTGAAGGCGCCGTGATGAGTGGCACACCGGTATTAAACCTGGCCGAAGAAACTCTGGCTGGCAATGCGATTGAATCGTTTAGCGGAATCCTTAACGGCACCTGCAACTATATAATCGAACAAATGGAAAACGGCGTGCCACAAGAGCAAGCCATCGCCCAGGCACAAGCCTTGGGTTATGCCGAGGCCAACCCCAAAGCCGATGTTGAAGGCTTAGACGTGAAGCTAAAAGTGGCGATACTCGCCCAACAATTGCTGGGGTTAAACGTTAGTATCGACACCATCGCCTGTCAGGGCATTGCCGATCTCACACTGGACGATGTGCAGTCCGCCTTGCGCGAAAACTGCCGCTGGAAATTAATCGGCGAAGGCACGCCCAATTCAAGCGGCGGTTACGACTTAAGTGTGGGACTAAAAAAACTCCCCACCACTCATCCCCTTGCCGGCATTGGCGGCCCAGTCAATGCCCTGTGTTTTAACACCGCCTTACTGGGCCCCGTCACCATCGCCGGACCCGGTGCCGGTCGCACAGAAACCGGCTTTGCCCTACTCAGCGATATTCTTCGTCTACACCGCAAACAACAGAGGCTGCCGCTATGAGCCAGAGACTATCGGTTACCAACCCGTATTCCGGTGAACTGCTTGAAACCTTCAAACTGGCCGACCGCGAAGCGGTAGAACAAACCCTGCACCGCGCAGAACAGGGCCGGCTACTATCCAGAGACCTGCCCCGCCACCAGCGCAGTAGCATTCTTAACAAAACCGCGGATATTGTTGAAAGCAAAGCGGAGTATTTTGCCGAACTGATCGCCAAAGAGGCTGGAAAAATTATCAGCCAGGCCCGCAAGGAAGTGGCACGCTGCCAAAACACCCTGCGACTGGCCGCCATTGAAGCCTCGCGCAATACCGGTGAAACCCTGCCCTTTGACAGCTACCCCGGTTCAGAAAATCGCATGGGGTATTTCACCCGCGAACCGCTGGGTATTATTTTGGCCATCACACCGTTTAACGACCCACTCAACCTAGTGGCGCATAAAATAGCCCCGGCCATTGCCGGCGGCAACGCGGTGATACTTAAACCGGCGTCCCTCACACCGCTGTCGGCACTGGCACTGGTGGAGGCTTTTTATGAGGCGGGTTTACCGGAAACCATTTTATCGACCGTGCTATGTGATCGCGAACAAGCCGCGCCTTTGCTGAACGCCAAATCCATCCGCATGGTGTCTTTTACCGGCGGCCTAACAACCGGCGAAGCCCTGACCCGACAAACGGGTTTAAAAAAACTGGCTATGGATTTAGGCGGTAATGCCCCAGTGATTGTGATGCCTGACTGTGATTTAAATCTGGCGCTTGAAGCCTGTGTGTCGGGAGCCTTTTGGGCCAATGGGCAGAATTGTATTGGTGTGCAGCGTTTGTTGGTTCATCGGGATATTTATCAAGCCTTTAAAGATCAGTTCGTCACAAAAACCCGAGCACTGCACTGCGGTGACCCGCTAGCCGCCGACACCGATGTGGGACCGATGATCAGTGAAAGCAGCGCGCAAACGATTGAAAGCAAAGTAGCCGAGGCGATAGAAGCTGGCGCAACTTTGCTCTGCGGCCATCGGAGAGAACGCACGCTGTATGCGCCCACGGTGTTGGAAAATGTGCCCCACCACTGCTCGGTCTGGCAGGAGGAAGTATTTGCACCGGTGGTGATGCTGGAGGCGGTTGAGGATTTTGAGCAGGCAATTACTTTGGCCAACGAGATTGACTACAGTTTGCATGCCGGGATTTTTACCCGGGATTTAGACTGCGCGATGGCGGCCGCCCGGCTGCTTGAGGCTGGAGGAGTGATGATTAATGATTCCTCGGATTACCGCTTTGATGGGATGCCGTTTGGGGGGTTTAAATTTGGCAGTATGGGGCGTGAAGGGGTGCGGTTTGCGGTTGAGGAGATGACGCAGAGTAAAACGGTTTGTTTGGTGGGGTCATAATATTTGTCATTATTTTGAATGCACGAATAGGGTCACACGATTAGCACGAATAGGGTGTCCACTAAACGCTGGGAACTCCAATGTGCCCCAAAAAACTTTCATCTGACCCCGGTTTCCAAAACTTTCATCTGACCCCGGTTTCCCCCCACCTTCATCATGCGCATCATATAAGCGTTTTCTTCATAACGTCCTAACATCTCCTTCTCTCTATCGCCGGTGATTAACAACAGTGGCGGCGCATCGGCGCGCGCAAAAAAGCGCGGTTTTACCCAACCATTAACAGCTCTTTAAATGCCGATCAAAAAACCTAACCACCAACTCATACACCTCACGAGATTCAGACAGTTCGGGGTTACCGTAAAACACATGATCCAAACCATCCCAAAGATGCAGGTCCGCCTCAACGCCCTGCTTCACCAAACGATTATGAGTCGTGACCACTGAACTCAAAGCAAAGTCCCGAATTGAAGCGATTAACAGCGACGGTGGAAAACGCGATAAGGTCGCGTCACAGCGGCCAGGAAACGCCAGCGGGTTATTCGGGTTCACCCCTTTAAAATAAACATCCTGCTCCAGTTGATAATCCTCACAAGACAAACCAGTAACCGCGCAACCAATCGGCCCCGAATCCCCTTCCATCCAATAGAAGGCCCCTGCCGCCAACATGGCCACCGCGCCGGGAACGGGCAAACCCTCGGCTTGAAAACGGGCCAGCGCCTGTGCCGTCAGCAGCGCCCCAGCGGAGCTGCCATAAATGCCTATTGCCTCTGGGGCATAGTCTTTTAGCAATTGCCGATAAACCGCCAGCACATCGTCACTGGCGGCGGGAAATTTGTGCTCAGGCGCCATGCGGTAATCAACACTGACGACTTTATACTGACCCAAAGCCGCGATGGGCATGGATTCATAGTGACTGCTCGTTCGTGAGCCACCAAGAAATCCTCCGCCATGCAGATTGATTAACACCTGTTGACGCTTATCAGCTTTAACGCCCTGCGGCGGTAAAAACGTTTCTGTCCCGACCCCTGCCACCACGGCCTCAGTCACGGTGGTTGGGCAATGCGCTTTTAAACTGGTATACATGGGTGAAGCGTAAAAGGCCTCTCTTTCCTGCTGGCGAATCGCTGGGAGTTGCTCCCGCGGGGCGTAGCGTATATCCACTGCTGCGGGCATTGCCTCGGTATGCTGAGCCTCCGCTTGGCGCAGTTGCAGCAAGCGCGGCAGTGTGTGTTCATGGAGAAAACCTGAAGGGGGTAAATGAAAACTCTCGACGGAAACTGCCCCCTGTTCAGGCAGTGACTGTGTACTGCACTTTGCTTCTGTCTCTTCACTCAAAATATTTATCTCCAAAAAAGGCGAATGGTCTTGTCAAATAAACGGCATTACAGCGACCAACTTGCATTACCGATAAGCTGTAACTGATTTTTCTGTCCCGCGAACAAGGCAACGCCCCATCATGGCATTGTTAACGATTTCATCGTAACGCTCAGTAGATTTCGCTACGCGCGCCCGTAAAAGTTTTATCTGGAATTATTTTAGAATTTTTCTTTCAGCGGCTGCCCCATTAAATTCACTATCACCCAAATCACACCTTGCAGCCTCCCACCCCGGCGCCCTTAATGTAAAATCATCTGGAGGCTCAACACCTAAAAGATGTTCAACAAGATAATCCCAAGTACGCTGTATGGTATAGCATGAAGACCCATGCTCGAGGTTTGGTAGCATTAACAGATCAAAACGTTTATTGGCATTTTTAAGCGCCTCAATCAAACGGAATGTCATACTGGCATGCATACACCACTCCAGCATGCCTGATATTATAAATAACTTGCCGCGTAAATTGCCGGCAAAATCCGCAAGCTCTGGCCATGGATCATCTAATCGATTCAGTGCACCTAACATACGACCATAGGCCATGGCATTGGTACTGACCCCCACCTTGTAAAACTCGGGGTAAACTAACATGGCCGAAAGCGCTGCTGGCATGCTGCCAAACTCCACCACACCCACTCGATCCAAATCAATATACGAAAAACGCTCCGCAAGTTGCTTAATGCCGGCAATGCAATCAGATTTTGAATAGTTCCATGCCATCTGGGGATTAATTGCCAACGCAGGGTCTTGATAAGCCTTGAAGGCATTGTCCCTCAGGCCTTCTACTCCTCTTTGATTGAAGACCACGACAATAAACCCTAATTCTGCATAGGCTGCCGGTGATAGATAATGCCAAGCCCCTCCAGGGCTGTTTGAAAAAGAACCGATTGGAACAGAATAACCATAGGTACAATCCAACACCGGGTATGACTCATTTGAATCAAAATTTGATGGCCGGTAAATCACCCCATACATATCCGTTTCGCCATCAGCTGCTTTAAGCATCAGCGGCTCCGGCCATCGCCAGTTTTCAGGCAGCCCTGATACATCGGCAGTCTCCAGAACGAGTAATTCATCTCCTTGCCTGTTAAACACAACACTTTCCGGAATGGTATCAACACGTGAGCGAGTAGCCACAATATAATGTGCATCAGGTGACACACCATAACTTTTGGGTGCTGCCCATGAAACTCTACTTCGAGTATCACCAACGATATATTCA
>Ga0115549_1001749_pt1 | contig 12867 bp, 10 predicted proteins | sample COGITO_mtgs_1004_2_FD_87176 | JGI IMG/M metagenome (GOLD analysis project Ga0115549, IMG submission 87176) | Pelagic marine microbial communities from North Sea - COGITO_mtgs_100430 | ecosystem: Environmental > Aquatic > Marine > Epipelagic | place: Germany:Helgoland, sampling site Kabeltonne...
CGCTTTGGTGAGGCTTCCTTGGTTCGTGAGCTCGAAAAACGCGGGATCGGAAGGCCTTCCACGTATGCGTCGATTATCACCACGATCCAAGATCGCGGTTACGTGTCCTTGCGTAACAAGCGGTTTTACGCCGAAAAAATCGGTGAGCTGGTGACTGACCGTCTGAATGAAAGCTTTACCAACCTTTTGGATTTTGGGTTTACAGCCAATCTTGAGGATGCGCTAGACCAAGTATCGAGCGGCGATCAAAACTGGAAAGAGACGCTCAACAATTTCTACTCAGATTTTTCCGAAAAATTGGAAAAAGCCTCTGATCAAGACGACGGGATGCGATCCAATCAGCCGTCGATTATTGGCAAGCCTTGCCCGCTTTGTGAGCGCCCGATGAATGTCCGGACAGCCAGTACGGGCGTGTTTTTAGGCTGCTCGGGTTATGACCTGCCGCCAAAGGAGCGCTGCAAACAGACGATTAATTTGATCCCGGGCGATGAGGTGGTGAGCGCGACCGGCGATGACGAGGAAGAGTCCAGAATCTTGCTGAAGAAGCGCCGCTGTCAAGCCTGTCAGACCGCCATGACCGAATATTTGATCGACAAAAATACGAAACTCTATCTGTGCGGCAACAATCCAGATTGTAGTACCTTTGAGTTTGAGGCGGGCGAATACAAAATTCGCGGTTATGAGGGCCCGACCGTCGAGTGCGATAAGTGCAGTGCGGAAATGCAGCTCAAAACTGGACGCTTCGGTAAATATTTTGGCTGCACTGGCGAAGACTGTAAAAATACGCGGAAACTGCTGCGCAACGGTGAAGCCGCGCCCCCCAAGATGGACCCAGTTGCGATGCCGGAGCTGGCGTGTGAAAAAGTAGAAGACCATTATTTGTTGCGCGATGGCGCCGCAGGTTTGTTCTTGGCCGCCAGTCAGTTCCCTAAAAACCGGGAAACCCGAGCGCCGTATTTAGACGAGCTGTTGCCGCATCAAAATGAAATTGACCCGAAATATCAATTCCTGATGCGGGCGCCGGTTAAGGATCCGGATGACCGCCGAGCGCTGGTGAAGTTTGGCAGGCAAACCAAAGAACACTATTTAGCGACTGAAATTGAAAAGGGAAAAGCGTCTGGCTGGCGAGCAGACTTTGATGAAACCAAAGGCGTATGGGTCGAAACCCTAGCGCCGGTCCCTCAGAAAGCAAAGCCTGCCAAGAAAAAGGCGGCGGTAAAGAAAAAAGCGACGGCGAAAAAGAAGGTGGCTGCCAAGAAAAAGGCGCCCGCCAAGCCAAAAGTGACCTAATGGTGATTGAAGCGCTTGTCGACTCGGGCAGATCACCGATTTCTTATCTTGCAGCGGCTCGCTTTAAGCGACTCAAAGGGGACACAACCCGCATGCGAGCGGTCCCCTGTAGCAGCTAGATAGCACCTAGTGCCTGATCACGCCGACGGCCAAACCTTCGATGGCGAATTGGCAGGTCCTCAAATCAACTTCAATGGGCTGATAGTCTTGGTTTTCAGGTAGGAGGGTTATCTGATGGCTCTGCTTGCCTTTTTGAAAACGCTTAACCGTGACCTCATCATCAATTCGCGCGACCACTATGTCGCCGGCTTTGGCTGTTTGGGTGCTGTGCACGGCTAATAAATCGCCATCTAAAATGCCGCAATCGATCATACTGTCGCCTCGAACCACCAGCATATAATCCGCAGTCGGACTGAAAAAGCTGGCCGGAATCTCACAATGATCCTCGATGTGTTCTTGCGCCAAAATCGGATTACCCGCCGCGACCCGTCCAATGATCGGTAAACCCAGATTCTCCGGCAGTTTGATGCCTCGGGAAGTGCCTGGAATCATCTCGATCGCGCCTTTACGTGCGAGCGCCTTGAGGTGCTCCTCGGCAGCATTGGCGCTTTTGAATCCGAGCTTTCGCGCAATATCGGCTCGAGTCGGTGGATAGCCGGTTTCTTCTAAGTAGGATTTAATGAAGTCTAGGACCTCGCTTTGACGATGCGTGAGTTTGATCATAGTGTACTCGCTTGGGTCATGGTCCCCATGAAACGATGATTGCCCACCGTTTTGAGGTCTGTTTATTTATACAGCGCTGGAATTATATACAGTATAAGAATCCAAGCAAGGAAAATTTCTTGATTTGACCCCAACGTTGATTTCTAGAATTTCGGGGCTATAGTGTCGGGGCATAGGGTTTAGGAGGCAGTTTTGTTGAATTTCAAGTCAAATCAAAGCGCGGGCAAAAAGTCGGGGGTCAGGGGATTTCTAAAGCTCAGCCTGCCTTTGGTGCTGGCTTTGGCCCCAATCGGGGCGCTTAGCGACCAGCTCGTCTGGGTTTTGGGGAGCTTTTCAGACGCGGGCACCGCCCAACAGGTTGCGCGCGAGGTGCACGATCTCACGGGCCAGTCGGGGTATGTGCAAACAGCCGTGGTCAATGGACGAGCGGTCTATCGCGCGTTGATTGATCCAGGCGTCACGGATGATGCCCAAGCGCGGACAACGGCGTTACTCGGCGAAACGGCCTATAACCAGACTTGGGGTTTTGAGCTTGATACCGATGGCGAAAACGTGGCAAGGGTTGGCGCGGTTGTCATGAATCAGGCAGGGGTTGCGGCGGTCGCGCCGGGACTCGATCAGAAAAACAGGGAGCCGCGCCCCGTACAGGAAGCCGCGGATCTAACCGGCCGTCAAGCGCCGATGACGAAACAAGGCGACTCTGCTGGCCGTAATGAGGGTTTAAGCCGGCCATCCCCTCTCAGTGACGCCATGGGCGCCGGCTCGGACTATCATCCGATTCGGTTAAAATCGGATCGCTGATTACGAGATGCAAACAAGATTGAGGCAAGGTAGGGGAGCCGAATGAATACCTTAGAGGAGTTGGTGGCATTCTCGAGCGTCTGGCTGAGCGACCCGCTGGTTGCCAGCGTTTTCGGAATTGTTTTGGCAACGGCTTTTCTAAGTTACGCCAGTCGGCGAACGTTGCTCGTCTTAATGGCTCGAGTGACACAGACCCAAAACCCTTGGGACGATGCCTTGTTGAGAACCATCAGAACGCCCCTGAACGTTTTGATTTGGATTATTGGCTTGTCACTGGCGGCGGAGTTGGTTGCCGAGGCTCGAAGCCAGTCTCAGATTGAGATCATTGGGATTGTGCGTTATCTCGCTTTTATCGGACTGGTGACCCTGTTCCTCGCGCGCCTCATTCGGGAACTGGAAGCTGCCTACCTCAGTTCTGGCGGTGATGAAACGACGGTGACCGCCATCGCAAAGCTTGTGCGGATATCGGTTTTTATCACCGCTGCTCTGATGGCAATGCAAACCCTCGGTCTGAGCATCTCAGGGGTTTTGACCTTCGGTGGTATCGGTGGAATAGCCGTGGGCTTCGCGGCAAAAGATTTGCTGGCAAACTTTTTTGGTGGGCTAGTGATCTACCTGGATCGCCCGTTCAAAGTAGGCGATTGGATTCGAAGTCCGGACCGGGACATTGAGGGTACGGTGATTCGAATTGGCTGGCGCTTAACGGAAATCCGAACGTTCAGTCAGCGTCCTTTGTATATTCCCAACTCGATGTTCTCAACGATCTCGCTGGAAAACCCATCCAGAATGCTCAATCGCCGGATTTTTGAAACAATTGGGGTCCGCTATAGTGATTTGAGCAAGATGCAAGCGATTGTGGCGGATGTCCATGCGTTACTATCCAAACACGAAGACATTGACCAGGACAAAATCTTGATTGTTAATTTTGATGCGTTCAATGCTTCGAGCGTTGATTTTTTTATCTACACCTTTACCAAAACCATTAATTGGGTCGAGTATCATGGTGTGAAACAAAAAATCCTGCTGGAAATCGCAGACATCATTGCCGGGCATGGTGCGGAAATCGCCTTCCCGACGTCAACCATTCATCTCGAGACAGTTCAGCCTGAGTCTTAATGCCGGGTTGGACTTGTTTTTATTCATCCGACGAAAGGGTCCGTCATGCCTGAAATGCTATTTTATGAAAAGCCTGTACCGCTCAGCAATATCACCCATGCTGACTGGAAATTAGATCGCTCGGAGCTTCGTTACGAGTTCGCCGACAAAATCAATTCTGTGGTACTCGCCGGTATTGAATTTGTTGAAGCCTCCAAAGACTACCCCATCGTGTTTGCCAAAGCCGGAGAGGAGGATGTGCCGGTCGCACTCCTTGGATTGCGCGCCACGGGAAACCTTTACCTGGACGCAAAAGGGCACTGGTTACCGGATCATTATGTCCCAGCATTTGTGCGGCGATATCCGTTTGTTTTGGCGGACGGGCCCGGCCCAGAGCCGGTTGTTTGTATCGATGAGGCTTATTCGGGCTTTAGCCAGACCCGGGGTGAACCCCTGTTTGAGAATGGCGAGACCCAGCCGATTTTGACAAAAGCAATGGAATTTCTGGGTGAGTTTCAGCGGCAGTTTGATCGCACCAAACGGTTTGTTTCAGTGCTGAAAGCCAATGATCTGATGACGGAAGTTTCGGCCACCGTAAAAGATGAAAACGCCGCTGAGACCCATTTAAAAGGGTTGATGGTGGTTGACGAAAAGAAACTCTTGGGCCTGAGTGACGAGGTTGTGCTCAGTTTGTTTCGTTCGGGTGAACTCAGCTGGATCTACGCGCACCTCATGTCCATTAGTAATCTCAAGCGACTGACCCATCGAGCCGCAGCGCAATGACGCTTGCGGTCATTGGTGGGACGGGGTTTGGCGCCTTTGCAGGGTTGACCGAAACCAAAGACCACGTTGTTGAGACGGACTTTGGGCAGGCTGAGATTCAATCAGGGCGGCTTGCGGGGCAGGGGATTTTATTTTTACCCCGCCATGGCATGCCCGCCCGATTCCTACCTCATAAAATTAATTATCGGGCTAATTTAAAAGCACTGCAGATGCTCGGCGCCTCGCAGATATTGGCCGTGACGGCCGTTGGAACGGTGAGCGAAGACCTGAGCGTGCCGTGTTTGGTTGTGCCGGATCAAATCATTGATTACACCTATGGTCGAGCACTGACGTTTTTTGAAGATGAGATTCATCATATCGATTTTACCCACCCCTATGATGCGTTGTTCCGCGCACAACTGCTTGCAGCGGTTGCAAAAGTGGCGGCGAGTGATGCAGACGTGCAGGCGGTACTCTCTGGGGTTTATGGTTGTACTCAGGGTCCGCGCTTGGAAACCAAGGCAGAGGTTCGGCGATTGCGGAATGATGGCTGTAGCATTGTCGGAATGACGGCAATGCCGGAAGCGGCCCTGGCGCGCGAGCTTGGGCTGCCTTACGCCGGCATATCGGTGACAGTTAATCCAGGGGCTGGCATGGCTGAGCGCGATATTGCTTTAGCTGAAATTCATGAAGCAATGAACCAAGGACTTTCTTGGGTCAAATTGGTTTTGGCTGAACTCATATCAACACCCGCGGTTTAAGTCGCCGGTCACGCCGGCGTTAGGAAAAAGCCGAGTTCGTCTGCCGGGTGGGCATGGCTGAGATGATTACAGCGCGCGAGCCGCGTCAGCGGGCCGGATCTCTATAATAATGCCGAATTGCGGGTGATCAAGGTAGTGCACCTCGTTGGAGCGTAACCTGCGTTGCTGCGCCATATGATAGCGATAACCTGGCTCATGATTTAGACCCCGCGTGGCCGCGAGCAGCAACGCAGGATAGGTCTCGGCCATCGGATGATCCTGAAAGGGGTCCTGCATCGATCCGGTGGCCTCAAATCGGGTTAACCAAAGATCTGTTTCCACATGCAAGAACCGACTGCGGCGGACCGACAAGGTGCCTTCCAATTCGAACTGGTCGCCAAACTGATCCCCACCCTGCAGCAGAATCGCCGTGCTTTGGGCATCGATCGGTTGGGTCCAGCTCTGATGCAGCAGCATTCGATAGTCTTTAGAGCGTCGAATCGATCGGGCTGCCCCCGCCAGATTTCTGTCCGCGTCCGCAACCGCCCGAAAGGCAAAGCTTTCTTGGGATAAAACGGCTTGAATGGCCAAAGTCTGTGGGTCGACAAGCGTATCTTTAATCGGCGCTAGCGAATCCTGCTGCAGGCCTTTAAGACGCTGCTGGGCGTGGGCTAGGACGAGGGCGCGGTACCGAGGGCCGTCTGCAAAGGGGGCGAATTTAAATATGGTGGTCGCAGCGGGGGGCACGGGCTGAATTGGGGACAGGTCTTTGGGCAGACCGCTCAATCCACCTGACTGGTCTAGATAGAGCGCTTGCTCGATCAGCATCGGTTGCGCCGCACTCATCTCATGGGGTGACACAGCGAAAAGTGGTTGCGGAAACGTGGGGCTCAGCACGCCCGAGGCAGGCGCATCAACCGGTGCATTCAGGCGTTTAAAGACAATGACTTCGACTTGATACCATCGTTCATCCTGCGGTTCTGAAGCGCTTGCGCCGAGGCTTCCCCCTAGACTGGCCAGAATCAAGGCCAGACGCAGTAGATTCTGGGTTAGTGACGTCTTTGCACGTTTAAAAAAAAGGATGCAGCGCGATGACGCGCGCGGCGTTGCGCCAAGTGAGTCCGCGTCCTTAGGCTGCAAGAAATCGCTCCAATAAGTTTTCAATCAATTTAAACCGTTTTTCACGATCCTCTATTGTATCCACAATTGCGATCCGGTTGGCAGAGGCAAATTTATAGCGATGCGATTGCTTTTGTACCAATTCAATGACGCGTTCGGCCGGCACTTTGGTATTTTGAAGAAAATCTATTTTGCCGCCGCGCGGGCCCAGGTCAATTCGGTTGATGCCAAGGTCTGCTGCGATCAACTTGATTTCGGTGACGCGAAACAAGTTCTTCACGGGTTCTGGCAGCAGGCCAAAGCGATCGATCATCTCAACCTGTAGGGCGCGCAACGCATCGGTGGTTTTTGCATTCGAGATACGCTTGTACAGCACGAGTCGCATTTGAACATCCGGTAAATAGTCATCTGGAATTAAAGCAGGCAGATGCAACTTGATTTCGGTGCTGTCTTCCCCATCGGTATCAAAGTTAATTTGTTTGCCGTTTTTAAAGGCGATGACGGCTCGGTCTAACATGTCCATGTAAAGGCCGAAACCAATGGCGGTCATGTTGCCGGTTTGGGATTCGCCTAAAAGCTCACCGGCGCCCCGGATCTCCATGTCATGGGTCGCCAGAATAAAGCCGGCGCCGAGGTCCTCGGCAGCAGCGATCGCCTCCAACCGCTTCTCGGCATCACTGGTGAGCGAGCCGCTTTCAGGCGTCAGTAGATAGGCGTAGGCTTGGTGATGGGATCGACCGACGCGGCCTCTTAGCTGATGGATTTGAGCCAGACCAAATTTGTCAGCACGGTCCATGATGATGGTGTTGGCATTGGGAATGTCGATACCGGTTTCAATGATGGTGGTGCAGACCAAAATATTGGCTCGCTGGTGATAAAAATCCGACATGACCTGCTCGAGCTCTTTTTCGCGCATTTGACCATGGCCGACAAGGACTCTCGCGGCTGGCACCAACTGCTTGAGTTCATCGGCGACCCGTTCGATGTCTTTCACCTCATTGTGAAGGTAATACACCTGACCGCCGCGCAGTAGCTCCCGTTGAATCGCTTCTTTAATAATGCCCAGTTCACGCGCACGGATAAACGTCTTAATCGACAGACGCCGGGCTGGGGGCGTCGCAATGATCGACAGATCCCGAAGCCCGGTCATCGATAGATTCAAGGTGCGCGGGATCGGTGTTGCGGTCATTGCCAGCACATCGACGTCGGCGCGCATCGCTTTGATACGCTCTTTTTGACGAACGCCAAAGCGATGTTCTTCATCAATGATCAACAAACCCAAGTCTTTAAAGCGAATTTGGTCTTGAATGAGGGCGTGGGTGCCAATGACGATATCAACCTGACCGGTTGCGAGTGCCGCAATCACTTGATCCTGCGCCTTGCGCGTTTTAAACCGGGAGATGCTCTCGATTCTGACCGGCCAGTCCGCAAATCGATCGCGGAAGGATTGCAGGTGCTGCTCTGCAAGGAGGGTCGTCGGCACCAAGATGGCAACCTGCTTTCCGCCTTGGATCGCGAGAAAAGCGGCGCGCATGGCGACTTCTGTTTTACCGAAACCGACGTCGCCACAGATCAATCGATCGGTTGGCTTTGGGTTGCAAAGATCCGCAATAACCGCCTCAATGGCGCTCATTTGGTCGGCGGTTTCCTCAAAAGGAAAGGCGCGAACAAACTGATCAAACTCGGCGTCCGGCATCGGAAACGCGAAGCCCAGCCTGGCCTCGCGTCGGGCATACAGTTCTAATAACTCGGCGGCGACATCTCGGATTTGTTCGGCGGCTTTTCGCTTTGCCTTTTGCCAGACATCGCTGCCCAATCGGTGCCAAGGGGCGAGGTCTTTGTCGGCGCCGGTATAGCGGGATATCAGATGTAAGTCGGATACCGGCACATACAGTTTGGCTTCATCTTGATATAAAAGTGTGAGAAATTCGTTGGTTTGGCCATCGATTTCGAGCGTGACCAACCCTTGGTAGCGTCCAACCCCATGCTCTAAATGCACAACTGGAGCGCCTTCCGATAGTTCGGTTAAGCTTCTAACGACCAGCTCTTCAGCTTGGTCGCGTTCTTTCTGCCGGCGCCGTGCCTGTAAAACGCGCTCGCCGAACAGCTGCGGCTCTGAGATTTGGATCACGCGGTGCTCTGGCAGGTACATGGATCGGTCAACGGGTGCGTGGCTAATGCAGAGTGGGGCGTCAGAGGTTAAAAAATCCAGCCAGGAACTCACCATTTTTGGGGCAAGGCCCGCGGTTCTCAGCAACTGATCAATCAGTTCTCGTCGGCCGGGTGTTTCGGCACTGATTAGGATGCGCGCGTCTTGCGTTGCAAGGTGCGTTCGCAACCGGTGAAACGGATCGGCCGCGCGATCTTCAATGCCAAGATCTGGCGCGGGCAGGGTGTCGAAGGTGCGCGCACCTTTTCGAAAGGTTTCCAGTCGATCAAGACGAGGAAAGGCCTTTAACAATCCCATGAGTTCATCTTCAGCGAGGAGTAAAGCCCCGGGCGGTAATATCGGTCGCTCAAGGTCATAACGCAGACTCTCATAGCGGGATTTTGCCGTCTCCCAATAGCTCTGGATGGGATTGGCAATGGCTTCGGTGATCAGCAATAAATCCGCCGGTAGATAATTCAGGAGGGTTTCGGTTTCGGTATAAAATAGCGGCAGATAATACTCAATACCCGCCGGCGCTTGGCCCTCTGCGACGTCTTGGTACATTCGACAGTCTCGGGGATTGCCGCCAAATTGCTCGTGCCATTGATCTTGAAATAACCGGATGCCCTCTTTGGATAACGGAAACTCGCGAGCGGGCAGGGTATCAATGGCGTCGGTGATCCCCGTCGACAGCTGGGTTTCTGGATCAAAGGTTCGGATGGACTCGATCTCATCGTCAAACAGTTCAACCCGAAACGGATTTGCAGCCCCCATTGGAAATAGATCGAGCACCGAGCCCCGTACGGTGAACTCGCCGTGTTCAATCACCGTGTCGACGGCGCGATAGGCGCTAGCATGCAGTTGACGTCTTAACGTACTGAGGTCTAATCGTTGACCGGTTTGCAGCCGCAAATTATGGCCAAGTAAAAAGGCCCTGGGGGGTAATCTAAGGAGTAAAGTTGCGGCTGGCACAATGACCACAGCGCGATCAAGCGCTGCTCGACTGAGTAAGGCCAAACGATCCGATAAAATATCTTGATGCGGAGAGAAGCCGTCATAAATAAGGGTTTCATAGTCCGGAAAAATATCGATCGGGTAGGCGCCACCAGAGAAAAACGCCAGTTCCTGCTGAAGTCTCTGCGCACTTTGAGAATGCTCAGCGATGATTAGGATACATCGATTTTCAGCCAGGGCCGTTTCGTGAATGGCCAGCGCAAAAGCGGCGCCCTGCAGGCCATGCCACCGCCTAACATCCTCCGGTTGCTTGGGGATGTCCTCGGCTTGGATCAGGAATTGGGTTGCTGGATCGATCATGAAGAAAAAGACGCAAATAAAATTGAGATTCCAGCGGGAGTTTACGCGAAGACGGTGGCTTGCGCTTACTCGCATAGCAATTTTATTCGCGGCGCGCGCTTTGATTGCGCCGAAGCGCTGAGTCCTTATAATGGCGGCTGAGCGACGAAAGGGGTCCTACGCAAGACCAAATGTAAGGACTCGTTTTAGGGCGCGCGCGCAGGTTGACCCAAAATGCGGAACCGTTTCTGAGCGGCAGTGCTCTAAAAATAAGATGTCAAAACAAGATCTCAAAATAAGACTCAAAGATAAATTTAGGAGATGACCGTGGCCAAACCCGGACTCGACGAAGTATTTTCCGATTGGAAACAGCGTGAAGCGTTGGCGGAAGCGATGATTCCTTTGATAGGACAGCTCTATCGCCGCAACGTGGTCATTTATATTCACGGCGTGCCCCTGTTCAATCAATCCGTCATCGAAATGATGAAAGCCCATCGCCGAGTTAGGCAGATTGAAAAGAACGAGCTGTCTGAGTTCGAAACCCATCCCATGATTGCCGTCTTGGCAACGCTAGACCTGTCACCTGCGCATATCGATATTGGTAAGTTGGCTGGGGCGTATATGGCTGACCCGCAAGGCCTGACGGTTTCGGATTATGTGAAACAAGCTTGCGCCGAGATTATCGGGGTTGAAGCTCAAGTGACGCATGCTGCGAGGGATGTTGTGGTCTACGGCTTTGGGCGAATTGGCCGATTGGTCACACGGCTTTTGATCGAGAAAGCCGGCGGTGGCCAGAACCTGGTTCCCAAAGCGGTTGTTTTAAGGCCCCCTAAGGACCCGATAAAGGATTTAAGAAAGCGCGCGAGTCTGCTGCGCCGCGACTCGATTCACGGACCTTTTGCAGGCACGATTCGAGTTGATGCCGACAACCAAGTGCTCATTTGCAATGGCATGGCAATCAAGTTTATTTATGCCTCTGATCCCAGCGATATTGACTATCCGGCGCATGGCATCCAGGACGCGCTAATTATTGACAGTACCGGGGTCTGGCGCGATGAGGCGGGCTTGTCACAACATTTGCTCAGCCCGGGTGCCGCGAAAGTGCTACTCACGACGTCCGGTAAGGGTGCTGTGAAAAACATTGTGTCTGGTGTTAATTCAAATTTAATTGAGGCAACCGATACACTCATTGGCGCCGCATCGTGTACGACCAACGCCATTGTCCCGGTATTAAAGGCGATTAATGATCGTTACACGATTGAGCATGGACATATGGAAACCGTGCATGCCTACACAGATGATCAGAACCTCCATGACAATACGCATTCAAAGGAACGCCGCGGTCGCAGTGCGCCCCTGAATATGGTGTTGACCGAATCCAATGCCACGAGCTCGGTGGGCAAACTCCTGCCAGAACTCGCGGGTAAGTTAACGGGGAATTCTATTCGAGTCCCGGTGCCGAATGTCTCGATGGCCATTCTTAACTTAACGGTTGAGACCGCAACGACTCGTGAGGAGGTTAGCGACTATCTGCGGGATGTGTCCCTCAATTCATCGATGCAACGGCAGATTGACTATACCGAGTCGAGCGAGGTGGTTTCGTCCGATTTTGTAGGCAATCGCCATGCAGGCATCATCGACTCCCACGCGACCATCGTGAATGGTCACCAAATGGTGCTGTACGTTTGGTATGACAATGAGTTTGGATATAGCTGTCAGGTTGTGCGTTGTGCCCAGAAAATGGCCGGTATCCGCTATCCCTTGATCCCAGCGCAACCTGGAAGCGCAGAATAACGGGTACTTCCAGGTCAGCGCGTTTCTTGGGTAGGCGCATAGACCGCGAGGGTAACGAGGGTCTTCATATCAATCTGGCTGGCCTGAGCTTGACCCACGAAAAGGGTCATTCAGCACGCTACTAAGCTGGATAAGCGCTTATGCATGGGCGCTGCCAAAATTCAACGAAAACACGGATGCCAAGGATACAAGTATGTCCAAACTATCGCCCCCTGAAGTTCGCGTGGCAACGTTGCAAGAGCGCGATTGGGTGCTGTCGACCATTGAGGTTGCCTTCATCAATGACCCCGTGATGCGCTTTAGTTGGCCCCGTGCCAAGGAATACCTGACAGGCATTCGGCACGTTGCGAATGCCATGGGGGGGAAGGCCTTTGACCATGGGAGTGCTTATTTGGCGCCCGGATTCTCAGGCGTTGCTTTGTGGGTGCCGCCGGGGGTTCACCCCGATCTGGAACCGATTGGCGCTTTGATGGTGGAGACCGTTGACGCGGCGTTGCATGAAGACCTATTCGGTATGCTGGGCGAGATGGCGCAGTTTCACCCCCAGGAAGACCATTGGTATCTGGCGCAGATCGGCGTCGATCCGTTCTTTCAGGGCCAAGGAGTCGGCGCAGCTTTGATGAAGCATGCGTTGGCGCGCTGCGACACGGATGGCACGCCCTGTTATCTCGAAAGCTCGAACCCCCGTAATATCAGCCTGTATGAGCGCTTCGGGTTTGAGCGAGTGGGCGAGATTCAAGTGGGCCGTTCACCCATAATGACGCCAATGATCCGACCCGCGCAGGGCTAGGAAAAGTCGGTCGCGGCGGCTGAAAAGATTGCTCGCGGGTATCACGAACCACGTCTATTGGCTCAAATATTGGCTTAAAGTCATCCGCCTCACCTAGCTGAGAGCCTACACCCGTCCAATCGGGACCCAGCCTGTTTTGACCGAAGGTTTTACGCATCATCGCATGCCCGGTTGAGGGCGCTTAGCCTCGAAAAATGGGTTCCGCGTCCACTCGGAGGTGACTTTTTGTTGTCATAATGCGACGAGGTCTTAAAGCGCTGATTCCGAGGTGGATTAATCAGATCCTAGTCTCTATAATTGCGGGCGCCAGA
>Ga0115549_1001764_pt1 | contig 12820 bp, 10 predicted proteins | sample COGITO_mtgs_1004_2_FD_87176 | JGI IMG/M metagenome (GOLD analysis project Ga0115549, IMG submission 87176) | Pelagic marine microbial communities from North Sea - COGITO_mtgs_100430 | ecosystem: Environmental > Aquatic > Marine > Epipelagic | place: Germany:Helgoland, sampling site Kabeltonne...
AGAATATGTAGACGCCATTAAAAAGGACATTCGCTGGTTGGGATACAACTGGGCAAAGGAATGTTATTCATCCGATTATTTTCAGCAGTTATACGACTGGGCAGTGCTATTAATCAAGGACGGGAAAGCCTATGTAGATTCGCAGTCTTCTGAAGAAATGCGTGTGCAAAAAGGAACCCCAACACAAGTTGGAAGCAATAGTCCTTTTAGAACACGTTCTGTGGAAGAAAACTTGCAATTGTTTCAAGAAATGAAAGCAGGAAAACATGAAGAAGGCACCCATACTTTGCGTGCTAAAATTGACATGGAAAACCCAAACATGTTGTTGCGTGATCCATTAATGTACCGCATCATGTTTAAGTCGCACCATAGGACTGGTGATGACTGGTGTATTTACCCGATGTATGACTGGACCCATGGAGAGAGTGATTATATTGAACAAATATCCCATTCTTTATGTTCTTTGGAGTTTAAACCACACAGAGAATTGTATGATTGGTTCAAAGAACATGTTTTTGAATACAGTAAAACGGAATATCCAAATCCAACAAAACAACGTGAGTTCTCTCGTTTGAACTTAAGCTATACCGTAATGAGTAAGCGTAAAATGTTGAAATTGGTAGAAGAAAATATCGTTTCTGGATGGGACGATCCAAGAATGCCTACCATATCTGGTTTAAGAAGACGTGGTTATACGCCCGAATCCATTAAGAATTTTATTGAAACCGTAGGCGTTTCTAAACGAGAAAACAGCATTGATGTTGCCTTGTTGGAGTTTAAAATTCGGGAGGATTTAAATAAAACTGCCAACAGAGTAATGGGTGTGTTAGATCCTGTAAAAGTAATTATTGACAATTATCCGGAAGGAAAAGAAGAAATCTTAATTGCAGAAAACAATCCAGAAGACGAAAATTCTGGTACAAGAGAAGTCCCTTTTTCGAGAGAAATTTACATTGAAAAGGAAGACTTTAGAGAAGAAGCAAACAAGAAATTTTTTCGATTGAAACTCGGAAAAGAAGTGCGTTTAAAAAATGCATATTTCATAACCGCTACGAGTTGTGAAAAAGATGAAAATGGAGCCGTTACCGTAATTCACTGTACCTACGATCCATTGACAAAATCTGGAAGCGACACCGAAGAAAGCAAGCGTAAAGTAAAAGGAACCCTGCACTGGGTTTCTGTAAAACATGCTGTAAAGGCAGAAGTAAGAGCCTACGATCGTTTGTTTTTAGACGAAACACCTGATGCCCACAAAGACAAAGATTATATGGAGTTTGTAAATCCAAATTCTTTAGAAATCATCAATGCCTTTGTAGAGCCAAGTTTACAATCTGCAAAAATTGGTGAACGTTTTCAATTTCAACGTTTGGGCTATTTCAATGTAGATGACGATTCAACTTCAGAGAATTTAGTCTTCAACAAAACCGTTGGATTGCGCGATTCTTGGGCGAAAAAATAAGCACTAAAAATGAAACTACAGATCATGAAAAAAATACTGCTCATTTGTTTCTTAATTTTGGTCTCCTGTGAAACCAAAAAAGAAATACATCAAGTTGTCGAAATTTCTTGCGGACAATGTCAGTTTGAAATAGCAGCACCTATGGGCTGTGATCTCGCTATTCGTTTAGACGGTCAACCCTATTTTATTGATGGGGTACATATTGACGATTTTGGAGATGCTCATGATAAAAATACAGGCTTTTGTAACGTTATTAGAAAAGCAAACGTTGTTGGTGTTCTTGAAGATGGACGCTTTAAGGCAAGTACTGTAGAACTCATTGAATAAGAAACTTTACTTGCTATTGATTTAGCAAGTGGTAGAAAATTAAAAAACCGAAAGAACACTTCTTTCGGTTTTTTTTATCCTTTAATTTTCTTTTTATTAAGGGGCTGGATTTGGAATTTCTGCATGCACTGCATTAATCGCTGCAATGGTTTCAGCACTCAAATCAATATGAATACTTCCAATATTTTCTTTCAATTGATCCATTCTTGTAGCGCCAATAATATTACTGGTTACAAAAGGTAATTGATTGATAAAAGCCAATGACAACTCTGTCAATGTAATTCCATTTTTAGCTGCAATTGCTTCATATCTTCGAACCGCTTCCAAAGAACCATCGCCCATATAACGTGCTATAAACCTTGGAAATAAGTTCCCTCTTGATCCTTCAGGACGCTTTCCATCTAAATATTTTCCAGACAATACTCCTTGTGCCAATGGTGAATATACCAATAGACCAATATCTTCTCTTAAAGAAACCTCAGACATTCCATATTCGTAGGCTCTATGAATCATAGAATATGAATTTTGAATGGTAACGGGTCTTACTAAATTGTTTGCAGCTGCTGTTTGTAGGTATTTCATAGTTCCCCAAGGAGTTTCATTTGAAAGTCCAATGGCTTTTATGGTTCCTGCTTTTACAAAAGCATTTAAAACTTCTAAAATCTCTAAATGGTTTTCTGCTTCCTTTGTGGAGGTCTCGTAAGGATAGTCTCTTACTCCAAAACAGTTAACGCCGCGAGATGGCCAGTGCAATTGATACAGGTCTAAATAGTCGGTTTTCAGTCGTTGTAAACTGCCTTCTATTGCTTCTGTAATGTTTTGTTTTGTAAAACCGCCAGTTCTAATATGTTTTGTATAATCTCCACCTCCTGCAATTTTACTTGCCAAAACAACCTTTTCTCTATTGCCTGTTTTCTGAAACCAATTTCCAATAATTCGTTCTGTATCTGCATAGGTTTGAGGCGTTGCTGGCACCGGATACAATTCTGCAGTATCAAAGAAATTGACACCTTGTGCGAGTGCATAATCCATTTGTTCAAAAGCTTCTGCTTCTGTATTTTGGTTTCCCCAGGTCATGGTTCCTAAACAGATTTTAGAAACTTTTAGGGTGGTATTGGGTAGTGTCGTGTATTTCATTTGTTGGGGTAAAATTGGTTTTTTTTAATCTTATAATTGAATACGAAACAACGAATTTAAAAACTTAATTGGATATAAAATAATAAGCGTGCAATTTTTAAAAATTACACGCTTATGAATGTGAATGTTCTTTATTTTTATTTCAAGATAGCTTCAATTCCTGGCAATGTTTTTCCTTCTAACATTTCCAACATGGCACCTCCACCTGTTGAAACATAACTTACTTTTTCTGCAAACCCAAATTGTTTCACAGCAGCAACAGAGTCACCCCCACCTACTAAAGAAAAAGCGCCATTTTTGGTTGCTTTGTCAATAGAATGTCCCAATGCAATAGTTCCTCCTGCAAAAGCTTCCATTTCAAAAACACCTAAAGGACCGTTCCATAAGATTGTTTTACAGGTATTGACAACGGCATCAAAATTTGCTCTCGATTTTGGACCGGCATCTACACCTTCCCATCCATCAGGAATTTCATTAATGTCTAAAATTTGGGTATTGGCATCATTCGAAAAATCATCTGCAGCAACTACATCTACTGGAATATGAACTTCTACTCCTTTTGCTTTTGCTTGTTTTAAAATTTCCAAAGCCAATTCCATTTTATCATCTTCACAAATAGAATTTCCAATTTTTCCACCAAGTGCTTTCACAAAAGTAAAACTCATACCACCACCAATAATTAAGTGGTCTACTTTGTCTAAAATATTTTCAATCACCGTTATTTTTGAAGACACTTTTGCACCTCCTAAAATGGCTAAAACCGGTTTTTCTGAATTGTTTAAAACCTTATCAATACTTCCAATCTCTCTTGCTAGCAAGTTTCCAAAACATTTATTCTGCTCAAAAAATTGTGCAATAATTGTGGTAGATGCATGCGCTCTGTGTGCTGTACCAAAAGCATCGTTTACATAAATATCTCCTAATTTGGACAACTTCTCTGCAAAAGCAACATCTCCTTTTTTCTCTTCTTCGTAAAAGCGTAAGTTTTCTAATAATAAAACTTCACCTGCTGCTAAATTAGCAACCGCTTCTTCTGCTTTTGCTCCAACACAGTCTTCTACAAACTTTACGTTGCAACCCAATACCTCTTCAACAGCCGGTACAATGTGTTGTAATGAAAATGCTTTTTGAAATCCGTTCGGTCTTCCCAAGTGAGACATTAAAACACAGCTTCCTCCTTGCGCTAAAATAGCTGTAATCGTCGATTTTGCAGCTTGAATTCTAGTGGCGTCTGTTACTTGAAATTCTTGATTCAACGGTACATTAAAATCTACACGAATAATGGCTTTCTTGTTTTTGAAATTAAAGTTTTTTAAGGTATTCATTTGGATATTGTTTTGCACAAAAATACCGAATTCTTTAGGTTTAAAGAAATCGAAAACTAAAAAACTAAGATATCGTTTGCGTAGGAAAGCACAGCTCATAAAAAAGAAAACCGCTTAAAAGGAAACCAAAACCTTGTCTTTTAAAAAGAAATCTTTTTTGATTTCTAAAATTCGTAGATTAGTGACGAACTAATTTTATATTTGCGTATGCTTTTCAATCAAGTTATCGGTCAGAAACACATAAAAAATCATCTACACACCTCTGCTGAGAATGGTAGAGTTCCGCATGCGCAACTTTTTGTTGGGAATGAAGGAAGTGGTACTTTGCCAATGGCCATTGCTTATGCACAGTTTTTATTATGCAATTTCTCTAACAATACAGAAGCTTGTAATATCAAGTGTGACAAACTTCAGCACCCTGATTTGCATTTTGCTTTTCCAGTAACAACAAGCGATCGCGTAAAAAAACATCCTGTTAGTAATTTATTCCTTCAAGAGTGGCGCCAATTTCTAGAGGAACAACCTTATGGGAGTTTATTCAATTGGTTACAACACATTGGAGTAGAAAATAAGCAAGGAAATATTGGGGTTGATGAAGCGTTAGATGTTGTAAAAAAATTACAATTAAAGTCTTATGAAGGAGGCTATAAAGTAATGATTATTTGGATGGCAGAAAAAATGAACATTGCTGCTGCCAACAAACTCTTAAAACTCATTGAAGAACCCCCTGAGAAAACAGTGTTTTTATTAGTTACCGAAAATGAAGAACAAATTATAAATACGATCCGTTCTCGATGCCAAGCACTACATTTTCCTGTTTTAGCTGCACAAGACATTGCGACGGCTTTAATACAGAAAGAACAGTGTTCTGAAAGTGAAGCCGCTAAAATTGCTCACCAAGCAGAAGGAAATTATAACAAAGCGGTCCAGTTATTACAAGATGATGGTGCCGATTTAATTTTTGAAGAGTGGTTTGTCACTTGGATAAGAACTGCATTTAAAGCTAAAGGAAATGCAGCCGTAGTCCAACAATTAGTTTCATGGTCGGACACCATTGCAAAAGCAGGTCGTGAAAACCAAAAACGATTTTTGGCCTATTGTCTTCAGTTTTTTAGACAAGCTTTATTGTTGAATTACAAATCAGAAAATTTGGTTTTTATGGAAACCAAAACAGGATTCAATCTTTCTAAATTTGCGCCTTTTGTACATGCAGGAAACATTTTAGAGATCGAAAAGGAACTCAATGATGCGATTTATCACATTGAAAGAAATGGAAATGCTAAAATTATTTTACTAGATCTTTCTATGAAATTAACACGCTTTTTACATAAGAAAGAACAGCCCCTTTCTTCCTAACCTAAGTTCGATGAATCGTTAGGCAACCTTTTTTTGAAGAAAAGAGCTGTTCTAAAATTACAGAAACATTTTGTATTGTTGATGCGTTTTACAAGCCAAAATATTGGTGAAAAGAAGATGCGAATTGCTGCAAAAGTTTTTAAACATTTAAAAAACCATTTTTGTTGGGAATTCCATTCTTTGCAGTCTAAAAATGGAAAAAGCCACTACCTTCATAGGAGTGGCTTTTTCTTTTGAAGAAATACCAATTCACAAAATTTCCTCACCTATCGGAACACAAAAAAAGAAGAAATGGGGGTATTTTCATCAAAAAAGGACCTCAAATTTGACAAAAAACCATCATTTTTTGGGGACTAATTTCCCACTTATCCCAATATCTGGCCACTTATTCCCATATACGGCCACTTATTGATTGGCACGAGAATAATCCAAAAAAAGTTTTCATCTTTACAGCAGCAATCTCTTAACATTGTTTTATAGGAGTGCAGACAATTAAATACATATAAACCTTAACAAATTAAAAATGATGAACCAAAACAAATTAAAAATGATGACAACAAAAAATTACAAAATTCTAAAAACGCTCGCGGTATTTATCTTTATGGGGTGTAGTGTATTGAGCACACAAGCACAAATTTATGTAGATGTAGCTGCTACAACAGGCGCTAATGATGGTAGCTCATGGAGCGATGCCTACACCGACTTACAACCCGCACTAGATGCTGCCGCTGAAAATGCAGAAATACGGGTAGCAGCTGGGACGTACTACCCCACAGAAATACCTGATGAAACACCTGTTGATTCAAATAACAAAAGAGAGAAAGCCTTTCACTTCAATAAAGACCTCGTTCTAAAAGGAAGTTACAATCCGGAGACCGATACCCAAGATTTCACCAACCGAAGCATCTTGAGTGGAGATATTGACGATGACGATGATGTCATCACAGGGAGTGGAAGTACCCTAATCATTGAAAAAAATACTGATAATGCCTACCATGTATTGATTACAGCAGATCTTACTGCAGCAGCACAAATAGAGGGCTTTATGATAACAGGAGGTAATGCGAATGGTTTTGGTAGTATTTCTTATATCGGTAAGACTTTTTTCAAGAATTCTAGTGGTGGAATGTATAATTATAGTTCTTCCCCAAGCATTGTCAATATGGTGTTTCACGGAAATGCAACTACTAATAATGGTGGCGCAATGCGTAATACTACTTTTTCTTCCCCAAGCATTGTCAATTGTGTGTTTAGCGAAAATGCAACTACTAATAATGGTGGCGGAGTGTATAATAATACTTCTTCTTCCCCAAACATTGTCAATACGGTGTTTAGCGGAAATTTAGCTCAATTAGGTGGCGGAATGTATAATAATCTTTCTTCCCCAAGCATTGTCAACAGTACCTTTAGCGAAAATTCAGAACCTACTGGTGGTGGAATCCGTAATAGTAATTCTTCCGCTCCAACGATTTACAATAGCGTTTTCTATGGCAATGGTGTGGACATAGAAAATAGCGCTAGCTCTAGCACAACAGGAGGAAACAATTTTTCTGAGAACTTTACAGGAACAGGTTTCACTGCCTTGGGTGCAGACCCCTTTTTAGACAGTGCAAACCCCAAAGGGGCAGATGGAGTTTGGTTTACAACCGATGATGGTTTACAACCTAGTAGTGCTAGTAGCCCAATAACAGATGCAGGAGATGCAACAAAATTGCCTTCAGATACTTCAGATTTTGATAAAGATGAAGATGTAACAGAAGCCATTCCTTTTGATATTATAGGACATAGTAGAGAGCTCAATGCTTCTGTAGATGCAGGTGCCTTCGAGTTTGACAGCAATGTCGTATTATCGGTAAAAGAGATAGACAGCAGTAGTTTAGACATTTATAGCTCAGGCTACAAAACCCTCGTTATTCATGGTGTGCTAGATGCAAAAACGACTGCAAACGTATATAGCTTGCAAGGTAAATTGGTTGCAAGTAAAACCTTCAATAAGTTCAGTACTTCCAATAGCTTAGATGTTTCAATGCTTTCTACGGGTATCTATATTGTAAAAATGTACAATGCCAATCACCAAGTACAAACAAAGAAATTGTTTATTCAATAAACAATGTTTTCATAGTCAATTTGGGAAAGCTGCTACCTAATGGTAGTGGCTTTTTTATTTTTAAGAAATAGGGTTTTTCCCACTTCACAAAATTTTTGGACCTAGCGGAACACAAGTTTGTCAAATAGAAATCAGCTTGTTAGAGAAGATCGGTTCAACTCACTTTTATCGAATGGGCTATACCCCTTTTTCCGATTTTACAGCAAGATATAAATCTGCAATTGTAGGGTTTTGTGGACAGCTTTTTAATTGAGTAAAGGCATCTCCAACTTTTACAAAACCTGTTTGTAGTACTTTAAAATAAACGCCACACATGGTCGTGTTCCAAAACTGTTTTACAATTTTCATATCGTTAAAACGAAGGCCTAGTTTATGGCATGGATTTCTTTGGACGGTTACTTCTAAAATAGCATCCCCCACCTGAAAGGTATCTCCCTGATGCAAGGTGGTTTCGTCCAAATCATCGATCGTTAGGTTTTCGCCAAACATTCCAGATTGCCATTCTAAATTTGGATACAATGGCTTAAAATAATCGTAGTGTTTTAATGAATATCCATAAATCGCCTGGAGAATACCGCCATGATGTTTTCTATTGGTAATTTCGTCGCCCGTAACTTCTTCTGTGTCTAAAAAAATAGGCTTTTCAACTGGGTATTTAAAAATCCCTGTCGTCACTATTTTTCCGTTCCAATCAATCTCTTTTTTTTCTCCAATATTCGTGGCTACAATTTTCATAAGGCTTTTATTTATACCGTTTATTCAACTAAAAAATCTTGTAAAACATCCGCTATTTTTCGATTGTCTGCCAATTGCGGAATCTTATTTTGACCTCCAAATTTTCCAATGGATTTCATGTATTCGTGAAATCCACCTTTTTTAACTTTGCGAATGATTAAAGGGCGTAGTATTTTCCCCTCGATGAGATCGAAATAATAAATATTTTGAGCTTGCATAGCAGCATCTATTTTACGAGCAAAATCTGACAAATTATCCGGTTCGTTTTCAAACTCTAAAAACCATTCATGGTAAGGCAAACCGCTTTCTGGATTTACTTGAGGTGCGACTGTAAATTCGCTAATATTAATATCGGTATTAAGAATTGCATCCTTCAATGCCTTCTCAACTTCTTTCCCAATCACGTGTTCTCCAAAGGCAGAAATAAAGTGTTTGATACGTCCAGTCACTTTTATTCTGTAAGGTTTTGTATTTGTAAATTCAACCGTATCTCCAATATTATATCCCCACAAACCTGCAGTTGTATTTAAAATGATGACATAATTCACTCCTATTTTCACCTCTTTTAGGGAAATTCTTGTTGGGTTTTCGTCATAAAATTCACTGGCAGGAATAAATTCATAAAAAATACCTGAATCCAATTGCAATAGCATTCCTTTTTCGGTTTGCGAATCTTGATAGGCAATAAATCCTTCGGAGGCTGGATACAATTCAATATAATCTATTTTCTTCCCAATTAAACTTTCGAACTTATTTTTATACGGCTCAAAATTGACGCCTCCATAAATGAAGAAATTAAAATTTGGAAACAATTCTGAAATTGGTTTTCCTGTTTTTTCGATGAGCTTTTCAAAATACATTTGTACCCAAGACGGAATTCCACTAATGACCGTCATGTCTTCATGTATGGTTTCTTCGACAATGGTATTTACTTTGGTATCCCAATCTTCAATACAATTGGTTTCCCAACTAGGCAATCTATTTTTTAGTAAATACTGAGGAATATAGTGGGCTACAATTCCGCTTAAACGCCCTAATTTAACTCCATTTTTATCTGCTAAAATAGGACTTCCTTGTAAGAAAATCATTTTCCCATTGACAAAGCTTGCATCCTTTTTTTCTACGATATAAGATAATAACGCATTTTTTGCCGCCTTTATGTGTGTTGGCATCGAATCTTTGGTAATTGGAATGTATTTTGCTCCCGAAGTAGTTCCTGAGGTTTTCGCATAATACAAGGGTTTTCCTGGCCAAAGAATGTCGGACTCCCCTGCGACCATTCTATCTACATACTTCCTTAAACCTTCATAATCTTGCACTTTAACGCGTTCTTTAAAATCTGCGTAATTATGAATATTCTCAAAATCGTGGTCTTTTCCAAAAGCAGTTTTACTTGCTTTTGAAACTAAATTTTTGAAAACTTTTTCTTGTGTTTTATGTGGATTACTTGCCCACTTATTCACTTTTTTTATGGCAATTTTAGCAAAAGGGATTGCGAAAAAAGATTTGATACTCATTATTTAAAATCTATGTATTTAATAGGGTCTACTGCATATCCATCACTCCAAAGCTCAAAATGTAGATGAGGACCTGTTGTTAATTCTCCTGATGTACCAACACTTGCAATGGCTTCGCCAGATTGTACAATGTCGGATTGTTCTTTCAATAAGTTTCCGTTGTGTTTGTATACAGAAATATAATTATTGCTGTGTTTTAAAATAAGTACATAGCCAGTTTCTGTAGTCCATCCAGAAAAAATAACCGTACCGTCTGCAATTGCTTTTACGGGTGCACCAGTATTTGCGAGAATATCTACTGCAAAATGTTTGATCGTGGGATCAAAGGTTTGAGAAATTTGACCGTTTAAAGGAGCGAAAAAAACCAAATCTACGTTGGATTGAATGTTGTTGATGAGCGGAAAACGATCTCTTCGATCAACACTTTCTCTGAACAAAGAATCTGCTTTGGTGGCATCTAATTCGTTTTCATTAATAACACTTCTTTCTTGTTCTAACAATAAAGAATCTATTATCTCTGGTTTTAATTCTCCCGTCAATACCGGTCTTAATGCTTTTGTATAATTCTCTAAAGTTGCTAATTGTATCTTTAAAGAATCTGCCTTTAAAGTGGCGTTTAATGCATTTGTTTTTAATAATGTGGAAGAGTAGCCAGGTATGTATTCTCTAATGGATGTAAAAGCAATAAGCACAACGATCAATCCCATTAATAACATTGAAAAAAAACCTGCAAATACAAAGACATTTAATCGCGATATTTTTAATGAAAAACGCTCTTCAAAAGTATCTTCGTTTAAAACAACCAAACTGTATTTGTTGGTTAATTTCTGTTTAAAATTGACTTTTTTTTTCTTGTTTTTTGCCACACAATTATATTTTTATTCTTTACAAATATACAACGAAAAAATAGTAAACTATTTTCTGTAAAAATTCATTTCATCAATGTATTCCCAAACTTCTTTGGAGAGAAGCGGTTGTATATTTTTGGCTGTTTTTATTCCGTTTCGAATCATTGTTGATGAAATTCCTACAACGGGAGCCGCAATTTTATGAATTTTTGGATGGTTTTCAAATTGAGAATCGCTGCTTCCTGCTAAAATTCTTGGGTATACATAGAGTTGATGATGGGCTAAAATGGTTTCAAAATTCTTCCATTTATGAAAGTTTTTTAAATTGTCTTCGCCCATAATCAAACAAAACTCTTTGTCTGGATATACTTCTGATATATGTGCTAAAGTATGGATGGTATAATTGGGTTGCGGCAATTTAAACTCAATGTCTGACGGCTTAATTTTTGGGTAATTTTCTGTCGCCTTGTACACCATTTCAAAACGGTGATGATTGTCAAGCAACGATTTTTTCTTTTTAAATGGATTGTGAGGGGTAACTACCATCCAAACCTCATCTAAGTTTGAATGCTCTATTAGATGATTGGCAATGATCAAATGCCCAACATGTATGGGGTTGAAGGTACCAAAATATAATCCAATTTTCATTTTAATCCGTTTGGTTGTTTTACTTTCCTTATTTGTTGAATCCTAAATAATCACTCATTAAAGCTTCTGCTTCTTTTAAAGCAACCTCTAAATCATAATTTTTAATAATCTTATCAAACTGAGGAGCTGTTGCCAATTCTACAGAGGCTTTTGCAATTCGCATATTTATTTTATCCTCACTTTCTGTACTTCTTTTCTTTAAGCGAATTTTTAGTTCATCAACACTTGGTGGCTTTACAAAAACAGACAAGGTGTTTTCTGGAAATTTCTTTTTGATCCGCAATCCCCCAACAACATCAATGTCAAAAATTACATGTTTTTTTTGCGCCCAGATACGTTCTACTTCTGTTTTCAGTGTCCCATAGAAGTTATCTCGGTACACTTCCTCCCATTCCAAAAAAGCATCCTCATTTATTTTATCTTTAAAATCTCTCAAGGAGATAAAATAATAATCTTCACCGTCTTTTTCAAATCCTCTTGGTTCGCGTGATGTTGCAGAAATAGAAAACGCTAAATTAAATCGTTCCTGTTGTAACAAATGACGTACAATGGTTGTTTTTCCAGACCCAGAAGGTGCAGAAAATACAAATAATTTCCCTTTAAAATCTTTCATATTGTATCGATTGTAAAATTTCGAATACCATCGAAATTATTTCCGTTTATAAAACGTTTAAAATTTGCTCTTTAATCTGCTCTAATTCGTTTTTCATTTGAATTACGGCTTTTTGCATCGGTGCAAAATTAGCTTTAGAACCTGTGGTATTGATTTCTCTTCCCATTTCTTGGACGATAAATCCTAATTTTTTACCATTCGATGCTTCCGACGACAAAGTGAGTAAAAAGTAATCTAGGTGATTTGCCAAACGCACTTTCTCTTCATTAATATCTAATTTTTCTAGATAATAAATCAACTCTTGCTCAAAACGATTTTCGTCGATATCTACTTTCAAATCATCGATTGCTTTCTTTAAACGCGTCTTCACATTTTCTACACGATCGCCATCCAATGCCTTTACTTCCTCTAAATAGGCCCTAATATTTGTAATTCTTTCTTTGAAATCTATTTCTAATGACGCAGCTTCATCTACTCTGTATTGTATAATTTCCTGAATGGCAATGTCTATATTTTGACTGATTGTATTCCATTCATTTTCATCAAACTCTTCACGCTCTGCTTTTAATGCGTCCGGCATTCTAATGGCCATTTTCAACAATTCTACATCCGTTGCGCTGCCCATTTCAACAACAGTTCTTAGTTGTTCCATGTATTCCTTTACAAGACTTTGATTGATCTTTGCTGAAGTTTCATTCCCCGTCATTTCAACAAAGATGGAGAAATCTACTTTTCCACGCACCAAAGC
>Ga0115549_1001767_pt1 | contig 12814 bp, 8 predicted proteins | sample COGITO_mtgs_1004_2_FD_87176 | JGI IMG/M metagenome (GOLD analysis project Ga0115549, IMG submission 87176) | Pelagic marine microbial communities from North Sea - COGITO_mtgs_100430 | ecosystem: Environmental > Aquatic > Marine > Epipelagic | place: Germany:Helgoland, sampling site Kabeltonne...
ATGCAGGCGAATAGCGGTCATGCCTCCGCATTCCACGGCCCCTGGCTAGATACCACGCTGCGCCACCTGCTGATCAGCAACCATCTTGCCCAACAGGCCTTGCAAGGTTTACCGGTCAACGCCTGCACCGACATCACCGGCTTCGGGTTGCTCGGTCATCTCTATGAACTCAGCCAGCAAAGCCGGGTTATTCTGGCCGTGGACTGCCATAAGGTTCCCCTGCTGCCCGGCACGCTCTCGTTAATTGAACAAGGTGTGGCTAGCACCCTTAGTGACGCCAACCGCCAAATACTGGTGCACTGCCAACAGCAGCAACCGGTGGCCGAGGCATTACTCACCGCGCTGTGCGATCCGCAAACCGCTGGGGGGTTGTTATTTTGCCTGCACGCTGACTATGCCAAACAGGCACTGCAACGGCTTGATAGCAAAGGCATTGCAGCGACGGACATCGGTAAAGTCCTTGTAAAAAAACCTTTTAATGATGCCGCCATTCTTTTGAATAGCGGCCACACTGGTAAAGTATAGCCATCAACAATCGAGGAGATTGCTTCATGACCCCATCCAAACGCGTTACCGGAATGCTTAGTGCCTTTGTTTTGCTGTTTATGCAGGTGCTCATTGTGCCCGCCGCGCAGGCCGCCATGATTGGTAATGACACTGTAATCCAGCAACAGGATCGCGCCGCCATGAAGCAGCAGGTCATGCAGTTAATGGATCATAAAGTGGCAGCCCAGGCGTTGAGCGAATACGGCGTGAACCAAGAGCAAGTAAGCCAGCGCCTGGATCGACTCACCCATGCCGAGCTGCAACAGCTAGCCCAGAAATCGGAAGCGTTACCCGCCGGCCAAGGCGTATTAGGCGTCGTGCTTGCTATCATTCTAGTGCTGGTGATTTTGGATTTGCTCGGCGCTACCGATGTCTTCCCAGTAATCGACCCGGTTAATTAAGCGGCCGGCAAGCTGATGATGACTACAGCGCTGCCCGGATCTCTCGCCACTCTATTGACAGCCGCCCTGCTCGCTTTGGGTGGCTGTCAGAGTGTGCCGCCTCCGCAAAGTGCCACAGTGCACACCTCCCAGCAGGTAGTAGTTCCTTTTGTCCCCCAAGACGCCTACCAGTGTGGCCCCGCCGCACTGGCAATGATGTTGCAATGGGCGGGAAAGCCTGTCAGCGCGGACGCCCTAGTGGACGAAGTCTGGCTCCCGGAGCGCAAAGGATCGCTGGGTATTGAACTGCGTGCCGCCGCCCGCAGCCGCGGTTTAATGGCCTACCCGGTGGAATCCGCCGATCACCTGTTTCAAGAGTTGCAGGTCAACCGGCCGGTGCTGGTGATGCAAAATCTGGCGCTACCAAGTTGGCCAAAGTGGCACTTCGCGGTGGTTACCGGCTATCGAGATCAGGGCGATACTGTGGTATTGCACAGCGGCACAGCGCAGAGCGACACCAGCCACTGGAACCGCTTTATCCGCACTTGGGCAAGAGCCGACCAATGGGGATTCACCTTGATCGCCCCCGGCCAGCTCCCCGCCAGCGCCGAACCGGAAGCACTATTGCGCGCCATCTCTCCCTTACCGAATAATATCGACTTCTGGCCAGCGGCCGTAGAGGCATTCCCACAAAACGGCCCATTGTGGTTTGGCTATGGCAATGCCCTGTGGGAACAAAATAAGAAGACACAGGCGCGGGCAGCCTTTGAAAAGGCCGTGCGTAATGAACCGGAATTGGCCGCTGCCTGGAATAACTTGGCCTATGCTCAGATGGCCACGGGAGATAAACAGGACGCCCGCAAAAGTATCTGCCAGGCCTTAGCGCTGGCTCCAGACGATACCGAGATCCAGGCGAGTGCCCGCGAAATCGGCAACCAGCCCTGCCCAAACGCCAGCATGTCGCCCTCCTCTTCGCCGACGCCTCAAACTGAGGATCCAGACTGCTGTGCCACTCACTGATCTCGCTAGTCAGGCAGGTTTTTGGCCGGTTATCATATTCGTGGCCGGTGGGTGCGAGCGCGGCCGAGGGAGCCCTCCCCCATTATTCCTCCCCCCCCATTATTGACGCACAAAAATAGCTGTTTCTAACAACCCCCCTCCGAGCATGGGTTTTATCACCCCCTCTATCTACCGCCCTCTTTTCTGCAAACCGTGCCCACGCCTCGTATAGAATGGACAGAAATACACACGGCAAGAACAAGTGACCATAAATGGATATTGTTTTTATTCTGGTGGAACCCGCTCGCGGGGAAAACATTGGCGCCGCTGCCCGTGCTATTAAAACCATGGGCTTCTCCCAGTTACGGCTGGTAAACCCCGGCGACATGACCGCCGCCCGCTGGGTGGCGCACCACAGTAACGACGTGCTGGAGCAAGCCATGATCGTGGATTCCCTGGAGCAGGCCCTGGTAGATGTAGACCTGAGCATCGCCTGCACCGCCCGGCACCGCTTGCAAAAAGATCGCTACGTGGATGCAGATCGCTGTGCCGCACTGGTGGCGGGCAAGGGAAACAGCGTACAGCGGGTGGCTATCGTTTTTGGCCGGGAAGCCAGCGGCCTCACCGGCGACGAGGTGGGCCGTTGCGACCTGGCTAGCAGTATTCCACTGGCGCAGCAGCAGCCATCGCTGAATCTGGCGCAGGCGGTAATGATCTACGCCTGGGAATTGCGCAAGCAACCCGCTGTAAAAAAAACAGAACCCGACCCGGCCACATTTTCCCATACTTGCCAAGCCTTGCATCAGCAGCTTGCCGCGCTGCAAATACAACCCAATGAAAACCTGCACCAATGGGTGAATGAATTGCTGCCCCTGGCTAACGACCGGGAACTGGGCCTGGTTCGCCAATTACTTCGCCGATTATCATCGCCGGGAAAGCATTAACCCCGACCCTGTGATACAAAGATACCCATACTTTGATACCCATACTTTCCAAGAGCCCTCGTTGTTATGGATCGACGCCTGCCTCTCGTCTTGCTGATATTGCTACCCGTTCTCGCTATTGCGCAACCCGGCAGTTTTTCCCTGCCCGGTGTCGGCGACCTGCAAAAGCAGCTCACCGGTACCAGTGACCAAAAAAGCGACGGCACGGATAATCCGGAAAAGGAACAGCTCAAGGAAACCCTGAAATTCCGTCAGGAAATCGATAGCAGCCAAGAAAAAATCAAAGAACTGAAAACCTTTTCTCAGCAAGCCCTCAGCCAGCGCACACGCCTCAACGCCGAACTGACACGCCTACGTCAGCAGCGGGGAACCGACTGGGAAAAACACTACGCCAGCGTCTCACTGGACAATCTGGTACAAGCGTTGGTCAATGAGCTCAATGCTCTGGAAAAAAACCAGGAAGACTTAGCTGACGCCAACAGCGATCTGACCCGGGCACAAACACTGCCACAGCAAGCCCAGAACATGATCAGCCAGGCCATGGATCGACAGGACATCATCCGCACCCGCCTTAACCAGGGGACCGATGAGGAAGGGGAAACCTTATCCGAAATGCAAACCCGGGCACTGAATACGGAAATGAAGGCGCTGGAGTCACGCATCGAGCGTTACAACCAGGAACTGGCTATCGTCGACAAGCAACAGGACATTGCCCGCCTAAGGCAACAAACTGACAAGCAACAACAGCTCATCATCGAAAAAAAGCTAGATGCTCTGCAACCACTGATCAATGAACGTCGCCTCAATCAACTGGAAGAAACCGCCAACTCCCCGGAAACCGACCTCCCGCAAAGCGTACTTGAGCATCCTCAGGTGCGCAAAGCCATGGAAAAAAACCGAGCGCTGCGCGAACAACTGGCTAACGCCAGTGAAAACGTGAACAGCCTGCTGCGTGAAGCAGTCAATATCAAAACCGAGCTAGACAAGGCACGCTCTCTTTCATCCACCGTCAACGACCAGATCCGAATGCTCGATGGCAGCTTATTGCTCTCTCGCATCCTATACGAACAGCAAAAGAGCCTGCCCCAGGATCAGGACGAGATGAATCTGGACAGGGAAATTTCCGATGCTCGCCTCAGCCAGTTTGATATTGAACAAGCCATGCAAACCCTAAGCGGGGCCCCTCTGCCCTCACGGGCCGAGATTAACAAACCCTTGTCCCCCACATTGGAGCAAGCATTCTCTATTCTTCGTGAAGAGCGCTTGGCCATATACGATCAGTTAAGCCAAGAGCTAAGTCGACAGCTGGCTATCCTCACCCGCACCCAGCTCAGTTATGAGCAACTACGCAAAATCACTCGCAGCTTGCATAACACCATTTCCGAGCAAACCTTTTGGATGCCCAGCAACCAGTCACTCAGTTTCGAGTGGCTCGGCAAGCTACCCAAAGAATTGATGGAACAAGTCAAAACCACTCCCTGGGATGATTTACTGGAGGGATCTAGCGACCTATTGAACCGTAAGTGGCCTTGGTTAATTGGCCTCATGATCCCCGCGGTTTTATTAATGGTTGTGCGCAATAAACTGAAATCGCGTATTGGGGAGATGAACGAAGATGTGGGCCTCCTGCGACGCGACAGCCAAGCACATACGCCCTTAAGCCTGCTTTATACCTTTTTAATCGCTGCACCAATCCCGCTGTTTCTTTCCATGCTCGCCGCCGGCTTATGGGTGCAACCTGGCACTTTTACCAGTGTCATGGGCGCCGCAGTAGCTCAAATCGCCCTCCTATGGCTAGTATTTGAAGTGCTCTATCGTCTACTCAAGAACAATGGCGTCGCACAACGTCATTTCCGTTGGAACATGGAGTACAACAAACAAATGCGCCGGCGCTTGCTGGTAACTGGGCTGGCGCTCATTCCGCTTACCTTATTGGTTGCTTTTGGTGATCAATGGCCCGCTCAATTGAGTAATGACCGTCTCGGCCTGGTCATCATGATGACCTCCATGATCGCCATCATGGTAAGCCTGCCTTGGGTCGCCCAGTCATACCCCGGCCGCCATTACAGCCGCACCATGCGCACCTTCGCCACGGCGCTATGTATTCTTGCTCCGCTCACTCTCATCGTGCTCACTGGTGTGGGTTACTACTACACATCAGTACGGCTCACTGGACACATGATATACAGCCTGTACCTGATTGCGCTGTGGATTGTCCTTGATGCCACCGCTGTACGCGGGCTCGCCGTGGCTGCCCAGCGGCTATCCTATAAGCGGGCCGTGGCCCAGCGCGAAGCAGAACAAAAAGAAGAGACCAGCAGCGCTGAGGCTGTTGAAGTGGAAGAGCCGCAATTGGACCTAAAACAAGTCAACCAACAGTCTCTGCGCCTTATCCGCTTGGCACTAGTCGCTGTTATTGGTTTATTGGTCTACTGGGTTTGGTCAGATGTGCTGTATGCCTTAGCTTATACCGACAACATTGTCCTGTGGGAAACCGCCGAAGGCACGGGCCAAGCCGCCACCACCTCGCCCATCAGCCTTGGCGATGTGATGGCCTCCCTGATCATCGGTGTAGTGACCTTTCTACTGGCCAGTAATCTACCTGGGCTCCTGGAAGTGTTAGTGCTATCACGGCTAGACCTTCGCCAAGGCACCAGTTATGCCACTACCACCCTGCTCTCCTACGTCATAGTGGCCAGCGGCATCATACTCACCCTTGGCGCCCTAGGGCTCAGTTGGGACAAGATGCAATGGCTGGTAGCGGCACTGGGCGTGGGCCTGGGCTTTGGCCTGCAAGAAATATTCGCCAACTTTATTTCTGGAATCATCCTGCTATTCGAACGGCCCATCCGCATTGGTGACGTGATTACCATTAACAACTTGGACGGCACGGTCAGCCGCATTCGCATTCGCGCCACCACGCTGATCGATTTCGACCGCAAAGAAATTCTGGTTCCCAACAAGGTATTCGTCACCGAGAGGCTGATTAACTGGTCTCTGTCCGACACCGTGACTCGGATCATCCTTAAGGTGGGCTTTGCCTACGGCTCCGATTTACAGAAGTGCCGCGACATCCTGCTACAAGCGGCCAAAAAAAACGGCCGAGTGTTGCGCGACCCTGAACCGGTAGTGCTGTTTATGGGCTTCGGTGCCAGCACGCTGGACCACGAACTGCGCGTCCATGTGGATAATATCAACGACCGCTTGGCCGCCACCGATGAGATTAACCGCCACATTGATGCTATGTGCAACGAACATGGCGTGGAAATTGCCTTCAGCCAGCTGGATATTCATATCCGCAACGGCAACGGCGAGCAGCTAAACCTGGAAACCCATTCGGCTGAAGACAGTGGGGACACCACCGCGCGCCCCTCGGATGCCAACGACGGCAAATCCAATCAGACCAAGGATCCGAAATAATCACCGTAGCATAGGCGCGTCGCTGGCGGCGCGATGGCTGGCTGAGTTCACTGCAAGGGGGATCGCGCCGCCTACGGCGGAGTCAGCTTTACAGCACCACCTCAAAACATTCCAACTGCGGCGGCCCCAGGTAGATATCCCGGCGTGCACCCGCGTTGGCATGGGCCTTGCGGAACGCCTCGGACTTAGTCCAGCCTTCAAATGCTTCACGCGATTCCCAAGTGGCGTGGGATGAGAATAATGTGTACTCCTCATTGCTCGCGCCCTGCAGAAGGTGAAAACTCTTGAAACCCGGCACCTCTTTCAGGAAAGTGTCGCGCCCTTTCCAAATCTCTACAAAATCCTGCTCACAGCCCAGTTTGATCTTGAAGCGGTTCATGGCGATATACATCTCACCCTCCGTCATTGTGAATGTGGCCCCATGGTGACGCACTCGCGCAAAAAGTGCATTGACGTAAACACGCACTACTTTTTCACGAGCCCGCCCACCGTAGCCCTCAATTTTGAACTTAAGTCTAATTTTTTACAGGTCCACCCTCGTCTAGCATAAGATCACACAACGCAACCCTGTGTTCTGACCGACAGTTGCCCAACAATGCCCCGATGCCCGCCAGATTGACTCCCCCGTTACCCAATAAGAACGGGGGGAGAAACTGGCTACAAAAAGAGGTCCAGCATGAGCTACCAACAAGAATATTCCGCATCCATTACCACACCGGAAGCATTCTGGGCCGCCAAGGCCCGCCAACTGGACTGGTTCAGCTTTCCCTCTACCATTCTCGGCAAAGATGAAAACGGCATTGATCGCTGGTTTACCGATGGCGTGCTGAACACCGCCCACATGGCACTAGACGCCAACGTGGCCGCAGGCCGTGGTGACCAGGTGGCCATCTATTACGACTCGCCCGTCACCAACAGCAAACAAGCCATCAGCTATGCCGAGCTCACCGACCGGGTGGCCATCTTCGCCGGCGCACTACAGCAACAAGGGGTGAAAAAAGGCGATCGGGTGCTGATCTACATGCCCATGATTCCCGAAGCCGCCGTGGCCATGCTCGCCACTGCACGCCTTGGCGCCATTCACTCCGTAGTATTTGGCGGGTTTGCTGCCCATGAACTGGCCGTGCGTATTGATGACGCACAACCCAAGGTCATTGTCTCGGCTTCTTGCGGAGTGGAAGTGAACAAGCTCATCCATTACAAGCCGCTGGTGGATGCTGCTATTGAGCAGGCAGAGCACAAACCGGAACACAACATTATTTACCAACGCCCCCAGGCCAAAGCCGAACTGAAGGTCGGTCGGGATCTGGACTGGCAAGCGGTTGTTTCCGCCGCTAGCCCCGTAGAGTGCACCCCGGTTCTGGCCACCGATCCGCTGTATATCCTCTATACCTCCGGCACCACCGGCAAACCTAAAGGGGTTATCCGCGACAATGGCGGCCACGCCGTGGCCATGCATTACAGTATGAAAGCCATCTACAATATGGACCCAGGTGACACTTTCTGGGCCGCTTCAGACGTGGGCTGGGTAGTCGGCCACTCCTACATTGTCTATGCCCCTCTGCTCGCAGGCCTATCCAGCGTGCTCTATGAAGGCAAACCGGTACGCACACCCGACGCCGCCGCTTTCTGGCGGGTAGCAGAAGAATACAAGGTAAAAGCCCTGTTCTCCGCGCCCACAGCATTTCGCGCGATTAAGAAAGAAGACCCTAACGCCGAAGGCATCAAGCAACATGATCTATCGGCCTTGGAAACAATTTTCATGGCCGGCGAGCGCCTGGACCCGCCCACCTACGAATGGGTTAAGGGGATCACCGGCTTGCCAGTCGTAGACCACTGGTGGCAAACCGAAACCGGCTGGGGCATCTGCGCCAACCTCATGGGCATTGATCCCAAGCCCTGCAAGCCCGGCTCCGCTACCTTGCCCGCCCCCGGCTACGATATACGCATCCTAGATGACAACGGCAACGAACTAGGCCCCAACCAGCAGGGCAACGTGGCGATCAAACTGCCACTACCTCCCAGCTGCCTCCCCTCCATCTGGGGCAATCATTCTCGCTTCCTCGCAGGCTACCTAGAACAGTTCCCCGGCTATTACACCTCCGGAGATGGTGGCTACAAAGATGCAGACGGCTACGTGTTCATCATGGGCCGCACCGACGACGTGATTAACGTAGCCGGCCACCGCCTTTCCACCGGCGAAATGGAAGAGGTGCTCGCCGGCCACCCCGCCGTGGCCGAATGCGCCGTAATCGGTATTGCTGACGACCTGAAGGGCCAAGTCCCCCTAGGGCTGGTATTACTCAAAGATGGTACAGACGTGAACGCCGCCACCCTCAACCAAGAGCTGGTCGCCCGTATCCGCCAAGAGATCGGCGCTGTCGCCTGCCTGAAAGACACCCTCATCACCCAGCGCCTACCCAAAACCCGTTCCGGCAAGATCCTGCGTAAATTACTGCGCCAGATAGCCAATGGCGAGCAATACAACATTCCATCCACCATTGATGATCCAGCGAGTATTCCGGAGATTGAGGGTTTGCTAAAGGAGAGAGCGCTAATTAGCGGCTAACACCATCATCCTGTCCTGATCGCTTTCTGGAAGACGGCAATTAACCCTGAAACCGTCTGCACGAACCGGAAGTCGTGTGTATCGGCAAGGGTAAATGCCCACCCTGATCAGCAACACCGACAAAACAGTAGCGAGCCCATCATCGGCCACCCGAACAGCGCTAGCCGGATGTCCCGAACGTTCTGCCGGGGCGCTTGTGACGACAAAATACACGCGGCGCTCTGCGCCGCTAACGAATAAATAAACCAAGCCCCCTGAGTTACTGGTTTTCTGGATACACCCTTTTGCAGAGCCCACTACACGCATAACGAATGTGAACTAAAAGCGATGCACAGTGTGTCGATAACGGGCTATGCCCCTTAGCATGACCAGCCCTCCGTCCTTCAATCGCAAACCCTGCAACCAAACCCTCAGCCAGCGTCACTGTACTGTAATTTTTTGCGCCTAAATTAATACGCGTTTCACCGCCATCCGGTTGTCACTTAGCAGTTTGCACCACTCAGTGCATGCCGATAGTGCTTCAGTGGACATAGAAAATGCTCTCCCTCATCAGGCACAACAAGACACAAGGATTACGGCAATGAGAAATCGCTATCGGCTACTTGCCCTCTTCCTGTTGTTGCCCGTCGGCAGTGCGCTGGCCAACCCTGATGTGACCTCCCGCGAATACAAGCTAATGCTACATGTCGCCCCCTTCAGCTATAGCACTGAAAGCGCCACCGTCACCTCGCTGCTCGATGATGCGCACAACGCAATAGAGCACGCTATTAACCGCAGCGTGAGCGGCTTGCCGTGGCTAGAAAAGCAACGCGACATCAGTTTTTTCGATACGCAGGGCAGCTGTGAGCTTCGTCGCCGCGGCTACTCTTTGCGAGAGCGAGTTGAAAACGGTGCCTCCGAGGTCGCGCTAAAGTTTCGTTCCCCAGACCGTTATCTTTCAGATTTCGAGGATGTCTCCTCCGGCACTCCAGGTGCCGAGACGAAACTTGAGTCCGACGTGAGCGCCAATGCCAACGAACCCTTCAAGGTCGTCTATAGCCACTCCACCAAAGCCCCCAACGTGCGCACTATTAATAAAATAGAGGATGTTAACGTCCACTTCCCTGAATTTCAGTCGCACTACGGGCTCGATGATGACCTCGCTTTATCTTTAGTCGGCAACCTGAGCGTGCGCGAACACGTCTACCGCGGTGTCGAAATAGACCTGGGGCAGCACGATGCGCAAATCAGCGTCACCCTCTGGTACCAAGGCATCCCCTCGGGCAGCCAAAAACCGCTAGTCGCCGAAATCTCGTTCAAGTATGAAGACGTATCGGCGGACTACACACGCAAAGTGGTCAACCGCGCCAAGGACTCCTTCGAGGCACTCAAGAGCCTCAGCGGGTGGGTTGATTCCGACTCCAAAACCAAGACCACCTTTGTCTACGAATATATCCCAACATTTTGTCAGTAGCGCGAGCACCGCTCGTGCCCCGTGGCCTTATGTCGGAATAATTTCAGCGATTTTTTTGAAAAAAAAGGAATAAAACGAATGTTTAAGAGAAAAGCGTTGCTTACGTCGCTGTTGGCCACTTCCGTGCTCGTCGGCTGCGGTGGCGATAATGACAGTGACGATGAAACAGGCAGTGTAAAGACTGCAGCGATCTTGGAAAGCTATCCGGCGGCAGGGGTATTCTTATCCTATGATGTGCTGCGCAGCGACCTGATCGATGCCAAAACCCAACAAACATTTGAAGTACGTAACGGGGGTTTCGGCTCCGCAATGACAGCCCATCCCAGCAAGCCCACCCACTTCTACGCCCTTACCGACCGAGGTCCCAACGCCGTTTTCACCGGCGACTACGGCAAAGGAAAGAAATTTCCAAGCCCGGACTACACCCCTCGTATTGGTTTATTCGAGGTTATGCAGAACGGCCAAATAAACCACGTCAGCACCCTTTTGCTCAAAGACCGCGACGGGAATAACATCAGCGGCCAGCCCAATAGCGCCGCCCTGGGCGGCACTGGTGAGACCCCCTACGACGATAACGGCGATCCCATCGTGATCGACAACACCAAGCCCTACAACGAGACCACCAACCCATTCAAACTGGATAATTACGGGCTCGATGGCGAGGGTCTCGTCGCGCTAAGCGATGGAACCTTCTGGGTAAGCGACGAGTATGGACCGCACATTGTCCACTACAATGCCAACGGCGTAGAGATCGACCGTATCAACGCCTTTGCCGACGACACACGCACCAGCATCAACCTGCCAGCAGAGTTCGCCAACCGCCGCGCCAACCGCGGCATGGAAGGATTGGCGATCACTCCGGACGAAAAGACCCTCGTCGGCATTATGCAATCGACTCTGTACAACCCGGACAGTAGCGTCAAAGATCTAAACATCACCCGTATCGTCACGGTTAACCTAGAGACAAAAGAGGTAGGGCAGTACCTGTACAAACAAGAAAAAACTCAAAATTCCAACTCGGAAATTGTCGCTCTAAGCGACACCGAGTTTCTGGTCATCGAGCGTGACGGCAGCTTCCTTTACGGTGGCCCCGAGGGTGCAAGTGCTGTCACCCCCAGCGCCCAGAAGCATGTCTACCGCATCGACCTGTCCAACGCCACCAACCTTGAGAAGGTAGCCGCCACCACAGACATAGCACAGGACGACCAGCTAGGCCTGACCATCGACAGCAAGACCCTGGAGCAGGTGGTTCTTGCAGACGGCGACTGGAGTACGTTGACCAGCGCAGGCATTGTAGCGGCGGAAAAGAGCCTGGTCGTCGATATGGTCGCTGCAGTGAATTTTCCCCACGACAAGATGGAAGGTCTGTGGGTCATTGACGACAACCACCTTGGTGTTCTGAATGATGACGATTTTGCCACTTGGTCCACTGACGGTGAGTTAGAGCAGAAAATGCTCGACACCAACACCATCGACGGAAACCGGCTGTACATCATTGGTGGATTAGATCTGACCAGTAATTAAGCCGGTATAAAGAGGCGGCGGGGACATCTGGCTTGATCTTGCGGTCTCGATATTCCTTGCGCCACTACACCACCTCGAAAGCATTATCGGGAGGATATCCAGCTCAGCCGCAATGCGCTGAACCTGAATGTCTTCCTGATAACTAAGCTCAACAGCCTTTACTTGCAAGTCTGTAGAATATTGTCAGGCCTTTCTCGGATAGTGTATCGGAGCGCTAGCCACCTCCTCAGGTTAAGAGAAGGTGTCCACTAAAGTGGCTGAACGACAAATGTCTTACACGGGGTTGAAAGGAAGGTTCTGTTGAAAACGGGCTAGGCTCGTTGCTTCACGGGCGGGCCATCACGGGCGGGCCTCCTGTGATGTACAATCCCCTGCACATTTTCTTGAGCCACTGATCATGCGTACCTTCGTTCTCCGCGCCCGTGCCGCTTCTACCCACAGCCAAACCCTGCTCGCCAATGTAGGGGGCGATGCCCATAGCGAGATTCTTGCGCATACTTTAATGAATGCGATCTTTGTGGCTCAGTCCCATCGTGATGACGTGGTGGTGCATTTGGTGCTGGAAAGCACCCAGGACTATTCACGCACCATCACCTTTGTGGCGGCGGAGATGCGAGATATTGGAGGCTTCCATGAGCAGGCATTGCTGGCCAAGGTGGTACGAGCTCTGGACGCCTCTGCCGGCATGGGCAAGGAGCAGATGAAGGCCGTGGAAAGCGGCATTACCGTGCGCACACAGAGTTTTGAGAAGGTAGTGAAGGAACTGGCCGAGGATGGGCATCAGTTATACATGATGGACCCGAAAGGCGAGAACATTCGCGAACTAGACTTTGCGCAGAAACCCTGTTTTTTGCTCACTGACCATATTCCCATGCCCAAGAAGAGCTTTAATAGTTTAAAGCGGCTGGGCACGGAGAAAATCAGTTTGGGGCCAACCATGTTGTTTGCGTCGCAGTGCGTGGTGCTCATTAATAATGAA
>Ga0115549_1001770_pt1 | contig 12791 bp, 13 predicted proteins | sample COGITO_mtgs_1004_2_FD_87176 | JGI IMG/M metagenome (GOLD analysis project Ga0115549, IMG submission 87176) | Pelagic marine microbial communities from North Sea - COGITO_mtgs_100430 | ecosystem: Environmental > Aquatic > Marine > Epipelagic | place: Germany:Helgoland, sampling site Kabeltonne...
CCGGCGCGCCTGCGCGAGCATCTTGTCACGATTTGGCCCCCAGATCTGGGGGCGCCCGGTTGTATCAACCGCGGCACGATGCACGGTACGAAAGTGGCGCATGGCTCCGATGCACAGTGTCACGGCATTCACGCCCTGCGCCTGCAAGCGCTGCATAACCGGCCCGATGGCGTTGGCCTGACCGTCACCAATGACAATCAGCACATCGTCAATCTCTGCTTCAAAGGACGTGGGCGCGCAGGCGGCGATATCCTGATTGCTGATCGGGCTGGGATCACCCAGCTTGTACAAGCCGATCTTTTCCACGGTCTGCCGAAAATCGCCCGGTTCCAGATTGTTCGCGAGGTCCATGAGCATATGCATCGCCTGTTGCGGCAGATTGGCGATGCCCGCGTCTTTCAGGGATTGCTCGATTTCGTCCCGTGTGGGGGGATTGTCGTAGATACCGACGGCAAAGGCCGCCTTGTGGCTCTCGAATGCCTTGCGCAGTTTAGACGTTGGTTTAAGCGCACCTGCGGTCACGATGATCTGTGCATCGCCCGGCCCCCAATCGGCAAGCGCATCGGTGATGATCGGCCCAACTTGTTCAGTTGCGTTTTCGACCAGAGCGACGCTAGGGCCGGGAAAGAATCCGATTGCTTTTAGCGTATCCATCAACGGCGCGGGGTCTTTTCGCAAATCACCCGCGGCCATGCGCGTCAGGCGCATTTCAGTCTCGCCTTCGGGACCGATCAGGGCGGCCACCGCTTGTTGCCGTTTGAGCGCAATCCGCATCGCGTCTGCGCCATAGATCAACAGGCCAGCGGCGGCAGGATCGGGTTTGGCAAAATAAGCATTGGCCTGTCCGGCGGACAATTTCACAGGCGGCTCATTTGCAGCTGTTGCACAATCAGGTCGGCAAGGATGGTCATCAACCTTGCCTGTGCATCCCTTTGTGCGGCAAGGGTTGCGACGGTGGTGCCGGTGGCCGAATAGCTCACAAAGCTGTCCACTGTATCAGAGCGCAGCACAGAGCCTGTCGCACTGTCTTTCAAGGTGTAGACCGCCGACCCGATCAGGTGAAAGCGACGGATGTCGCCATCAGGATCGATTGCTCTGTCTTCCTGCGTTACATCCAATGTGACGCTTAATGTGTAAGCGGGATTTGCGGTGGGGCCCAACCTGTCTTCGAGGTGTCGGACAAGCAAAAAGCCTTCTCGGTCCGAAGGTTTGTCTATCAGGACCCGGTTTTGCAATAACGTGCCTGTCCCCCCCGGCCCATAGACCGTTTGAAAGCCGCAGGCGGCAACAAACAAGATAAGGGCAAGGGCACAAATGCGGGCCATGGGCTTATACTACCACGTTCACGATGCGGCCCGGTACAACAATCACCTTTTTCGGTGTCCCGCCATCGAGCGCTTTTTGCACAGCTTCATGCGCCAGAGCCATTTTTTCAACCTCAGACTTTTCCAGATCGGCCCCAACCGTCAATTCGCCCCGACGCTTTCCATTGATTTGGATCGGCAGAGTGACAGTGTCAGATTTCAGCATTGCTTCCTCTGCGGCGGGCCAAGTCGCGTGAATGATCAGGCCCGCGCCGCCCTGATGCGCCCAGATATCTTCGGACAGGTGCGGGGTCATGGGGGCCATGAGTTGGGCCAGCGTCATGATGGCAGCGCGTTGGGCGGCGTGGCTGGCCTTGGATTTCTGCAAGATCGCGGTAAAGCCGTAAAGTTTTGCAATCGCTGCGTTGAACCCAAAAGACTCAATGCCCATCGTTACGTCATGGATGGTTTTGTGCATCGCCTGCAAAAGGTCATCGTCGGTTTTGCCTGGGGCGCCTTTGTCCATCTGGCTAATACGATCGGACAGGGTCCAGACCCGCATAAGGTGCTTAAATGCCGCTTCAGCGCCTGATGCGGTCCATTCCACGTCGCGTTCCGGGGGCGAATCGCTCAGCACGAACCAGCGCGCGGTATCTGCGCCGTAGTTGGCGATGATCCCAAGCGGATCGACCACGTTTTTCTTGGATTTGGACATTTTGGCAGAGGGCACAACCTCAACTGCCTCGCTCGTCGCACTGAGCCGTGCAATGCCATCCGGCCACTCGATATCTTCGGGCAGGTGATAGATCGGGCGGTTCTGCGCATCGCGGGTCATATATATTTCGTGTGTGACCATGCCTTGAGTGAACAGCGCATCAAACGGTTCAATTGCAGTCTCGGGCAGATGCCCGGTGATGTGCATGGCGCGGGCAAAAAAGCGTGAATATAATAGGTGCAGGATCGCGTGTTCGATGCCGCCGATATACTGGTCGACATTCATCCAGTATTCGGCGTCCTCATTAACTGTTGGGGTTTCAGCCTGCGGTGCCGTGAACCGCGCAAAATACCACGAGCTATCAACAAACGTGTCCATCGTATCGGTTTCGCGCTTTGCCGGTTTGCCACAGGCAGGGCAGCACGTATCACGCCATGTCGGATGCCGGTCCAATGGGTTTCCGGGCGTGTCAAAGGACACGTCATCGGGCAAAACGATGGGCAGGTTTTCTTTTTTCTCGGGGACAACGCCGCAATCCGGGCAATGCACCACAGGGATGGGACAGCCCCAATAGCGCTGGCGGCTCAACCCCCAGTCGCGCAGCCGATATTTGGTTTGCCCTTTGCCAAGGTCATGCGCTTCGAAATAGTCGATTGTAGCGTCGATGGCCTCTTGGCTTGTAACCTCGGTAATTCCGGCAAAATGGTCGATAAAGCTGACTTTTTCAGTTTTTGCAGGCACGAGGGCCACTGTGCCCACCTCGGTTTCGTCACCAAGCGCATAGAACGCGTTTTGCACTGGCAGGTCATACTTGCGCGCAAAGTCGAGATCGCGTTGATCGTGCGCTGGGCATCCGAACACGGCGCCGGTGCCGTACTCCATCAGAACAAAGTTGCCAATCCAGACGGGCAGTTCAGCGTCCGGATAGATCGGATGTTTGACCCTCAAACCCGTATCGACGCCCTTTTTCTCGGCCTTTTCCATGGCCGCCTCGGTGGTGTCCATTTTTCGGCATTCGTCGATAAAGGCGGCAAGATCAGGGTTGTCAGCCTCGAGCGCCTTGGCGACGGGGTGATCGGGCGAAACTGCAACAAAGGACGCGCCGCGCATCGTGTCTGGCCGCGTCGAATAGCACAGGATGGTGCCCGCGCCATCGGTGCGCACAAAGGGAATATCGATACCACGGGATTCACCAATCCAGTTTTCTTGCATCAGCCGTACGCGTGCGGGCCAATTTTCCAGACCGTCAAGCGCATTTTTCAGCTCGCCCGCCATATCGCTGATTTTGAAAAACCACTGCGTCAGTTCGCGGCGCTCTACCTCAGCACCCGAGCGCCAGCCTTTGCCGTCGATGACCTGCTCATTGGCCAGCACCGTCATATCAACCGGGTCCCAGTTCACTTGTGCATTTTTACGGTACACCAAATCGGCTGCAAGCATATCGATGAACAAGGCCTGCTGCTGACCGTAGTATTCAGGATCACACGTGGCAAACTCGCGGCTCCAGTCAATCGATAGGCCCAGTGGTTTCATCTGTGACCGCATGTCGGCGATGTTTTCATAGGTCCAGGTTTTGGGGTGGCCGCCGATAGCCATGGCCGCGTTTTCAGCAGGCATGCCAAACGCATCCCAGCCCATAGGGTGCAACACGTTGTGCCCTGTCGACATTTTGTAGCGCGCGATCACATCACCCATCGTGTAGTTGCGCACATGGCCCATATGGATGCGGCCTGAGGGATAGGGGAACATCTCGAGCACATAGTACTTGGGTTTGTCACCGCTGCGCGTGGCGCGAAAAACGTCTGCATCGTCCCATGCGGCCTGCCAACGAGCTTCGATTTCAGATGGGGTATAGGTGGCCATTGGGTCGGTTATCCTGATCTGTAACTAAAACGCCGGGCAAAGGGCCCGGCGCATGTATTAATGTGGAATGTTCTAAGCCGAAAGACCCTAGTATTTATTGTCGCCGATACGCATTTGGCGCGCCAGTGTCAGGATAGCGTCTTCGACGGCACGAACAGCAGATGCGCTTGCCGGCCCACGCCGCGTTTGCAAAGCGACATTTAAAGACCGGGCATCAAGAGCGGGGTCGTTAATCAACACGGTCGCCCGATAGGCCGTGCTGCCGCCGGGCGGTGTGCCAAATCCGGTCACGATGACGCCAGTGTATGGGTCAACTGTCTCAATTGGCAGAAAATCTAAAACCTTGATAGCAGCCGACCAGATGTATCTGTTTACTCCAACAATCTGCTCTTGATTGCGGCCGGCGCGCAAAGCCTCGCCAAGCGTGGTTGCTCCGACGCCGTCACGACTGCGCGCGATATCCGCATCGACCTCTGCAGGGCCAGTGTTACGACTGCTGAACTGTTGTCCGCATCCTGCGAGAATAATTGTTGAGCATAGCGCGGTAACCCGACATGCTGTTTGCAGCTTGATCATTTAACATTCCACCGCCGTTTCGCTGCGCACACTGATAGCCAAGTTAAATCATGCTCGCAAGCGCTCGAGTATGCGCCGCCCAAATCATAACTGTGGCAAAGCTGCATCATAGTTTGTCGGAACTTGGCCGCATTGCGATGCGCTGCTTGAGGTGATTGGGCAAATGGGGGACACACAACTCGTTCCCCTCCGGATTCCCCGGTGCGGGCATTTGAAATTAATCTTGAGGGAAAACCAATGAAAAAAGTTCTCTTTGCTACAACGGCCCTGATCGCAACGGCCGGTATGGCGTCTGCCGACATCACCTGGGGTGGTTTCGGCCGTTTCGGCGTCGTGCACAACGAAGGCAACGCTGCAAATGAAACATACTTAACACAGCGGATGCGCCTTACCGTAACAGGTACTACAGAATCCGATGCGGGCGTGAAGTTCGAAGGTCGTATGCGTATTGAATCAAACGAAGATGCAACAGACGCTAATTCGAACGCATCGGCTTCTGGCTTTGGCGCAGCTGGCTTTGCTGTAACTTCGGGTGGTTTCCGCCTTGACGTCGGCAGCGTTTCAAACGTTATTGATTCGGGTGATATGGTTGCGCATGGCGGTGCCAGCGTTGGCATGCAAGGTTTCATCGGAAACAACACGGGCTTTGGTCTGCCAGCCAATGGCTTTGGCACAGGTGGCGGCGCAGGCGATCCTGCAGTCGATCCGATCATCAAGCTGAGATATAGCGCCGGTGATCTGACAGCATCAGCCTCTTACAGAGATGCCGATGAGCAGACGCAAGTTGGCCTTGGCTATAACTTCGGCAACTACTCCGCCGGTATCGTGATGGGTAATGATAACGCAGCGAACACAGACTTTGTGGCAGCAAGCCTGACTGGTTCCGTGGGCGCAGCTGACTTTGCCTTTTTGGTCGCCGACAACGATGAGAATGCTAGCACATCAGTTGGCCTGACTGTCGCGTACGACATGAGCGCAGCAACCGAACTGCGGTTTGCAGTTTCTGACTCCGGCGTTGCCGGGGCTGACACGGCTTATGGTGTTGGCTTCAGACATTCGTTGGGCGGCGGTGTATCGTTGCAGGGCGGTGTTGGCGAAGACAATGCCGGCAATAGCCGAGGCGACCTGGGTGTCGTCTTTAACTTCTAAGTTAAAGCACATCTAAGCACTTTTGGGGCGGGCCATTGGCCTGCCCCTTTTCTTTTTGTAACGCTTAAAGTTATCTGCCCGCAGCAAGAACCAGCCGAGGTATTCCAGTGCCACTTAACGATATCCGCGACCGTATTTCCAAAGCCGAGGCCAATGCAGGACGGACGCCGGGATCGGTACATTTGATTGCCGTGAGCAAGCTGCAACCAGACACCCGTGTTGCTGCGGTTCTGGATCAAGGGCACCGTCATTTTGGTGAGAACCGGGTGCAGGAGGCCGCGGGCAAATGGCCGGGTTTCCGCGAAACCTTTGGGGACATCACCGTTGATCTGATTGGGCCGTTACAATCCAACAAAGCCCGTCAGGCGATGGAACTGTTCCAATCCATTCACACGCTCGACCGCCCGAAACTAGCCAATACGATCGCGCGCCTAGCGCAGGAAATGGGCCACTGCCCAGAACTGTTTGTTCAGGTTAACACCGGCGAAGAGCCTCAGAAGGCCGGAGTGATGCCCGACGACGTTGACACCTTTGTGGCCACCTGCCGGGATATTGATCTGCCGATTGCTGGGTTGATGTGCATCCCCCCTGTTGCCGAAGAACCGTCTTTGCATTTTGCCTTGCTTGCCAAGATGGCAGAGCGAAACGGGTTGACTGGCCTGTCGATGGGCATGAGTGGCGATTTCGAGACTGCTATCGCCCTTGGCGCGACTCATGTGCGCGTGGGGTCAGCGATATTTGGTGATCGCCCCGCCTGACAAACCGACCTATGGCACAATCAGGCGCGTGCTGTAGCGGATGTGCTGTGCGATCCACAGCAAATGGGTTGGTGCAACACCAATGCATCCTTCGGTCGGATAACCGGGTCTGCGCCACCGATGTACAAAGATAGCCGACCCGCGGCCCGGCACAGCATAGGGCCAGTTCCAATCGGTCAGAATTACAAGGTCGTACAACGGATCGCTGCGGCGCAGCCGCTCGTGGCTGGCATAATAAGGTGCGCGGACCATCATATTGTAATCTTCATCTGACGGATCGTCTGACCATAAATCACCGGGCCGGATTGGCACTGCCCAATCTGTTGGCCTTTGCATACGATCAGGCCGGTAAAGCATACCAACAATCCGGCGTGTGCCGTTTGGCGTTGCACCGTCACCTTCGCGTTTGCGGTCCGTGATTCCACCACGACCCACAGAACAGGGAAAGATGCGGCCCGCAAAGCGTAGGCCGCGCGGTGTGAGTACAAGATCCGTTGGTGTCATTTCGGTGGCGGCGCTCGATCTTGAAAGCAGGGCAGATCAGGGGCTACGACATGATATGGCTGGCTGTCCTTCATGAAAATGGCAAGCTGTGGCTCGCCATAGTTTTCCGCCGGATCATCTAATGTCCCCACCTTTACTATGACCAGCGGCCTACCTGGCAAAAGCGTCGTTATATGGGTACCGCACGTGCCACAGAACTGGCGCGTTCTTGGGTTTTCCAGATCGCTGCGGGTAAAGGTGGCTGCTGTTCCTTTGGTGATGGTAAAGCTGTCGTCGGGAATGGCCATGAAGAAATTAGGCCCGCCACCCGTGATATATTGGCACTCGCGGCAGTGACATTGCGCCTTCATCACCGGGTCTGCGATGATTTCATAACGCAGTGCGCCGCAGTAACATCCACCTTGCATACTATGTTCCCTTTGCCAGTGTTCGTCGGACCGTGAGTCAAGGTTGCAAATGGCGCAACCCGTCGCTGTTCTGCGAAAAACCCCATGTCAAAGTAGATGCCCGGACTTTTCCGCTTTAGTTGCAAGGTAATCCTGATTGAACCGGTTCTCGCCCACTTTTAGCGGTACGCGTTCGGTGACGGTGATGCCGCTGGCCTCCATCATGGCGATCTTTTTGGGATTGTTTGTTAACAGCCTGACAGATGAAAACCCCAAAGCGGAAAGGATGTCGGACCCCAGTCTGAAATCCCGCTCGTCATCTTCGAAGCCAAGGCGGTGATTGGCCTCCACGGTATCAAAGCCCTGATCCTGCAACGCATAAGCACGCATCTTGTTGGCCAAGCCGATACCGCGCCCTTCCTGATTAAGGTACAAAAGTATGCCTGCACCTTCTTGGCCCATCTGCGCCAGTGCGCCACGCAGTTGTGGGCCACAATCACATTTCAAGCTGCCCATCAGATCTCCGGTAAAGCAGGCCGAATGCAGCCGCGCAAGAACGGGCGCGCTCCGGTCTGGGCGACCTATTTCTATGGCATAGTGTTCCTCACCTCCGTCGTCCGGGCGAAAAACGTGTAAGCGGCCTGCTTCGGACACTTCCATAGGCAATCGTGCTTGTACGACAGGGCTGAGCAAGCTTCGCTCTGTCAAATGGGGTTGCGCAAGGAACAGTGGAACACAGGTCAGCCCATGCTTGGCTGCGAATTCTGCGCCATTGGAAACATGGGTGCATAGGGCAGCTGGCAAAAGGCGGGCCGTTTTGCACAACTGTATAGCGGCTCGACACGCATCTGCATCGCCGTCCCGGATACTGGTCAGTGGCCCTTTCATTGGTGTCGCCAGGTCGTCCGCTGGATCTGCCAATGCCTGAATCCAGGTCAGGCTGGCGTCTCCTGGTATTTTGACCCTCGCAATATCCTCGTCGTATGCACGCGCCTTGAGCGTTTGTGCCCGCCAACTCGTAAGGGCAAGAACGGGGGCGCCGTCAATTGCCATCGCCGCTGTTAACCGATCTGCAGATAATGTTTCTGCAGAAAGCGCCATAATGGAAACCGGACCTGCCAGAACAATTGGCACGCCCATACGCAAGTCTGCCCGCGCACGCGCAAGTATTTCTACAATGTTTGGTGTTAGGCCCATGTAACAACAATCCCTTTCAATCATATTCCACATAAGCAAAAAGAAAGGAAATTGAAACATTTGTAGTCCCCGCTACACATGGACGTGAGACAAAGGTTGCAAAACTTGCACGATAAGGTGTGTGAACTCATTTTATCTGCATAGCTTCAGGAGTAAGCGTGCATGGCACAGTTAAAAAAAATCCTACTTATTGATGATGACGAAGATTTGCGTGAAGCGTTGAGCGAACAGTTGATCATGACCGAAGACTTTGATGTCTTTGAGGCGGCAAATGGTCAGGATGCTTTGGTTAAGGTCAAAGAGGCGACTTACGACATTGTTATTCTAGACGTCGGTTTGCCTGATACGGATGGCCGCGATCTGTGCCGGGTGATGCGCAAACAGGGGGTCAAATCGCCAATACTGATGTTAACTGGCCAAGCTACCGACGCTGACACGATCCTTGGTCTCGATGCTGGTGCCAATGATTACGTCACCAAGCCTTTCAAATTTCCCGTGCTGCTGGCCCGTGTGCGCGCGCAGCTGCGTCAACACGAGCAAAGCGAAGATGCTATTTTTACGCTGGGGCCCTACACGTTTAAGCCATCGGCCAAGATGCTGATCACCGAGGATGAAAAGAAAATCCGTTTGACAGAAAAAGAAACGAACATCCTCAAGTTTCTCTATCGTTCGACCGAAGGCGTGGTACCGCGCGATGTCCTGCTGCACGAAGTTTGGGGATATAATGCGGGTGTCACGACCCATACGCTTGAGACGCATATCTACCGGCTGCGCCAGAAAATTGAACCTGATCCATCGAAAGCGCGCCTGTTGGTCACGGAAGCTGGCGGTTACCGTTTGATCGGGTAAAATTCACCCTTCATCACAATGAGGTTCGGCTATTCACGTCAGGCTCAAGCAAAGCTCGTGCTTGCTGTGTGACCCTAGGTGGCGACATATAACTTTATGTTTGAACTGCACGGATCTATGGGTCGTAGCCTTTTGTTTGCGGCTAAATCTGCCACTTTTGAGGGTGGCGGTGGGGCAGGGGTCAAGTTAGGGTTTAGGGTCTCAAACGCGGAGCTTTGCCGATGTCTTTTTCTATTGCCACGTGGAACATTAATTCCGTCCGTTTGCGTGAACCGATTGTCCTGAAACTTCTGCAAGAAGAAGCGCCAGATGTGCTGTGCCTGCAAGAGTGCAAAAGCCCCGTCGATAAGATCCCGCGCGATGGGTTTAACGCGCTGGGATATACCTACATGGTTGCGCGAGGTGACAAAGGTTACAATGGGGTGGCAATTCTATCTAAGATCCCAATGGAAGAAGATAGTGCGCAAGACTTCGCCAGCCTTGGGCACGCGCGCCACATTGCGGGGCGATTAGAAAACGGCGTAACGGTTCACAATTTTTACGTGCCTGCAGGTGGCGATGTGCCTGACCGCGACAAGAACGTAAAGTTTGGCCAAAAGCTCGATTACCTGACAGATATGCGCGATTGGTTTCATGCGGAACGTCCCCAAAAGTCTATACTCGTGGGCGATTTGAACATCGCTCCGCGTGAAGATGACGTGTGGAACCACAAGCAGCTTCTTAAGATCGTCAGTCATACACCCATCGAGGTGGAGCATTTGGGTGCTGTTCAAGACGCAGGCGGTTGGGTTGATGTGACACGGCAGGATATTCCTGATGGCTTGCTCTACTCTTGGTGGTCCTACCGGGCCAAGGACTGGAGCGCCGCTAACAAGGGAAGGCGGCTAGATCACATATGGGCAACGTCGGATATTTCCGATGCTGCGCATTCTAGTTGGATCCTGCGCGATGCGCGCGGCTGGGAAAAACCAAGTGACCATGCACCAGTGTTTGCGACATTTGACCTTTAGGGACGCGTTGCTTTTTGTCTTCGGTAAGTCACGATGGGTTGGCGATGCCCCTTGGCATGCCTTGCCCAGAGGTCCATATAAGCCCTAACTGATTTAGAGGATGAGACGATGATGGATCTAGGATTGTCGAGTGCACCCGCGGATGCAGATATAATAAAGGACACAACCGAGGCGGCATTCATGACGGATGTGGTTGAAGCCAGCCAAAGCGTGCCAGTTATCGTGGATTTCTGGGCGCCTTGGTGCGGCCCTTGTAAAACCCTTGGTCCCTTGCTCGAAGATGCGGTGCGAGCCGCCAAAGGTGCCGTAAAGATGGTCAAGATCAACGTCGACGAGGCGCAGATGATCGCAGGCCAACTGCAAGTTCAGTCGATCCCGACCGTATATGCCTTTCACAAAGGCCAGCCAATTGATGGATTTCAAGGCGCGGTGCCGGGGTCAGAAATCACCGCATTTGTTGAGCGTGTGATCAAGGCATCCGGTGGCGAGGCCCCGGGCGAAAGCTTGAATGATGCGGTTGATGCTGCCGAAGAGATGTTAACAGAAGGTGCTGCGGTCGATGCCGCTCAAACTTTTGCAGCCATCTTGGGCGAAGACCCCGCACATGCTGCTGCCTATGGCGGGCTTGTGCGTGCGCATATCGCCATGGATGATCTTGACCAAGCCGAGGCAATCCTGAACGGCGCACCTGCCGAAATCTCGAGCGCGCCCGAACTGGAAGCAGCTCACGCGCAGTTGCAATTGGCCCGTCAGGCGGCGGATGCAGGCCCGGTGGCCGAACTTCGCGCGGCCGTCGAAGCAAACCCAGATGATCACAAGGCGCGTTTCGATCTGGCGCAAGCACTGCACGCAAGTGATGATGCTGCGGGTGCTGTAGACACGCTTTTGGATCTGTTCCAGCGGGATCGCGAATGGAACGACGGGGCCGCCAAGACACAACTTTTTATAGTTTTTGACGCGCTCAAACCCAGCGACCCGATTGTTTTAAACGGACGTCGCCGATTGAGTTCAATCATATTTGCCTGAAGACAATGGCGAGCTACCTATCCCAGCATGATAAAACTGACAAACTTTCCTGAGGCAATCCCGATTTTTCCGCTACCCGGCGCGCTGTTACTGCCTCGGTCACGTCTTCCGTTACATGTTTTCGAACCACGCTATCTGCAAATGCTGGACGATTCTTTGAAAACACCAGAGCGTTTGATCGGTATGGTTCAGCCTAACGAGGTGGCAGGGCGCGCCTCAAACGGGTTGCATACGATAGGCTGCGCAGGGCGGATCACCCAGTTTTCGGAAACCGAGGATAATCGGTATATGGTTACTTTGTCAGGTATATCGCGGTTCCGGGTCGTTAATGAGATCGAGGGGTTTGCACCATACCGACGCTGTGAAGTGAATTGGGATGGCTTTGAACGCGATCAAGGAAAGTCAGAGTGTGACACTGGCCTTGACCGTGACTCATTTCTGAATTTGCTAGGTCGTTATTTTGATGCCCGGTCGCTATCGACGGATTGGGAATCGCTGCAAGAAGCTGACGACGAATTGTTGATCAATTCTTTGTCGATGATGCTTGATCTTGACGCCGAAGATAAGCAAGCACTGCTTGAAGCACCATCGCTGAGTACGCGGCGCGAAACGCTTGTAACACTCATAGAGTTTTCCATGCGCGGCGGCGAAGGAGAGATGATGCAATGAGCACTAATATAGATCGCCATATGCTTGAGGCGCTTGTTTGCCCTCAGACACACTCAACCCTGCGATACGATGCGGCGCGACAAGAGCTGATATCAGAGGCCGGCAATCTGGCCTATCCTATCCGAAATGGCATCCCGGTTATGTTGGTCGATGAGGCGCGGAAGCTAGATTGAAGTCAGGCTTTGGGTTTCAAAGGGGTTTGCCTTGCATCAAGCGCGGCAGAGTTCCCGTTAGCCCCGCAGCTTCACGGATAAATGACCTGCGCAGACCGGGTATCGCGTTGACTATGCCCATACCAATATCCCTTAGGCCTCGAAGTCCAGCATTATCATTTGAAAACAGCCGATTAAAGGTGTCTGTTGCGATCGCAAGAGTCGTGTTGTCGAACCGCCGCCATTGCTCGTACCGGCCCAGAACATTAGGGCTGCCGATATCTTCACCCCGGCGGGTGGCGTCTATTATGACCTCGGCCAAAGCTGCAATATCTCGCATTCCTGCGTTCAATCCCTGGCCTGCAATCGGATGGACGCCATGTGCTGCATCGCCGATTAGTGCCACTCGATCCTCAACTAAATTGAGAGCCAGAGACAAAGAGAGAGGATAGGTAAAACGTTTGCCGGCAAGGTTGATCTCGCCCAGAAAATCACCGAACCGTGGCCGCAACATCGTCACATATTCATTATCCGACAACGCACTAAAGGCGGCGGCGTTCTTAGCTGTTTCACTCCAAACGATTGAGCTGACATTCCCGGGTAACGGCAGAATGGCCAATGGTCCCGGCGGCA
>Ga0115549_1001785_pt1 | contig 12719 bp, 10 predicted proteins | sample COGITO_mtgs_1004_2_FD_87176 | JGI IMG/M metagenome (GOLD analysis project Ga0115549, IMG submission 87176) | Pelagic marine microbial communities from North Sea - COGITO_mtgs_100430 | ecosystem: Environmental > Aquatic > Marine > Epipelagic | place: Germany:Helgoland, sampling site Kabeltonne...
TCTACTTTAATCGCCGATACAAAATTATCAGTATTCACATAGCGACGATCTACACTTACTAGGTCAAAAACTAGAACAAGACCGAGAGTTACAATCATTGTGTTTTTAGTTATTTTCTGTTTTAGGTAGGCCAAAATAAATCCTCCAACAACCAAAACAAATATCAAAGTTCTTACTGCATCAGTTGTAAAAATTGCACTGCGATCTCTTCGTAAAGCATCTACAAAAGACGCTCCATAATACTGAATGAATTGCCCATCACTACTCCCTACAAAATCAAACAGACTGCTCTTAAAAATCAAGAAAAACACAGATAATCCAGCTACAATAATGGTAGATTTTTTTAGTGCCACGATTTTGGTTCCTAAGTATACATCTTTACGAACAATTTGCGATACTCCTAAAGCGGCTAAAATTGGAACACAAAGTTCTAAAATAACTTGTATAGAACTTACCGCTCTGAACTTATTATAAAGTGGTATGTAAGCAATAAAAAAGTCAGTTAGGAATGCTAAATTTTTTCCATAGGATAATAATAAAGATATTAAGACACCAAAAATTAGCCACCATTTGTAGGGACCGTTATACAGAAACAATGCCAATATAAAAAGAAAAAACACCACGGTTCCTACATATGCAGGTGCTTCAACAATAGGTTGATCTCCCCAATACATCGGGGCTTGTTTAGATTCTTGAAGAGCTTGTATAGGAGATGCTCCCAGAGCTCTAAACGCTTTGTAGGTTTCAGAATTTTTTCCAATATTTTCGCGATTTCCACCACCCATAAATCGAGGGATAAACAGATTGAAACTTTCTAATTTTCCATAACTGAATTGTGTGATATAAGCTTTATCAAGTCCTGTTGTTTGTTCTTTTATACTGCCATCCACATTGATAGTTAATTCACTTTGTCCACGTGTGCTTTCGTTGGCGTATTCACTAGTGGCCATTAAATTAGTGGCATTCATTCCAAAGGCAATAATAGCTGCTACTAAAAGAATCCCAGACGCTTTAAAAAATGTTAGAAGTTCTTTTGATCGTATGGCTTGGAGTAAATATGAAAACCCTAAGATTATAATTAAAAATCCTAGATAATACGTCATTTGTGGGTGATTGGTCACTAATTCCAACCCAGAGGCTATGGCGGTTACTATAAACCCTAAAAAATAGCGTTTTTGAAATGTTAAAATAATTCCCGATAGTACTAACGGCATATAGGCAATCGCATGGGCTTTGGCATTATGACCTACTCCTAGTATAATAATTAAATACGTTGAAAACCCAAAAGCGAGTGCACCTAAAACAGCGATTTTATACTCTACTTTAAGCACCAATAATAATATGTAAAATCCTAATAAATACAAAAACAGATAATCGGCAGGACGAGGTAAAAAACGAAGTGCTAAATCCAGTTTTTTAATATAGTTGTGAGGGTATTTCGCTCCTAGTTGATAGGTTGGCATACCTCCAAAAGCACTATTAGTCCAATAAGGTTCTTGATTGTGAGTTTCTCTAAAATCAATCTGTTGTTTGGCCATTCCAGTGTATTGAATAATATCACTTTGAAGGATTTTTTGTCCTTTCAGCACAGGGCTAAAATATAAAACAGCAACAAAGATAAATCCTAAAATCACCAAAAAGTGTGTGCCAAATTGTTTTAACCTAAGGTTCATCGTGTTTGATATTTATTCAACGTCTTCATAATCTACATACTCTCCAACGTTGTTATTTGAAGTTTTAGAGTTTGGCATTTTATCGATACTTATCTCTCCTTCCTTTTCAGTTGGTGGTTTTGGAGTCGATTGATTTCTAAAATGGGCTTCAGCTTTTTTAGCAATAGACTTCACTATAAACGGCGCAAATAAGCGCATCAGATACTTAAAAACAGAATAAACCAAAACAAAAATTAAGAGTGTTTTCAGCAATCCAATAATAGATGCAGTTTGTAACATTGATAGATAATTTTTTCAAAAATACAATTCTTATTTTTATTACATAAATTATTATAAAAAATCATTCAACCTTCTTGATAAATGATAAGAAACCATTAAGAAATTACTTCTTATTAATTAATAATATAAAAAAAATATGTAGGTTTGATAAAAGTCTTAATAAATGAAAACGCTATTTAAACGATTAACTTTTACAGTTATTTTATTTGCATCTGTTTGTCTATATGCGCAATATACCGATGTCATCAATTCAAATCGCCCCGGAGCGTCACAGAGTGCTTTTTCTGTAGGCACCAAAGTCATACAGCTGGAAGTTGGACCTTACTTGATTAAAGAAAATAGAAGTGTTTTTCCAAAAAATGAAGTTTCAGGGTTTGGTGTTGACTTTGCAGCACATTATGGGTTTTGGAAAGAAGCTCTAGAATTTAATATACAAGGTACGTATCAAAACGATACGCAAACAGTTTCATCACTTACAAATATTGAAAATAAAAGGTCAAATTTTAAAAACCTCAACATTGGAGCGAAATATTTAGTGTACGACCCACATAAAAATAAAGACACTAAACCAAATTTGTATAGCTATCATGCCAATAGGGGGTTCAAATGGAGCAGCTTGATTCCTGCAGTTTCGGTGGCAGCTGGCGTAAATTATGACACGGCTGATAATCCATACACCGCTGCGACGATAGAAGGATTAAGCTACAGAGGTGTTTTAATTACTCAAAATAATTTCAATGGTGGCTGGGTGTTTATCACAAATTTTATGTTAGATCGGATCGGAAGCGACCAAACTGATTTTCAATATATCCTTACCCTTACGCATTCCTTTAATCCAAAATGGGTGATTTTTGGTGAAACACAAGGTATAAAAAGTGATTTCTATGCTGACAATTTATTTCGTTTTGGAGGAGGGTATTTGCTAAATAAAAACTTACAATTAGATACGGCTCTTACATTTAATACTAAAAACACACCATCTGTGTTAAGTTTAAATTTTGGAGCGTCTTATCGATTGGACCGTCATAAAGACAAAGAAAAGCCTGATAATAATAATAATAATAATACCTCAGCAAAAGAACAAGGCAAGCGAAAATCGCGTTCAAAGAAAAATATAAAGAAAAAAGATACTAATTTTGATGATGATTAAAGGACTATGATAAGTATTCAAGAAGCGCTTTCAAAAAAGGACGTAAAACAATTTGTAAAGTTTCCGTTTACACTCTACAAAAACTCAAAGTATTGGGTCCCTCCTATTATCAGCGAGGAAGTAAAAGTATTTAACAAAAACACCAATCCGGTACTTCAAGATGCGGAAGTGAAGCTCTTTCTTGCTTATAAAGATGGGGTGATTGTAGGCCGTGTGGCAGCCATTATTAATTGGCTAGAAGTGAATGGACAAGGGGTTCGTAAAATGCGTTTTGGTTGGATGGACATGATTGATGACTTAGAAGTCACCCAAGCACTATTGCAGACCGTTGAAACCCTAGGAAAAGTTAAAAAATTAGACTATATGGAAGGCCCTATTGGGTTTTCAAACTTAGATAAAGTTGGAGTTCTAACGTATGGATATGACGAAATTGGAACCATGGTTTCTTGGTATAATCATCCTTATTATGTAACACATTTAAACCAATTAAATTTTAAAATTGAAAAAGAATATCTAGAACATAAACATAAATTTAGCGACATCTTAATTGCCGACTCTAAACGCCTCGAAAGTATAATCAAAAAGCGTTATAACCTAAAAGCATTAAGTTTCAATAAAACAAAAGACTTGATGCCTTATGCCGATAAAATGTTTGACTTATTTAATCAAAGCTATGCATCCTTATCGTCCTTTGTGAAAATTACGGAGATTCAAAAAGATTTTTTAAAGAAAAAGTTCTTAAGTTTTATTAATCCCGAATACATTAAATTTGTTGTAGATGACGAAGATAATCTCATTGCTTTTGGTGTAGTGATGCCTTCTTTTTCGGAAGCATTACAAAAAATAAATGGGAAATTATTTCCGTTTGGGATTTATCACATTTTAAAAGCTAAACGTTCAAAGAAATTAAATTTCTATCTAATTGGAGTACATCCAGAGTTTCAAAAAAAAGGAGTGCACTCCATTATTTTCAGTGAATTTCATAGAACCTTTGAAAAGAAAGGAATTTTAGAATGCCGCAGAACCCCCGAATTGGCAGATAATTTAGCCATTCAAAAATTATGGCGAGATTTTAATCCCGTACTTATTAAAAAACGTTGTACGTTTAGAAAAGAGCTATAAAACTACTCTCCCATTGCGGCAGCTACAGAAGCAGAAAGACGTTTATAGATCCCTTTTTCTAAGCGTTCTCTGATCACTGAAAAAGCTTTTAAGGTTTCATCCACATCGACTAAGGTATGCATAGATGTTGGGATCAATCTTAGTAAAATTAAGCCTTTAGGAATTACAGGATATACCACAATCGAACAGAAAACGCCATAATTCTCACGAAGATCTTTTACTAAGGCCATCGCTTCAGGAATACTTCCTTTTAAATATACAGGGGTGACACAACTTTGAGTGGTTCCCAAATCGAAGCCACGTTCACGTAAACCAGATTGTAAAGCATTTACTATTTTCCAAAGATTTTCTTTTAGCTCGGGCATAGTTCGAAGCATGTCTAAACGCTTCAAAGCGCCTTTTACCAATTGCATTTGCAAAGATTTCGCAAACATCTGTGATCGTAAATTATATTTTAAATAATCAATAATTTCTTTGTCTGCAGCGATAAAAGCACCCGTACTTGCCATGGACTTCGCAAAGGTTGCAAAATACACATCTATATCATCTTGAACGCCTTGCTCCTCACCTGCGCCTGCGCCAGTTTTTCCAAGAGTTCCAAAGCCATGCGCGTCGTCTACTAAAAATCTAAAATTGTATTTATCTTTAAGAGCCGCAATTTCTTTTAGCTTTCCTTGCTCGCCACGCATTCCAAAAACGCCTTCAGAAATGACGAGAATACCTCCTCCTGTCTGTTCGGCCATTTTGGTCGCACGTTCCAAATTTTTTTCTAAGCTTTCTATATCGTTGTGTTTGTATGTAAAACGTTTCCCCATGTGCAAACGAACGCCGTCTATAATACATGCATGCGAATCGACATCATATACAATAATATCGTCTTTACTTACCAAAGCATCAATTGTTGACATGATTCCTTGATAACCAAAATTTAAAAGATAGGTAGATTCTTTACTAACAAATTCCGCTAATTCATCTTGAAGTTTTTCATGAAGAGACGTATGTCCAGACATCATTCGCGCACCCATTGGATACGCAGATCCATAGTCTTTGGCTGCTTCAGCATCTACTTTTCTAACTTCGGGATGATTTGCAAGGCCTAAGTAATCATTTATACTCCAAGTGATGACGTCTTTACCTTGAAATTTCATGCGATTAGAAATCTGCCCTTCTAGTTTTGGAAATACAAAATAGCCTTCGGCTAAACTTGCCCATTTCCCTAACGGGCCTTTGTCTTTATAGATTTTATCAAATAAATCTCTCGTCATAATTCAATGTTAGTTTGCACTACAAAATTATACAATAATATTATGATTACATAATATTTAAGACACTTATGGAAAAGTCATGAAATGTATTATGAAAATAAATTATTTAATAAATTCAATGCTTTTGGCAGATGATTGCTTTTGCACATCAAAAAACCCTTGATCTTCCATCCATTGGTCATTATATATCTTACTCATATAGCGTGATCCATGATCTGGAAAAATAAGAACTACTAAATCTGTAGATTTAAATTCGTTAGTCTCTTGAAGTTGTTTAACCGCTTGTACAACAGCCCCCGAAGTATACCCAACAAACATACCTTCAGTTTTTGATATTTCTCTAGCAGTGTGTGCGCTGTCCTCATCGTTCACTTTAACAAATTTGTCAATAAGATCGAAATCTGTGACGGATGGAATTAAATTTTTTCCAAGCCCTTCAATACGGTAAGGATATATTTCTTTAGGGTCTAATTCACGTGTTTCGTGATATTTTTTCAGAACTGAACCAAAAGCATCAACGCCTATTATTTTTATGTCTGGATTTTGTTCTTTTAGATACTTAGCAGTTCCGGAGATCGTTCCTCCCGTTCCACTACAGGCTACAAGATGTGTGATTTTACCTTCTGTTTTATTCCAAATTTCAGGGCCTGTACTTTTGTAATGCGCCTCCAAATTGAGGCTATTGAAGTATTGATTGATATAAACCGATCCTTCAATTTCTGAATGTAATCGTTTGGCAACTTCATAATAGGATCTTGGATCATCAACACTAACGTTTGCGGGACACACATATACTTTTGCACCCATACTTTTTAGCATGTCAATCTTGTCAAGTGAAGCCTTCGAACTCACAGCTAACACACACTTATAGCCTTTGATGATGCTAACCATTGCAATACTAAATCCAGTATTACCAGAAGTGGTTTCAATAATAGTATCTCCAAGTTTAAGTATCCCATTTTTCTCTGCTTCTTCAATGATGTGAAGCGCGATACGATCTTTAGAAGAATGTCCTGGATTGAAAGAATCTAGCTTAGCAATGTAGTTACCTGGAAACCCAGAAGTGACTACGTTTAACCTGACTAGTGGCGTATTCCCTACTAATTCCAACACATTATCAAATATAAATTTTTTAGTATCTACCAAAGCTTATTTATCAATTTATAGTCTACAAAATTACAATTTTTTTTCATATCTATTTTGATATTGATTCTAGATCCAATAAAAAAGCATACTCCGCAGCAACTTCTTTTAAGGCCTCAAAACGTCCAGAAGCGCCGCCATGCCCTGCTTCCATATTTGTCTGTAGATATAATTGAGAACGGTTATTTTTTTGAGATCGTAAACGTGCAACCCATTTGGCAGGTTCCCAGTATTGAACTTGGGAATCATGCAGCCCCGTTGTCACAAGCATATTTGGGTATCGTTTATTTGTGATATTGTCATAGGGTGAATACGATTTCATATAGTCATAAGACTCTTTTTCGTTTGGATTCCCCCACTCATCATATTCTCCTGTGGTTAATGGAATACTATCGTCCAGCATCGTTGTAACTACATCAACAAAAGGGACTTGTGCTACAACGCCATTATACAATTCAGGAGCTAAATTTATGACAGCACCCATCAACAGTCCTCCAGCGCTCCCTCCCATCGCGTAATGATGTTTAGCAGAAGTGTAATTTTCTTTAATTAAATATTTTGAACAATCTACAAAATCAGAAAAGGTGTTTTTCTTTTTAAGTAATTTACCATCTTCGTACCACTGACGCCCCAAATATTCGCCACCTCTAATATGTGCAATTGCAAACATAAACCCACGGTCCAAAAGACTCATTCTGACTGTAGAAAAATAAGGGTCAATTGTACTACCATACGATCCATAAGCATACAATAATAAAGGCGTTTCAGATGATTTTTTAGTATCTACATGGCGTATTAGAGAGATTGGAATTTTAGTCCCATCGGTTGCCGTTGCCCACAAACGCTCGGAGGTGTAATTTTCTTTTTTAAACTTTCCACCTAAAACTTCTTGCTCTTTTTGAATGGTTTTGGTTTTTGTAACCATATCAAAATCAATTACAGAAGATGGCGTAGTAAGTGACTGGTAGCCATATCTTAAAATAGTCGTATCAAAATCGATATTAGTCGTCGTATAGGCGGTATAGGTTTCACTTTCAAATGGAAGGTAGTAATTGTCTGTGCCATCCCAACGTGTAATATGAATGTGGTTTAGGCCGTTTTCACGCTCTGAAATTACTAAAAAGTCTTTAAAAATTTCTATATCTTCCAGCAAGACTGCTGATCTATGAGGAATAACATCTTTCCAGTTTTCCTTTTCAGTTTGTGTTTCCGAAGTTTTTGAGAGTTTAAAGTTTTGAGCTCCATCTGCATTAGAAACCACATAAAATGAATCTTCGAAATGCGAAATTCCGTATTCTAATCCACGGGTTCTCGGCTGAAATACTTTGAAGACTCCGTCGGGCGTATTGGCATTTAAAACCTGAAATTCTGATGTTAAAGTACTATAGCTACCAATTACTAAATATTTATTAGATTTCGTCTTATAAACGCTGACTCCAAAAGTATCATCAGTTTCTTCAAAAATCAAAGTATCTAATTTCGGATTTGTATTTAATTTATGTTTATAAATCGCTTCTGATCGAAGCGTGGTTTCATCTTTTAGTGTGTAAAACAAGGTTTTGTTATCGTTTGCCCACGTGCTACCGCCTGTCGTATTTGAAATTTCTTCTTTAAAAATTTTATTAGTTTTCAAATCTTTAATGTGAAGTCCATACTGACGTCTACCTGTTGTATCAATTCCGTAAGAAATCAACTCATTATTTGGACTAATATTCAAACCAACGAGTCTGAAATAGGTATGATCTTTAGCCATTTCATTACAATCAAACAAGAGTTCTTCAGCGGCTTCCAACGTTTCCTTTTTTCGTGTATAGATTGGATAATCTTTTCCTTTCTCATATTTGGTAACGTACCAATACCCGTTGTATTTATAAGGTACAGAACTATCATCTTCTTTGATTCTGGATTTCATTTCTTCAAACAAATCCACTTGAAAATCTTTGGTATGCGCCGTATGAGCATTATAATAGTCATTTTCATTATTGAGATAGTCAATCACTTCTGGATTTTCTCTATCATTTAACCAATAAAACTCATCCACTCTTGTGTCATCGTGGATTGTTAAATTTTTAGGAATTTGTTTTGCAACTGGTGCATTTGGTAATTCTGACATTGATTTTTTTGTCTTAGTCTCACAAGAAAAAAGTGAGCTTATTAAAATTAAATAAAGGAGGTTGATTTTCATAACATTGGAGATTAAATTATAATTGATAAATCTACAAAAAATAACTTAAGATTTTTGTAATACTTCTAAAAGTCTCGCATGCATCGCATCGGTATAATCTAAATGCGTAACCATACGAAGCTTACCACTTCCCATATCACTCACAAGAATATCATGCGCTTTTAGCGTATCAAAAAATAATTTTGCAGGAATGTTCGGATTTAGTTTGAAGATCACAATATTTGTTTCCACGGGCTCAACAACAGAAACTGTTTCTAAGTCTTGAAGCACGGCAGCAATATCTTTTGCTTTTTGATGATCGTCAGACAGGCGATCAAACTGATGGTCTAAAGCGTACGATGCTGCGGCGGCGAGCGCTCCAATTTGGCGCATACCACCTCCCAGCATTTTTCGAATACGAAGCGCTCTATTCATGAGCGCTTCATCTCCTACCAGCATAGAACCTACTGGTGCGCCCAAACCTTTACTAAAACAAACGGATATCGTATCAAATACGGTTCCGTAATCTCGACTAGTTTCAGATTTAGCAATGAGCGCATTCCACAGGCGTGCGCCATCTAAATGAAGTCCTAATTTATGAGCATCACAAACCGTTCGAATTTTCGATATTTCGTTAAAATCCCAACACGCACCACCCCCTTTGTTGGTTGTGTTTTCTAAGGTTACTAGCGATGTTAACGGACTGTGGTAAAAATCGGGTGGATTAATCGCTGCTTCTACTTGTGTCGCCGTCATCATGCCTCGCTGACCATCCACTAAGCTGCAAGAGACTCCACTATTAAAAGAAACGCCCCCGCCTTCATAATTATAGACGTGGGCATATTTATCACATATTAGTTGTTCACCTGGTTGTGTATGTAGTTTGATAGCCGTTTGATTCGCCATCGTTCCTGAAGGGAAAAACAAAGCTTTCGGCTTCCCAAAAAGTGCAGCGACGCGAGCTTCTAAGTTATTTACTGATGGGTCTTCTGCATAAACATCATCTCCTAGCTTGGCAGACAACATGGCATCTAACATCCCTTTGGACGGTCTTGTAACGGTATCGCTTCTTAAATCTATTTGCATGAATTAAATTGATTGAAATCGGACGTAATTTACAAAATTTACTTTTGTAGGAATCATAACTTTGATGAATTATAATTTTTACGGCTGTAAAACACCCCCTCAAGCGAGATTATATTTTAAAGTTGAATAAGTTATTGTATTTTTGTTTGAATAATTGTTTTTTGAATCTACCTTTTGAACCTTATTTTATTGGATATCAACTAAATATTCATCTCATTTTAGAATATTTAGCATTCTTTTTAGGATATAGATATTATGTCTTTCTGAAGAAAAAAAGCAACGATGTTATTTCATCCAACAATAGGCTTTCTATTATTTTTGCCGCCGCAATTGGTGCTTTAATTGGCTCGCGATTAGTTGGTTTTTTAGAAAATCCTTTAGTTGAAATTTCTAAAGAAACTATTATTCAAATTTTAAACACCAAAACTATTATGGGCGGTTTGTTTGGTGGTTTACTTGGTGTTGAATTCGCAAAAAAAAGAATTAAAGAAACAAATTCTTCTGGAGATTTATTTGTGTTTCCAATAGTATTAGGTATTTTTATTGGTAGAATCGGTTGTTTTTTATCTGGTATAAATGAATTTACGTACGGTAAAGAAACAAACTCGTTTTTAGGAATGGATTTAGGTGATGGACTTTTAAGACATCCAACTTCTTTATATGAATTGGTTTTTTTAATTGTACTTTTTTTTAGCTTAAAATGTATTCAAAAAAACAGAGAAATAAAATCAGGAGCGTTATTTAAATTTTTTATGATTTTTTATTTTGGTTTTCGTTTTTTTATTGAGTTTCTAAAACCTAATGTTTTTTACACTTTGGGTTTAAGTAGTATTCAAATATTATGTGTAATTTGTTGGCTCTATTATTGCAAAACTCTTAGAATGCTATTTGTTGGCAAAAATGTGCGTTAGCGATAGAAACGGTATCCTTTTTTGAGGAACGAGAAAAAGATTTAGTGGATAGCGCGACCCTTGTGGTAACGCCAAAATTATTAAAAAAATAAAAAATGCCCCTTAGAAAATATACCTATTACGATTTTACTTTAAGCCTTTGTCCTGAATGTTTAAAACGTGTGGATGCTAAGATTGTATTCGAAAATGGAAATGTTTATATGTTAAAACGTTGCAATGAACATGGGAATTCTAAAGTATTAATTGCTGATGATATTGAATATTATAAAAACATTAGAAACTACAATAAACCTTCGGAAACACCTTATAAATTTAACACAGAAACGCATTATGGTTGTCCTTATGATTGTGGTTTGTGTCCAGATCATGAGCAACATTCTTGTTTAACAGTTGTAGAAGTTACAGACAGATGCAATTTAACCTGCCCAACGTGTTATGCTGGTTCATCGCCAACCTATGGAAGACATAGAACTTTAGATGAAGTTAAAGCAATGTTAGATACGATTGTTAGGAATGAAAAAGAGCCAGATGTTGTGCAAATTTCTGGTGGGGAACCAACAATTCACCCCCAATTTTGGGAAATTATGGACTACGCAAAGTCTTTACCTATTAGACATTTAATGTTGAATACTAACGGAATTAAAATTGCAAAAGATCTTGAGTTTGCAAAACGCCTAAAAACATATTCGCCAGATTTTGAAATTTATTTACAATTCGATTCTTTTGAAAATGCTGTATTACGTGAATTACGTGGGGCAGATTTAAATGATATTCGTAAACAAGCAATTGAAAATTTGAATACAGTAAACTTGTCTACAACGCTAGTTGTTACACTTCAAAAAGGATTAAATGATGGAGAAATAGGGAAAATAATAGACTATGCATTGAAGCAAAAATGTGTTAGAGGTGTAACTTTACAACCTACACAAATTGCAGGAAGATTAGATAATTTTAATCCAGAAACGGATCGAATGACACTTACAGAAGTGCGCAGAAAAATAATGGAACAAACGGATGTTTTTAATCCTGATGATTTGTTGCCAGTACCTTGTAATCCTGATGCTTTGGTAATGGGCTATGCGCTTAAATTGGGTGATGAAGTAATGCCTTTAACACGTTATATTAATCCTAATGATCTGTTAGATAATAGTAAAAACACTATTATTTATGAGCAAGATGAACAGTTGCAAGATAAAATGATTGAATTGTTTAGTACAGGAAATTCGGTGGAGGTTGCTGAAGAGAATTTAAAATCTATTATGTGTTGTTTGCCAAATATTGATGCGCCTAATTTAGGGTATGACAATTTATTTAGAGTTATTATTATGCAATTTATAGACGCTTATAACTTTGATGTTAGAGCGATAAAAAAATCGTGTGTTCATATTGTAGATAAAGACAATAAAATTATTCCTTTTGAAACAATGAATTTGTTTTATAGAGATGATAAAAAAGCACGATTGGAAGAATTAAGAAATGAAATAAATTAAAAAAGATGACTATTGTTTTAGAAGTAGGGAATTTAGATGGATTGATTTCTTTAATGTTTGCCTTAATGTTTGGACCAGCTATCCTTTTATTTATTATTGCGATCATTTTTAAATTAAAAAACAAAAAAAAAACAGCAAAAATATTCTGGATATTAGGAGTTGTTTATTTAATAATTAGCTTCGGTATCTGTGGATCTTTAATGATGAATTGAAAAACTTACGCCATCAAAACTCAAGTGCTCATTTTTAATTATTTTTAATAAATTAGAGATAAAACTACATATTATTTTAATTCTATACTATTAATTCTATTTTTGGAATTCGAAAAAATAATATGATAACACACGATCACATAAAAGATCTTTTTGAGCGCCTTGGAGCGTTGAGGAGGTATCTTTGACTTAGATGCCAAACGCATCGAAATTCAAAATGAAGA
>Ga0115549_1001797_pt1 | contig 12659 bp, 9 predicted proteins | sample COGITO_mtgs_1004_2_FD_87176 | JGI IMG/M metagenome (GOLD analysis project Ga0115549, IMG submission 87176) | Pelagic marine microbial communities from North Sea - COGITO_mtgs_100430 | ecosystem: Environmental > Aquatic > Marine > Epipelagic | place: Germany:Helgoland, sampling site Kabeltonne...
ATAGCGGGTAGGCTGGTCAGGAAAGATTCGGGCTGCAATTCGGTCGAGTCGACAATTTAATCCCTGCTCGTCATCTTTAGTGAGCCCTTTCATGAATTTGGCATACTTTACAAGACCGCTATCCTTCAACTTATAGCCATATTCTATTGAGAAAAGCGCGCGAATATCTTTCGGTAGTTTGGTAGCCATACCCTTGGGAAACAAAGTGACAAGTTCGGCAATGCAATATCCTCCGACAACCCGCGCTCTGGCCGAACTGAAACTAGATAGTCGCTGGCGCGAAATAGGCGAGCGCAGCAAGATCGAGGCGAAAATGTTCGAAAAAGCGCAGTTTACTTGGGGTAAGTAAACGTATACTTTTTCCATTTCGAGTACATTTTCAACAATGCCTCTTAACACCGAGAGTGCGAGCGCAGCCATTTCGCGCCAGTGACTACCTATGAAAGCGGCGTTGAATTGATCGCCGATCATATGACGTGTTTTAATCCAAGAGCGACGATATTTATTACTACTCGGTTAGCATTACTCGCTAGGATGAATTTTCTTGCCCTGAATATGCTGCGCTTCGATCTTGACAGCAAATCCCAGCACGGCCCTCAGCAAGCTGCGACAAACGCCACAGTTGCAGACCAACAAGGGTGGCTCACGAAACTATCAAGATTAATAAGTTTGAGTTTGGATGTTGTTGCAGGTTTTGGGCTTATTTTTAAAGAATGGTCGAACCATTTGAAGCTACTTGATTGCGTAACGCAAAATTAGGCCAATCTTGATTGCTCAGCAACCTTTAAAGCGTTAGGACAAGAGCATACGCAAACTTTGCCGCACGCTCACAACGCAAATGTTATCGGACGTATGCATAGTGAAGCGCCCGGTGACAATGCGACCAGTGCCAATCGGATCGTGCAAAAAGAGAATAATTTTTTTCGTGGCATGGCTGCAATTCCCATCGTATGTGGAATTATCACGAAGTTAATGGCAGATCATTACGATTACAAGCTGTAGTAAATCTTTGATGAGCGCTTGATTGTGCCCCCACAAAAATACCAGATCAAAGGCTGGTTTTTTTGTGAGTGACTGTTCATTATTTATAGATTGCTACAGGCGCTGTATCTGTCGATTTTCTTCAAAGTATGGGTAGGCATGAATACCCAGCTCAGACATATCGGCGCCCCGCTCCTGGCACTCACTCGATAAAATTAACCCCATCGCAGCTTTGAGTGTAAACCAGACAACTGTCGACGACATGCCAATAAAGCTGAGCACTGCGATCAAGCCGAGCGTTTGCACCCCAAAACTTGCATTCGGATTAGTCACTGGCACGATCAATGTCCCGAAAATACCACACACCAAATGTACTGGAATTGCACCGACGACGTCGTCGATTTTAAATCGAAACAGCACGGGCTCGATCAGTACGATCAAGATACCCGCCATAAAACCAACCAAAGCTGCTTGCCAAATGGCAGGCGTCAACGGTTCTGCGGTGATAGCGACTAAGCCGGCCAAAGCACCGTTGAGCATTTGATACACATCAATGCGACCATAGCGTAGTTGGCTGAACACCATCGTTGCTATTACCCCGCCCGCAGCTGCGGTATTGGTATTCGCGAAAATCGTACTAATTGCAATCACATCTTCTGCTGAGCCGAGCGCTAATTGCGAACCGCCGTTAAAACCGAACCAGCCTAGCCACAAAATAAATGTACCCAAGCCCACTAAAGTGATCGCCGAAGGAGGAAACAACACGACATTACCGTTCCCATCGAAACGCCCTGCTCTTGGCCCTAAAATGAGCGCGCCAGTAAGGGCTGCGGTTCCACCAACTGCATGGACTAAGGTTGAGCCAGCAAAATCTTGGAAACCCATAGCGTCGAGCCAGCCACCGCCCCATTTCCAGGCGCCAGTGATGGGATATAAAAAACCGGTCATGACTACGACAAACACCATGAAAGGCGCAATACGAACTCGCTCGGCAAGTGTTCCAGAGATGATCGAAGCTGTGGTCGCGACAAACACCATCTGGAAAAACCAATCAGAAGTTGCGGTGTAGCCTGCAGAGTAATCACCGGCTAGGGCAGCACTATCATCGGCTTGCCAAATTGCGAATTCGCCAATATAGCCGCCATCTACGTTGAGATACATTAAGTTGTAACCGACAAGATAAAACATCAACCCAGCTACAGCGTACAGCGCGATATTTTTTAAGATAATAGTCGCAACGCTTTTATTACGAACCATGCCGGCTTCAAGCATGGCGAAACCTGCTGCCATAAACATGACCAAGCAGCCACAAAACAAAAACAACATTGAGTTCAAAATATATTGAGTCTCGGTTACTTCAGCCGCGAGCACCGGTGCGCTTATCAGCGCGAAGCCAGTAGCAAGCACTCCAGTTGTTACCAATCGCATTCTAGAATCCCTCCAGTGAATACTCTCTATTTATAGTTATAGCCAAAGCACCACCGCGAGCAGACGAGATTTAAACCATTTCACCTGCTCGAAAGACTGCTTAGACTTAGATCTATTGTAGCTGTGACTTTACGCAGAATCAGCGCCTACGTATTCGCACATTTGCGAGCTGCATTGTTAAGCTCGTCGCCAAGTATAGCGAGCCAATGAGCTGAGCGCGCCGCGTCGAGCACATCGGTACGATTGCGAGCGATAAGCGCGCTGATATTTTCAATATTGGCGGCGATCGCTTCGCCAGCAACCGATTGCTCTTGAGACAAACCTACAATACGCTCGACCATATTGAGCGCTTCTTGAGAGCCATCTCGAATCACTGAAAGCGCGTTTTCAGCAGAAACCATCGACGTTTGGCCGCGTTGCACCTGATCGTTACACTCCTGAACCCGAGCCGAGACTTGTTTGGTCTCGCGTAAGATTGAAGAAATCATTTCGGTAATATCTGCAGCCGAACTACCGGTGCGATGAGACAAGCTTTTCACCTCGTCGGCCACTACTGCAAAGCCGCGACCGTGCTCGCCTGCGCGAGCGGCTTCAATTGAGGCGTTTAATGCCAATAAATTAGTTTGCGATGCAATCTCGACGATTACTGAAATTATACTATTGATTGACTCAGATTTATCCTCCAAGCTTTTCACAAGCTCAAGGGACGATAACATTGAGCTGGCTGACTCATGCATATCTGTTGCGACTAACTTAACTTGAGCTGCACCCTCTGAGGACATCTCGCTAGCGCGCTGACTGGTATCGGCAGTGGTTTGAATTTGACTGCCAACTTGGGCAATTTTAGTAATAATAGAATCAAGCGCGCGCGAAGTATCTTCGGCGGCTTCGAATTGCCGCTCAGCACCGGTTTGAGCTGATTCAGTCAAATGAGCGAGCTGATCAGCAGATTTTGATACCGATGCTGCCACTTTGGTTAGGGTTTGACTGGCGGACTCAGTACGATCGAGAAAACTATTTACCCACAATGCTAACTCAGAAAGTTGATTAGTACCCCAATCCTGGGCCTCAACACGGCCACTTAACGGTTGTCCGTGCTCAGCAATAGCCGACAGCACTGATGAGACTTGCTCGGTGCGGCGAAAGGCCGTTGTAAGTCGGTATTGCAGCCAAACTAGCCCGAGTGCAACTACACCCAAACTTGCCAGCACCGGTAGCAATCCGGGCTCTGGTAACAACAGCTGGGTCGCCATACCTGCTGCGCCAGCTAGAGCTGTGCAGCCCCAAACGCGGCTGGCGAGTACCCATGGTATAGATCGAAATGCATAGACTTCCTCCAGGTCGCCTTCACACATCATGCCCCAGCGATCAAGCGAGCCTTTTAATTGGAACGTCACGCCTGCGCCAACCACTGGAATATGACGATAATCGGCGTAGCCTGGATAGGTGACATAAATATTGTCACCCTTTTGGATTGTCTCCCGAACGCCTGGATGCAACTGGTTAGTCGCCGGGTCAGTGAACATGACTTCAAATTCAGTATGATTTTGTATTTGGACGACGCCATAATCGGTGTGCACGCCGGTACGTAAATTTTCACCGCCGGTAAACGAGTCATCCTCAAATCGAGACCGGGATAATGCTATCCCCTGCTCAAGACTTGGATCAAACCTAGCATCGATCATAAAAATATAGTTATCGCCAGATTCGGGGTACACGTGACCGGCTTCGCGTTGGATTAAATCCGACATGACATCGTTCGGAATACGACCACACAAACACCACTGCTCACCAGAGGCATGCTTAAGCGGTTGATAGAACATCAATGTAACTTGATCATGAAATCTTGATTTACTTTGCCCCGCCTGTAGTGTCTTCGGATCACAATAGGGGCCGTGTAAAAATTGCTGCTTTAATCCAAGGGCGAGCGCTTTGGCTTGCTCAAGTCGCTGGCCGCGATGCATTACTACATTGCTGCCTAAAATCTGTCCTTGAGCGTTCACTACAAACAGCTCAGTAAAATCTTCTAAGTTAGCAATTGCTTTGGGAAGCACTTGATCAAGTGTGGCAGCTTGGCTCGATGCTAAATCAGCTGCTAATCGATTTAAAATCGACCATTTTAGCTCAGCCCAATCGAGTAGAATTTTTTTTCTATTTTCTGCCAAGGCTTGAAAGGTCGCTTCGACCTGACTGTATCGACTGCGATTGAGCCAACACGACCATCTCATTTTGAGCTTGCCAGTGTTTCCAAACCATGGCAACCACCCTAATTCCGCTGCCGATAAATTCATTGTTTGGCTTTGTAAGCTCATCGCCATAGCTCTCCATGCTTTTGCCTGTCAACCCTTTGGTATCGGTCAATACATTTAAAGTGTTTCATTGAAGCCTAGAACATCTGCAGCTATCGCGAAGCTTTTTTGAATTCTGTTCTGCTCGAAGTTATTAGATTCTTATAGTCTGAACATCAGCGCTGCTGTCAAGCATCTTAATGGTGCAAATTTATTGTGAACTGCTTCACAACCCAGCATCGACATTATCGCTGAATCGGCTCAACCTTGGTAGCCTTACTCAAATCCAGCTTTTAGCTTAAAACAAGAGATACATCACTCATGCAGTTCCTCCTCAAGAAAAATACAATAGTACTTTTGCTCGCTCTCGGCTGTGCTGGCGTCGGCACTGTGCTGACTTATCAATTTATTCAAGCAAACATTACTGCTCAGTCATCACTTACGGTCACACCTGCAGCGCCAGAGCTAGTAACGATTTCGGCGTTAACTCATAACATGATTCGCGGCCAGCAAATTACTGAGCAATCGTTTACTGCTTTGAAAGCGTTTCCGCATCAGCTTGAGGATAGCGACTATATACCCTGGCTGGCCGCCGCTAATTTCACAGGTTATTTTCTTAATGTAGATTTACCAGCCGGTGCCGGTATTAAATTTCGAGATTTAGATCAAAGCCCGAGCGCGGCTGTTGCAGCACTATTAAAACCTGGCGAGCGAGCGATCACCTTGAGCGTTGATCGACTCAACACTATTGCTCATATGCTGCAACCTAAGGATCGTATTGATATATTTGTTAGCGACACGAGTACTGCTGGTTCTACTAATAGTGCTGAGCTTATTGGACAAAATATTGAAGTCCTCGCGCTTGATCAACGCTTAAGACCCGATCCACACCAAGAAGCATCACAAGAGCAAATTCTTGGTGACACATTATTAACCCTTCGAGCATCTCAAAATTTTGCGAGGACTATCGCTCAAATGCGTACTACTGGTCAATTCATTGTTGCACTGCGCAATAGCGCCGATACGACCACTACCCCTATCGTGGCAAAACCAAAACCAACATCAAAGCCGAAAATAGAGCATGTTGAATTCATTATTGGAGGTGCTTCGTGAAACACATTACGAATATGCAAGCCAAAACTGTAGCTGTTAAAACTAACGGCCCCCTGAAGCGCACTTTGATTCGAACTGTGCTGATCACCTGTCGAAAACGTATCGGCTTAGTTGTTGCTCTGGCTTGCCTAACCGGATTACCCCTGGCTGGTTGGGCCGATGAACAGAGTCAAGTTGACGATGTTTCAAATGAAATACAAGTCCACAAGTCAGCGAACACAGCCGCGACGGGTCAAGCTTATGGCACGACTACGTTAACGCTAGTACAAGGTGAGTCAAAATTAGTACCAAACATGCAGCCTCGACGAATTGCGGTTGGCAATGGCGCCCTACTCAAAGCCAAGGCGCTTGAAAACGGCGATCTACTACTAATCGGTGAGCAAATTGGTAGTACCAGTTTGCAAGTTTGGCACCAGAACGGTTCGCTACAAAGCTTTCGAATCAACATTGAAAACCCACAAAACCATATTGATCTACCGGATCGTCCAATCGTGAGTTTGAAAGTGCGTGTAGTAGAATTTAAAGAAGCCTCGTTAGATAAAGTCGGTATCGATTGGGGGCAAAGCGCTCAGGGACCAACATTTCGCCTCATGCATGCCTTGGGCAGTTCAGGCGCCGACCTTATTACAGCAGCTGGAAGAGCACCGAACTTAGGGTTGGGATTTTCCAGCGATATGCTATTGCAATCGACTCTGCAGTTTTTGCAAACGGCTGGGGTAGCGAGCACCCTTGCCCAGCCTTCATTAAGTTGTCTAAGCGGAGAGTCAGCCTCATTCTTAGCTGGCGGCGAAGTACCATTCGTGGTGACCGACTCAAATGGTCAAGCTCAGGTCATGTTCAAAAGCTATGGCATTATTCTTGAAATTGCACCAAAGGCCGATCGCTTTGGTCGCATTGAAACTGCTATTGAAACCGAAGTCAGTAATATAGATGGCTCAGTCACTGTCAAGGATGTACCCGGTTTTGTGACTCGTAAAACAAAAACCCATATGAGTGTTCAAAGCGGTCAAACTATTGTGATTTCCGGTTTATTGAGTCGCAATACCCGCTTTGATCAGCAAGCTGTTGCCGGCCTTGGTCGGCTACCGGTATTGGGACAGTTCTTTACCGCAACCCAACGTCAACAAGACGAGACCCAGCTGGTAATTTTCGTTACACCTACGATTGTTATCCCAAATAACCGAGCAGCTGAATTAACTGATAGTTCGCACTACCAACCAAGAATTACTGGTCTGCAGACAAGCTTGAATTTAGGGATGGCTGATATTGATGTGACGATTGAATAATAACAAATGCTAGGCACTTTTAAAAAAAGGTTTTACAATGCAAGCTTCTATTGAAATTCAAGTATTTTCGCAACAAAAACTGTTGTCGCATCAAATATTGACTGAGCCGGACATCCATTTTGGTCGTGACAAGCGCAGCACAATTCAACTCAGTGGTTTCTCGGTGGCTAAACATCACGCCAGTCTTTCTTACCGTGCCGGTGCTTGGCAATTGCAAGATCTTTCGACCATAAGCGGTACGTTTTTAGATGGTCAGCGGGTCGTATGCGTCGATAAACTCGGTATTAACAGTTTAATTTCTATTAGTCACTATCAAATCAAAATTATCGCAATAAATGCTGATAGCAATAGCAATAGCAATAGCAAACAGATGCAAACCCTGCGACTCAGTAGCTTGCAAACAATTTCAAGGCATTCAACACAGCAAGAGGCCATCGATCAATCTTTTGCCGCGTTGGATGTCCCCGTAGTTGCGCCAGTAGTTGCGAGCCGCCAAACCCTCCCAATGGATAAGCTATCCACAGCAAATCAACCTAGTCATCAAGTCAATTATAGTTGTATTCCAGTGTTAAAACCTGCCCAAGACTCGCCGGGTCCAGACCAAGAGTTTGAACACTGGCGCGAACGACTTCAGGACTCTGTAGTGACCGGCTTTGATTTACGTCGCACGGATATTCGCTCGCTCTCCCAGGAAGAGCTACAAGCCCAAACTTTAAGTTTTATTGATGAACAACTTCAAAATTGGCAGAAAGATCTGCCGACAAGCTTGGATAAGATGCACTTGCGTCAAGTAGTGCTTGATGATGTGACAGGCTTAGGGCCTCTTGAGGAATTGTTAAACGATCCGGCAGTAAGCGAGATCATGGTCAATAGCCCGTCTGAAATATTTATTGAGAAAAATGGTCAGATTCAGCGCTCAACGCTCTGTTTTACCAGCGATTCCGCTGTATTGGCAGTGATCGAGAAGATAGTCGCACCACTTGGTCGGCGTATCGATCAAGCTTCACCAATGGTGGACGGTCGACTCAAAGACGGCTCACGAGTCAATGCAATTATTCCACCACTTGCGGTAAAAGGCCCCTGCCTTACAATTCGTAAGTTTCCAGCGCAGCAACTCGGCATACATGACTTAGTGCAGGTTGGATCAATGGACCAAGCGATGGCAGCTTTTTTCGCGATCGCGGTACGTGAAGGGCGTAATATTTTGGTGAGCGGCGGTACTGGCACTGGCAAAACCACGTTATTAAATGTGCTATCAAATCTTATTCCCAGTGCCGAGCGAGTCATCACCATTGAGGACGCCGCCGAATTGCGTCTTAATCAACCAGACTTAGTGAGTTTGGAAGCAAAGCCAGCGGGGCTGGATGGCCTCGGCGCTATTAGTATTCGCGATCTTGTGCGTAATGCGTTACGAATGCGTCCAGATCGAATTGTGGTAGGTGAGTGCCGTGGCCCGGAGGCACTCGATATGCTGCAAGCTATGAACACTGGCCATGATGGCTCACTCACGACCTTGCACGCGAACACACCTCGAGACGCTCTCTCACGACTGGAGGTAATGGTCCTGACCGGTAGCACCCAATTACCAATTAGTGCTATTCGGGAACAAGTCAACGGCGCAATCGATATAATCGTACAACAAACTCGCTTCGCCTGCGGCGCCCGTAAAATTACCCAGGTATCAGAAGTTGTCGGCATAGAATCTGGCACAATTCAAATGCAAGATATTTTTCGATTTAAGCGCACTGGACTTGGTCCGGATCGACGCGTGCAAGGATTTTTCCACGCAACCGGTCATATCCCAAGTTTTTATGAGCAACTGCAAACCGATGGTCAAGTCTTGGACTTATCGCCGTTTGTTGGCACTGAGGATTCAGTATGATAGCTGCGCTAATCTGCACCTTTTTGAGTTTTTATTTTGCTTTTGTACTTCTATTTAAAAAGAGTGAACCATTAGTCCTTGCCCAGCAGCAGCGTCAGAGTAGGCAATGGCAAAACCAACTCCACAGTTTATTCTTATTTTATAATTCACAGCTATTGGTGTTTGGATATTGGCTTGGCTTTGTGCTCCTACCGCTTTTGTGCTGGACGCTAACGAGCTCAATACTGCTAGCACTACTTTGCCTAGCGCCTTGGTCGATTGCACCGCCAAAAATATTTGCAAGATTGCAACGGCGTCGTTTACAACTTTTCGAGCAGCAATTACCCGATTGCATTGATCAAATTGCCAGCTCTCTGCGCTCGGGTTCATCGCTTATCAATGCGATTGAACTTTTCGCTCAAAATACCTCTAGTAGTGTAAGTCAGGAGTTTACGATGTTGCTTCGTGAGTATCGACTTGGCCATTCAATAGACCAGGTTTTGGCAAGCCTTGATAAGCGCTGCAGCGCTACGGGTATGAGTGCTTTTGTGACTACGGCTCGAATTTCCGTAAAAACCGGCGGAAATGTTGCTATCAATTTTGATCGACTCTCGCAATCGTTACGGCAAAAATTTTTACTTGAACAGAAAATCAAGGCGCTCACCGCTCAAGGAAAAATGCAAGGCTTAGTCGTCGGTCTGTTACCCCTGGCAATGCTCGCCATTTTATGGCATCTAGAGCCAGCAGCGATGCGCTACATTGTTTCAAGCTGGCTTGGCTACGCGACTCTAATCGTGCTCGCTGGTATGCTCTTTCTCGGCTTTTGGTTTATTCGAAAAATAGTCGACATTGAGGTGTGATTATGCAGAACCTCACTATTGCATTACTCTTATTGGCGTGCGCTTTTTTTGGCCTTAGCTATTGTTGCTTCCAAGCCTTTAGTCAGGTGCCAAAAGAGAGTCGGCAATATCGCGACAGACTACCGCTTGGGTTTTTACTGATTTGGCCACTGGTGCTTGCTTGTGTATACTGGTTCGGAGCGCGGTTGAGCATGACCAAGCGACAACAAACATTGCAAGCCCTACAGCGTGCTGGCGCCGATTTTGTACTCAGTCCAGAACAATTTCTTTATACCAAGCCAATTGGTGCTCTGCTAATGGCTGGACTTGGCGCATGGCTGTGCACTAGACTGACTTTGTCAATGCCTGTAGGAGTGATACTCGCTGGGATACTAGGCTTCACCTGGCCTAGTTCGTGGCTACATCGACGTCGGTTAGCTCGAACCATAAAGCTCAACAATGCCTTACCACACTATCTTGATCTCTTGACGCTCTCCCTTGAAGCTGGTCTCAATTTTGCTGGAGCGATTGAGCTTGCATTGTCGCGCTCCCCACCTGATCCCTTACATGAAGAATTTACTCGGCTGCAACGGGATTTTCGATCAGGTAAAACTAAGCGTGAAGTGTTGATGCAATTTCAAAATCGCACCCATACACCGGCGATGACAAGCTTTACCACTACTTTACTGCAAGCTGATATTACTGGCGCTTCGGTTAGTGATGTGTTGCGCGAACAAGCAAAGCAACGCCGCCAAGAACGGTTCATTGCAGCGGAAAGAAAAGCAATGGAAGCGCCTGTTAAGCTACTTGGTCCATTAATTGCGTTCATCTTTCCAACGACTTTCCTAGTATTAGGGTTTTTAGTTGTTGCGCAAATTTATACGACACAGGTTGTAAGCAGTCCTATACTTGAGGTTGTTATGAGCAAGCCATCCACCTCAGCTCTGCTCGCCGCCATGTCTACACCTGATCATTGATAAGGTATTTTATGCGTTTAGCTCAATCAACATATACGTTTTATACTGCCATTATTTGTATAGCGATGGCGCTCACAGGTTGTAGCCATTTTCAGCCGCAAACGAGCGCGGCACCTGTAAAACCTGCAAATATGATTGAGCAGCTCGAAGCTGCCAATGATGCCTATTCTCGTCATGAATGGTCAGTGGCAATTAAGCATTACCGCTCGCTTTCGCTAGTACTACCAAAAGATGAATTTACCCAGTTCAGACTTGGAAACAGTCTGTTGCGTAATAGTGATTTCAAATCAGCTGCCGCCGCTTTTGAACAAGCGCTAAAACTCAATCCAGAGTTCTTTGAGGCAAAGCATAATCTTGTGACAGCCTATTTGTTACTCGCCCGCCAAGAGTTAATCAGCTTACAACGACTTGGGAAACAAGCTAATCGAAACCAAGGACAGTCCATCAATCTAAAGGGTAGCGAGCGGCAGTTACAACTTCTGAAGCAAGCTACGGAAGTGCCATTGGAATTTGAGCAGGAATAGAATCTCACTACAACACAAAGCTGGGCTCATAGAGCTCAACTTTGCCTTGCCCGCCATTCGTACAGACTTTTAGAGCTGCGTTACCGGCCTATCCCATTATCCACAGATTCTGTCTAATAGCTAAAAAGCGCTCGAGATGCACTTTGTGCTTGTCGAGTAACCCTACCCTGAAGCTATAAGAATACCTGAGTCGATTCTGGATCACCTCAATAACAATACCAACGTATCGCTTTATCAAACGGTGCAGTGCCTTTTTTATGAGACACCATCGCCTCTATTGTTAATAGGCTATAACCGAAACACCTTTTAATTGCAAATAAAACTTAGTAAACGACGCCGAGAGAATAAACAATACATTTAATACATGTGGCTTGATAGTCGTCTCTATTAATTAAAATAGCTATTTAATTGCCTCGTAGAAAAATACAACGCAATTACCAGACTGCAAGATCGGCTAAGCCTTTAAAAAAGCAAACCTTTCAGAATCCTTGTTCATCAAGATATCATTACGAAGCATAAACACGGTGCGACAATAGTTCACCTAACCCAGTTCTCTATCACTTATCATAGTATCAGTATTTCACACCACGACCTACTTGATAATATCCAGTAGCAGCTGCAGCTCAGATAATATATTTATAAAAAGGAAACCATGCTTTGAATAAATCACCTTTATACCTTATGTCACTTTTTTTATTTTTTATTGGATGTGGCGGTGAATCATCAATTCAAGAGAATATTAGTTCCATGAACGACGGATCAGTAAGTGTTCAACCTGAGACATCTACGAACAACACAACCACTCCAGACGACGCAACAACAAATGATGCTCCAAATCAAGTACCGACGCTTGCCTTCTCAAAATCTAGCGATCAATATAGCTTTGTTAAAGATGAGCCTTTTATGATCGAAATAGATGCAACTGATAGCGATGGCAAGATTGTTGCGGTTGATCTGATGTTAAATGGCATGCCATTGAGACCCGAAACAATCTATCCTTACACATGGAACTCAACCAATGAGTCATCGATGAAAAGTTTAGAGCCAGGTATTCATACATTGACTGGAACAGTCACTGATAATAAAGGAGCTACAAACACAGCAACAATCTTACTAGTCATGAATGAATCGAATTGCACTTAACAGACTCGAGCGAAAATAGCTCACATTGGCTTAAAATATTTAGCGCGACAAATAGTGTTATTTAGTCGCTGGCGCGAAATAGGCGAGCGACGCAAGATCGAGGCGAAAATGTTCGAAAAAGCGCAGTTTACTTGGGGTAAGTAAAAGTGTACTTTTTCCATTTTGAGGTCATTTTCAACAAAGATATTGCGAGCGCAGCCATTTCGCGCCAGTGACTAG
>Ga0115549_1001814_pt1 | contig 12610 bp, 10 predicted proteins | sample COGITO_mtgs_1004_2_FD_87176 | JGI IMG/M metagenome (GOLD analysis project Ga0115549, IMG submission 87176) | Pelagic marine microbial communities from North Sea - COGITO_mtgs_100430 | ecosystem: Environmental > Aquatic > Marine > Epipelagic | place: Germany:Helgoland, sampling site Kabeltonne...
GTAAACGAGCGCCACACCATAGCGTCTAGCATCGAGCAGTAAGCTGATTTCAAGAATATAGGTTGAGAAGGTCGACACTGCACCGCAAATGCCACCGACCAAAAGTGGCTGCACCCAGAATGCGTTATGTGAGCTCACAAAGGGAAGCAGCGCACCCAACCCAAAGCACGCGAGGCCATTGGCGATAATTGTCGCCAATGGCCAACTTGCCTGTACTCCAGGCAACATTATTTGCAACATAACTCGAAGTAAAGCGCCAATTGCGCCGCCAGCAGCGACACAACTCCATTGCACAACTGTCATGCTTTACATCTCGATCATGGCTGTAGTTGACTAACGTTTGCGCTCGCACGCTCGTCAACCTGGTCTACACCTTGGGGTGGGTCGAATTCAAACCGTTTTGGCGCTATGGTCGGATTGCGTTGTTGCTTTTGAAACGTCAATTCGGTGATTTGTCCAAAATTATCTTGAAGCTGTAATTGAGTGAGCTCGCCATCGACAAATTCAATTTGTAGTTGTTCAAATTCGTTTGACTGTTGGGCTTGGCTGTCTTGGGCGCTATCGTCCTTAGCAACCTTGCCCTTAAAAGCCAACTGGTCTGGCTTTGGAAGTAGCGCAAAACGTTGAACCCCCTTTGCTTTTACAGCCAAGACTTCAATGACATAATTGGCTTGGAGTTTTGTCAACTCACCGCTTAGCAGCGCCAGCGGCGCTGCTACTTGCTCCTGATTGACATCTTGAATTACGACTTGCTCGAGATCTTGATCATAAACCCATAAAGTTTGGCCATTTGAGACTACAGTCTGCGCAAAAGGCTGAGCAGTTTCCCAATGAAAACGCAATGGCCGCTCCATCACTAATTTACCCACAGTCGATTGCAGTAGCTTGCCTTGGTCATCGGTCAGCGCTTGTTCAAATTGTGCTGAAAATGACTTAAGCGGCTTCAAAAGCGCTGCAAGCTCAACGGCGGCGCTGGCTGCACCTGGTTCGACGACAGTAGATTTTGTTTGCTCAGGATTAGCCGCGATGAGGTTGGTACTTGCGGTCAGTAGCAACGCTGCGAGCAACGCTTGCTTGAGAAAGTTGAATTGTGCTTGGATCACTGGTAGCTCCTTTGTCATTGGATGCTCAGACTTAACACTCAACCGGTGGCGGCGCAAGGACTTCCCGCTGACCATTACTTTGTAACTCACTGACAACACCAACAGCTTCCATGCTCTCGACCAGCCGCGCTGCGCGATTATAGCCAATTTTAAGTTTACGTTGCACGCCGGATATCGAAGCCTTACGCGAGGTGGTCACAAAGGCAAGTGCTTCATCATACAGTGGGTCTTGTTCGCTATCATTATCACCGAACAATTGACTCATGCCTGGTGCCTGACCTGCTTCATGGGTGCCATCAAGGACTTCTTGTAGGTAGTCTGGGTCGCTTCGGCTACGCCAATCATCACAAACTCGATGCACTTCTTCATCGGCAACAAAAGCGCCATGCACACGCACCGGTAAACCTGTTCCTGGCGGCAAGTACAACATATCACCATTACCGAGCAGTTGCTCAGCGCCGCCTTGATCAAGGATAGTACGAGAATCAACCTTTGAAGACACTTGAAATGCTATTCGAGTCGGCACGTTGGCTTTGATCAAGCCGGTAATGACATCGACAGAAGGCCGCTGGGTTGCGAGCAAGAGATGAATGCCAGCTGCGCGGGCTTTTTGTGCAATCCGCGCAATCAACTCTTCAACTTTCTTACCCACAATCATGATCATATCGGCAAATTCGTCGATGACCACGACAATATATGGTAATGGTTCAAGAGTAGGCGCTTCTTCACCGGGCTCTGCGTTTTGCGGTTTAAACAAAGGATCGGCTATGGGCGCTTTCGCCTCGATGGCTTCTTCGACCTTACGATTAAAGCTTGCAAGGTTCCTAACACCCATGGCTGCCATCAAGCGATAGCGACGTTCCATCTCGGCAACACACCAACGCAAGGCATTGGCAGCCTCTTTCATATCGGTGACCACCGGTGTCAACAGGTGAGGAATATCGTCGTATACCGATAGCTCAAGCATTTTCGGATCAATCATGATCAAGCGGACTTGGGCAGGCGTCGCTTTAAACAATAAACTCAGCAACATGGCGTTAAGGCCGACAGATTTACCAGAGCCAGTGGTCCCTGCGACCAGTAAGTGCGGCATACGTCCTAAATCGGCAACGATAGGCCGGCCAGCGATATCTTTACCAAGGGCTAAGCACAAAGAGGACTTGGAGGCTTGATAATCTTGGGATTTCAAAACCTCGATAAGTCGGATGGTGTCACGTTTTTCATTTGGAATTTCAATTCCGACCGTAGTTTTACCAGGAATGACTTCAACAACTCGCACACTGACGACAGCCATAGAGCGAGCCAAATCTTTGGCGAGATTAGTGATCCGGCTCACCTTGATACCAGGAGCTGGTTGAATCTCAAATCGCGTTACGACTGGACCTGGTAGCACAGCTTCGACTTCAGCTTGAATACCAAAATCATTGAGCTTAACCGTCAGCACACTGGAAAGTTGGGTGAGTTCTTGCTCGGTAAAACCACGAGATTCATGCTCGGTCACTGGATCGAGTAAATCCAATGATGGCATGTCTTTTTTGAAGAGTCCTTTCCATTTGGCCTGCTTTTGGCGTTTGATTTTGGATTTTGGCTCCGACTCGACTGCTGCGTCGGCATCGCCTCGGGATTCTTTAAAATTTGCCGGATCGACAATAGTCATGGCTTTCGCTGCGGTAAACGTGCTCGCTGCTGCCGCTTGTAATTGGGACACCATACTTGTAGAGCCAGTAGTTTGCGCAAGACTCTTCTCTGACTGGGCGCTCTCGTTCTCATCCGCTTCAGTCTGGAGGGTGATTGTAGGTTGACGGCGCTTGGCAACTGCTGAGTCAGCGTCTGCTCTTTTCGCTATTGGCTTAGCTTGACGCGCGCCTTGCTCATACCACAGCTGCCGAGTCCAATGAGCTAAAGTTTTCGATGAGCCAAGGCTTGCTCGAGCTGCTGTCTCAACGGCGACCCCGATGACTTCAAGCAAGCTCAATACCGAAAATCGAGTCAAGGTGAGCAGTGCGAATACCAACATGACCATCAAAATGAGATTAGCACCACCTGCGCTTACCTGAGCGATAAAGCGATCAACCAATGCCCGACCGAGCTCGCCGCCTGCAGGGCTGGCGTGGGCCGGATACAACCCAAAGTGCAATTCAATTAACCCGGCTAGAGCACTCACCAACATGGCAACAGCCAGGCTCGAGCTCAATACATTGCCAAGCCGCAACGACACCACTGCAGTGTGTAAGATCTTCATAGAAAGCGCCAGGCAGGCAATGGAACAGCCATAGGCAAGCCAGCCGAACCAATCGAATAGTTTTGCGCCGAGAAAAAACCCAACAGGCCCTGCAAAATTGGCTTCGACACCAAGTCGTGGATGAAAGGTCCATAAACTTGCGAAGATGAACACGCTCGCTGCGAGCCCAAGCATCATCAACATTTCACGGGCCAGGCGTGGAAACTGGATTTCGATACCGACATACATTCGGTAGCTGAGCTCAAGAGTATGGCGAATCAGCGTTGAGACCAAACGCCAAACATGGGTCGCGATTAACGGCGCAGCCTTAGGCGGTGCTTTTGCCTTGGTACTTGCTCGCGTTGAACTGCGCTTCGCCATAGACTGTCCCTTTTACTCTGCGTATCACGAACCCTTTTACCTTTAAAAGAACTCTTCCATAAGTTTAGCCTATTTAGCCGCTTGCCCCGAAGCCGTTGCGTCACTGGCGTCAAATTGAAAGCACAATAGGGTCCAGCTTTCGAGCCAGCTTTCGATGCGCAACAAACTAGCTTTGCAACAACGCCGCAAGCTTCACTTCACCATTTTGAACATTTAAACCAGCGCGAATTGCTGGATCATCGAGTCCATAGCGGCATAGGCGATGGATATAAGGCATGATCGCAGCGCTCAACGCAAGGCTTGATGAGCGTGGGTAAGCACCTGGCAAGTTGGTAACACCAATATGGACAACACCTTCAGCTTCAAATGCTGGATCTTCGTAAGTTGTGGGAGCAATAGTCTCGATACAGCCGCCTTGGTCGATTGCGATATCGACAACCACACTACCATTGGTCATGTTCTGAACCATTTCTCGAGTTAATAATTTTGGCGCCTTTGCACCGGGGATTAATACTGCTCCAATCACTAAATCAGCAGACTGAATCTCTTGAGCAATGACTTCTTGATAGCTCGCTAACGCGATAACGTTATCACCAAGTGCGCGAGCTCGAGTTAAGGCTTCGGTTTTTTTGTCGAATACCACAACTTGGGCGCCAAGACGAGCAGCAACTGCCGCGGACTCGGTACCAGCGATGCCTGCACCGATGACAACTACTTTACCAGTTGGAATACTTGGAATACCACCAAGCAACACACCTCGCCCACCTTGACTTCCACCCAAATAATGAGCGCCCATCAAAACTGCAATTCGGCCTGCAATCAAGCTCATTGGCGCAAGCAACGGTAAACCTATGCCTTCAGTCACGGTTTCAAATGCGATTGCCGTACAGCCTATCTTTTGCAACCGTGCGGTCAGCTCTGGTAGCGCCGCAAGATGTAAATAGCAAAATAAAGTATGACGCGCTTCAATAAAGGCGAGATCGGCTTCAACTGGCTCTTTGACCTTAACGATGATATCCGTGCCACCATAGAGTTCGGCTTGCCCAGGTGCGATCTCGCAGCCCGCTTGTTTATATTGATCATCAAAAAAACCGCTTTGATCACCTGCTCCCTGCTCGATGACAACAGCATGTCCAAAACTAATCAATTCTGCAGCAGCATAGGGCGATAACGCGATGCGCCCTTCTCTGGTTTTACGTTCTCGAGGTACACCGATCTTTGCCATACTCTTTTCCTTTCGCTATTGGTCGCTTGATTTTAAACCTTGCTTGTAAAGGTCCGCTCACAACGCGCTATTGCTAAAAAATTGCACGCAAGTACAAAATTGCCACAGCTTACACGTCTACTTGATTTAATGTGCTGATAGTACTGAACTTTTGTACAATGAGCTAGTACACTTAGCCCACGGACATTTTGACAATGCTGTCTGAAGCATACAGTTGGTTGGTCTTGCTCTTAAGGTAGATAGTCGCTGGTGCCAGAATAGGCGAGCTCACGTAAGTCGAGGAGAAAATGTTCGAAAAAACGTAGTGTGCTGGCTTAAGTCGCTTTAGGTTATTTTCGATAAAGCCCCTTGATATCATAAGTCCCTTAATACTAAAAGTGTGAGCGCAGCCATTTTGCGCCAGAGATTAGAAATTGCTCAGCAAAGCCTTTGGCAAGCAAATACCGATTGACTGCTGCTGGCAAATATTGTCAGGCAATATCAGCAAGAACAAGTTATTTTTGTTGATACGCATTCTCTTTTTAGAATTTAAAGAATGAGCATTTACTATGATCGCTATTGGCCCTTACACACTCTCGAGTCAAGTGCTAGTCGCTCCCATGGCCGGCGTTGCCGATGCACCGTTTCGCTATCAATGCAGACAATTTCAAGCGGGATTGTCAACATCAGAGATGCTGACATCGGATATTGGCCTGTGGCATCAGCCAAAATCGCAATGGCGGCTGCGCTGGGCTAAAAACGAAACCCCGATCAGCGTGCAAATTGCAGGCACTGACCCCGATGCAATGGCAAGGGCTGCAGAACAATGCCAAGCCCGAGGCGCAGCGATCATTGATATTAATATGGGCTGCCCTGCAAAAAAAGTCTGTAAAAAAATGGCGGGCTCTGCATTAATGGGCGATGAGCGTCGTGCTCAGCAGATTTTACGAGCAGTCATTAACGCGACCGACTGTCCGGTCACCTTGAAAACTCGTACCGGTTTAGAACCATCTTTAAAATCTGCTGTCTCTTTAGCTCAGCTTGCACAAGCTGAGGGCGTGCTCGCGATCACTATTCATGGCCGCAGTCGGGCTTGTAAGTTCAACGGTAGTGCTGAACATAATACCGTCAAACTTGTTAAGGGGTCTGTTTCTATACCTGTTTTCGCAAACGGAGATATAAAAACGATCGATGAGGCAAAAAGGGTGCTAGACGAGACTGGTGCAGATGGTATTATGATTGGGCGCGGTGCGCTAGGTCGGCCCTGGCTTTTTGCGCAAGTCGAACAATTTCTTGTTCATGGCTTGCAAGCGCCTGAGCCAGACCTATGGGAGAAGTACAACGTCGTCTCTAAACACCTTCGTGATATCCATGCTTTTTATGGATCTGAAGTTGGTGTTCGGATCGCTCGAAAGCATGTGCGCTGGTACATGAGCTACCTGCCTAAAGGTGACTTATTCTGCCAGCAGTTCAATCGCCTTGCCGGACAGTCCGAACAATTGGCATTGTTACTTCATTTTTTTGAACTTTTAGCTGTGGAGAAACGCTTATGAACGACTATGCTCAACCTCAAGAAGCCTTAGATTTTGATTTATCGGATCAAAATCAAACCGGGTTCAAGCCAGAAGAAGAAGTAGCAGTCCTTGAACCTCTCGATCACGGCACTTTGCGTGATCATGTCGATCGTGCGCTTGCTAATTATTTTGCACATATTGATGGTCATCCCGTGAACAAAGTGTATGATTTGGTGTTAAGTGAAGTCGAGCCGCCCTTGCTCGAGCGAGTACTCAAATACACCAACCGCAATCAAACGCGGGCTGCAGCAATTTTAGGATTGAATCGCGGCACTTTACGTAAAAAACTCAAAATGTACGGGCTGTTGACGTAATCGTCTACAGGATTAGGCTGTTCGGTTAAAAGGAGGATGCTCTTGCCGTGCAACCGCAAAGACCTTCAGAAAAGTAAACAGTTTCAAAAGTATGCATTACTGTGGGCACGTCAACTTTTGAAACCGATTACTTTTTCTGACAATATACACCTCAATTTTGACCTGATTACCAATAGGTTCACCAATAAAACTTCGCTCTACCAATGCGCCAGCAACTCGACCTTGTCAGTGACTGCGGCAACAGGTTTAGCTTGAAATTAGCTCTAGAACCACGAAATCAACCTACAAATTATACGGCACTGTCAAAGGCAATCTTCTCATCAGTATGACTCAACACCCATTCAAACATACAAGCGCCGCTCGTTTGGTCCAGGCAACTCAACATTTGAGTTTTGATAGGGCTTGGCGATTAGCCTGTTGGCTCAGTCCAATGGTTCGTTGCTGTCGACCAAAATTCTTAAAAGTCATTCAGGCAAATATCGCCAAGGCGTTTCCGATGGCCACGTCTCGCGAGCTACGCTATTTAGAGCGCCAAAGCCTAAGGCATACCCTCGCCTTTGGTTTAGAAGCTGGTAGCGTTTGGTGTAAGCCTTTGCAGTACGGCATTCGTAGTATTCGTAGAGTTGTCAATCAACAGCTACTTGAGCGCGCCATGCAAAGCGATAAAGGGGTCATCGTCTTATTGCCACATCTTGGTAATTGGGAAATGGCAAACCAATTTCTAGCGCCCCTTGCCAAGGTCGTTGCGCTCTATAAACCCCATCAGAATCCGCTACTTAACGACATCATTCTCAATGCTCGCAGCCGATCTGGTGTTACTATGATGCCGACGAATCGCCGTGGTGTTGCTGCTATTAACCGACATTTAAAAGCTGGTGGTGTGACAGTCATACTACCCGATCAAGTGCCTGATTCCACTGGCGGCTTAGAAGCGCCCTTTTTTGAGCAACCGACAGCATCACCAACGCTGGTCGCCAAACTTGCTCGCAATAGTGGCGCCCAGCTATTGAGCTTGGTATGCGCACGGCTTAGTGATGGCACTTTCGAAGTCATCATCAACCAAGCACCAGCTGGAATCGCGGCAGATAATTTACTTGAGGCTGTGACTACGATGAATCGGCATATTGAGCAGCTCATCTTGCGTTTTCCAAGCCAATATCAATGGAGTTACAAGCGCTTTAAACGCAGATCGTGAGCGATAAAAATTAGTGTCAGCGACTAGGGCGCTCAGCCATTTCGCGCCAGTGACTATTTAAACCCGCGCCCCTCCTGGCGTTCATTTTATAGTTTTAGAAGTGTTATCTCGCTTGGCGCGCTGCCAGCACTGTCGAACAGCGTCAGCTGCAGCAATGATCCAAGTGAGGAGCAGAAGCACTGTTGCAAGCTTGAACTCAAACCCTGCGTTCATAACCAGTAATGCCTCAAGTTTGGCCTGAATCTCATCAATTTGCAGGGGCAATGCCCCGCTCATCATTTGCTCACGTACTTGTCGCACTATACCAAATAAGCTATAGCTCAGGTACAGAGCGCAGCTAAGGGCTAGCAGACCAAACCCAAGTGCGGTACGCTTCAAGCCAAGATACCAATGGCCCGCGCCCGGCAAGACAAAAATTGAAAGAATTAGCGCTGTTGTCAGCTTTTGCAATGAAGGCTCCTCAAGTGATCGATAGCCTCACTCGACTAGCAGATCATGGCAAGCGAGCTGTCGGTATGGCTATTAGTGTGACTGTTACGAGTACCGTGACAGTATAGTAAATCTCATTAATTGACGCACAATCAGTGACGAGCGATCGATCTCAACCTGGTTAAGTCGAGTTAAAATAGACAAGTCACATTTTAAAAGGCAAGGAAAGCATGAATTTAGAACCCGATCGCTTTGGCTACCATGCCAAAGGACCCTCGCAAATTCCTATTCGAGGCTGGTTTCATATCTTTAAGCGGGTGTATATTCAACTCGATGCCGATCACCTGCAGGTGGTAGCAGCCGGGGTCGCGTTTTATTTCTTTTTGTCGTTGTTTCCGCTGTTGGGAGCTTCCATCAGTATTTATGGCTTAATGGTTGATCCAAATCAAGTCTTTAGCGATGTGGAACGTCTCGAAGGCTTCATGCCTCAAGACATCGTTACCATGCTAACTGATTTTCTGCGAACCCTCGCCTCGCAATCCCAAAGTAATTTAAGCTACAGCTTGGTAGCGAGCGTGCTGCTTAGTCTGTGGTCAGTGCGTAAAGGCGTGGTCGCCCTCTTCGCTGGTATCAATATTGCTTACAACGAGCATGATACTCGCTCGTTTATTATTAAATATTTACTGACCTATGGTTATACGATTTTAGCGTTTTTCTTTGGAATATTAATGCTCGGCAGTATCGTGGTATACCCCTTATTGGTCGATTTGTTGCCATTACCGCAGTTCGTACTCGATTTGTTACAGTGGGGTCGATGGTTGGTGCTGGCTGGATTAATCATGGTAGCCCTGGCATTTACCTATAAGTGGGCCCCGCATCGGCGGAATCCACAGTTGCGCTGGGTCAGTATTGGCTCGGCGATCGCAACCGGCCTTTGGTTGCTCGGCTCATATGGATTTTCGTATTATATTGAACACTTTAGTTCCTACAACCAAACCTATGGCTCATTTGCAGCAGTTATTATTACCCTGCTTTGGTTGCTGCTGACGGCCTATGTTATTTTACTTGGCGCTGAAATTAATTCGGAGATGGAACATCAGACCAGTGAAGATACAACTGTAGGACCTGATCGACCAATGGGTGAGCGCAACGCCGTATTCGCCGATCAAGTAGCCGGCCACCCGAACCGAGCGAGCAAGCCAAGTAAGAAAACCTAATACGAATTAGCTCAAGGGTATTCTTAAGACCGAGTTACCAAGCGCAGTCATTTTGCGCCAGTGACTAGATAAAGCCGTTCATAACCTGGTAAAGTATATCTTGACACAATCATACGAAACCGAGTAAGTTCTGGCCTTAACTGGCGAGGCGCTATCATCATGTTCGGTATTCAGACAGTTCAAAATTGGTGCGCTCGCACTGATAGTACAATGACCGCAAGTCCGGATCATGTTTTAGCACAAATCGGGCAGTCACTGGGACGTCCTATAAGTGCTCGATTCGCCACGAGTTCTCAATTACCAAGTCAGGCCAAAACTTTAAAGGCGCCGGCCCAAACCGACCACCTACGTTCGCTATCAACGTTCATAACTAAACAAACGCAAAACATTCAACATCGCTATGCTGCTAGCGCCCTTGCGATGCAAGCCTGTATTGAATACAGGGTACTGCCAGTGCAAATAGTTGGTCATCGCATTGAGAAAATCGATCAGCTACAGCCATTTACAATTATAAAAACGGGTAACAACCGTGAATTTGCTTTGCTAAACTCACCAACGATACGGACCGATCGACGTCTTAGCGGTATTTTAAAACGCATGCCAAACGTCAAGCGTCGGCTTACAACCCAGCCGAGCCCGATTGTATTAGGTGAAGGCAGCTACGGTAGGGTTCGTGTCGCTAAAGATTTACGCTCAGGTGAGTTGGTAGCTGTCAAGAAAATGGCGCCCCGGGAAGGCGGTCGCCGAGAGCTTGCCGCCCTCAAACTGCTCGCAAAGCTTCCAGAGCCTGCGCAAGCGTTGTTTGTCGGCATGCTCGATTATGCGGTAGTCCCTGGTAAAGATAAGCAGCCAAAATGCTATATTTTTACCAAACTCATGCAAGATGGTGATTTATGCGGTGCCAGTTCACTGCTCACCAGAACAACTGGTGGCCGCCATAAGCACAAAATCAGCCTTGCTAAACAAATACTGCGCCCAATCGCTGAACTTCATAAAGGCTCACTTTATCATTGTGATCTCAAACCTGGTAATTTTTTAAAAAGTAAAGACGCCGAACCACAAGTTAAAATTGGTGACTTTGGCCTGATGACCAAACACAATTTTCCTCGAGAGTTGCCAGGTACACCTTGCTTTATGGCGCCTGACTCACTAACAGGCAGAGCGCTACCAGCTGCAAACGATTCCTATGCCCTTGGCGCAATGCTGTTCGGTATCGCCATGAACGCGCATCCTAGCGCGTTCTGGTCGGATAATTCGCTCACGCTTTCGAATACGATTACTGAAAGTGTATCGACATTTGCACATTCGCGCCCCCACGATGCTGGCAACGCACAACTTGCAAGTTCAAATCAAAACTCATTGTTCTCAATTGCCCTCGAGCTTATGCACCCAGAACCGAGTGCACGCTTAACACCAGCTCAAGCGCTAGCAGCGGTTGAGGCGCTGTAAGCACCGCTTAAGACGTCAACCAGGTGCAAATACCCCTGTGCCCGCGCAGTTTCTAGCGGCGTTAAACCGTCTGCGTCTACTTTGTGGAGATCTGCACCAGCGTTGATCAGTACTATTGAAACCTGTTCATGACTATGCTGAGCCGCAATATGGAGTGGTGTCGCGCCATGGTTGTTGGTGGAATCGAACGCCAGGCCGTGGTCAAGTAACGTTTGTACTACTTCCAAATGTCCATGAACACTTGCAAGGTGCAGCGATGTCCAGCCATCTGGATTTGTTCGATGAATGTCAGCACCTTTGTCAATCAAAGCTTGCACTATTTCAAGTTGACCATACCAAGCTGCCAGATGAAGGGCTGTCGATCTATTATTATTGACACAATCAATCTCTGCACGGTTGGCATGCAACGCAAGCAGTATTGCTAAATGGCCTTTTCGAGCAGCAAATTGTAGCGCCGTAGAGCCATCTTTATTTTTACGATCAACAGCTGCACCTTCGTGAAGCAAGGTTTGCACTATCTTCAATTGCCCATGTCGAGCTGCAAGCTGTAATGATGTAGATCCATCTTTGTTGACACAATTAATAAATGCACCTTTGTCGAGCAAGGCTTGCATTGGTTTGAGATGTCCATTTCGAGCAGCAAGGTGTAGTGGCGTTGTCCAGTTTACATTAGCGCAATACATATCCGCACCTTTGGCAAGCAAGGTTTGCACTCCTTCTAAATGCCCGTTTTGAGCTGCGAAGTGCAAGGCCGCAAAGCCAGTCTTGTTCGCGCGATTGATAGCCGCACCGTTGGCAAGCAAAGTTTGCATTGCTTTTACATGACCATTTTCAGCTGCGAGGTGTAACGCGGTAAAGCCTTGTTTAGTGGCGCAATCAATGTCCGCACCTTTATCAAGCAACCCTTGTAGTACTTCTACATGCTCATTTTCAGCTGCGAAGTGTAATGGCGTGCGTTGATCACCATCGGTTATGTTGACGCTCAATCCACTTGCAATGCATGTTTTAATAGTGCTTAGATCACCAGTTTTGGCAGCATTGAAAAATTCTTTGCTGCTTGGTTTTTGAAAACAATCCTGTCGCCATAAGTAGCTCATGGCAGTTGACTCACGCATTGTTTGTCTGTTGGTACGGTAGCTTGGGTTGGGCGCAGCTGCTGGTCGAAGATTTGTAAACCAAGTCTCGTTTTGAGCTGAGCTGGTGTTGGCTCTCGACCAACGATTAAAGTCTTTGCCTACGTCTAGCATGCACTACTATCCTATTGATTCAATGCCACATTCATTGACTGAATACTTGCGATATGGTTGAAAAAGCGACGTACCAGCTTAAAAAAGTCCAGGGAAACGCTGGGCGAATAGTACTACAAAAAGGGCATGCAGTGAGCCTGTAACTAATTTTGTGCAGCATCTCCCGCTAAGATTGTCAGTTGAGGCTTCGCCACTACAACATTTGTAGTGGCAATAAGGTTGTATGACAGCGCGTGCTGCCCCATTTTCAACCATTTATGTCATTCAACCCTGAAA
>Ga0115549_1001815_pt1 | contig 12607 bp, 10 predicted proteins | sample COGITO_mtgs_1004_2_FD_87176 | JGI IMG/M metagenome (GOLD analysis project Ga0115549, IMG submission 87176) | Pelagic marine microbial communities from North Sea - COGITO_mtgs_100430 | ecosystem: Environmental > Aquatic > Marine > Epipelagic | place: Germany:Helgoland, sampling site Kabeltonne...
CCTGCAAACTGTCGCTTGAGTCTGAGCGCTAAATCCTCGGACTCCCAAATATGATAGTGATTTGAAGTTTTAAGCCCAGTTGAAGTCACTAAACCATAGCCTTTGGCGAGCTCTTGAATACGTTCTTCGATCACTGAGCTCAGGCCAGTATTGCCTTGCTTGAAGCCAATGCCAACACCGCCACGAAACGCTAAGATCAGCTTGCCATTCCAGCGATCTGGACTTGGCCTTGCGAGCGTTTCTTTTGCCCCTTTTAAGGTCGCAAGCGTATAGATATAGCGGTTGATCGTGCCCCACTCGACTCGCACAATAAACGGTATTTGACCATTTGGTCGATCAAGCTGGGTGATCTGCTCAGTTGGTATCGAGTCATCAAACGCAAAGAATTCGTCGGTATCGACCTTGTTGTAAAAATACTGCGCTTGCGTGCGCAAAGAACAGTCTTTGCTATGCCCGAGCACTCGCTCACCAGATTCACCATCGATCATTTCGACAACCGGTACGCCATGGCCAACTTGATTGTCGACTAACGGTTGACCGAGCCCAGATTCTTCGGTTTGGCATAAAAATGGGTAGCGCAATTCACCGGCAAACAAATGGGCCACAGGGCCTGTCTGGCCAATAGCGATGGGAAATTCGAAGGTTTCATCTGGCCTGATCAGCAAACGAGGATGCGCTCTTGAATATGGGTCGATAGCTGGTCTCGATAAGCTCCCTGGCGGCACAGCTTCTACAATCCGCTGATCTGATTTTGGTTTGTGTTTATCAACCTTTAGTACAGAGGCACAACCGCTTAGCGCTATGACAAGACAAAGCACATACATAACTTGAATTGATTTCATGGTATCTTCCGTGATTATAGTGACTGAACAGCTTAAACCTTATCCTCGTAGCTCGCCGTTATCGAGCCAACAACGAATACCGAGCTGGCTGTTGGGCTGAAAGCATTGCCCAACACCCTGAATCTGGTTGCTTTTGAATGGCCCCTTGAAGCGACTACCGTCAGCCCAGCGCATTTCACCTTGGCCATCTAGTAATCCTTTGGCAAAATCACCATCATACCGACGACCATCAAGCCATAGATAAGCGCCCTCGCCTTGGCGCACGCCATTGACGAATTCACCCTCGTAACGACTTTTATCGGGAAACTCGATCACTCCATGACCATGCTGAACATTCTCTTGATACTCGCCGGTATACTTCTCACCTGTTGGCCAAATCTCTTCACCTTTGCCATGCCGTTTGCCGTCTTTGAAGTTACCGGTATAGATCTGACCGTCTGGCCAACGATAAACGCCTTCGCCATGTGGTTTGTTTTGTTTAATTTTTCCAAAATATTCTTCTTGGTTGGCAAATAGAATTCGGCCCTCACCAACGATTGCGCCGTCTTTAAACTCACCGGCAATTTGAGTACCATCACTAAGCTTTAAGGTACCTCGACCATTTGGCTGATCTGCACTAAAAAAGCCCTCGTATACTTTGCCATCTGCAAAACGGTACATCCCATAGCCGACCCGCTCACCTTGGCGATACTCACCAGAATATTGCGCACCATCTTGCCAACGATACTCACCCTTACCGTGGAAATAGCCTTGCTGCCATTCACCATCATAGGTATCACTGTTTGCAAAGGTCATAGCGCCTAAACCCTGCATATAGCCTTGGTCCCATTCACCTTCGTATTGATCGCCGCTCATCCATTTCATACTGCCAGTGCCATGGCGCTTACCATCAACTTCCTCACCTTCGAAAACGCCCTGGCTAAAATCGGTAGCGTGACCGGCCATATCTATTTCGGGCTCCGTGCCTTCGCAGCCATGCATCGCTAGGCATAAACAACTTAACCCGACGCCGCACCATTTTCGAATGAAGACCCACTTCATAGGTACCTCGATTGACAGGCCATTAAATGGCACAGACTGATTTTGCTGTCGCAAGGCCATAGCGATCCCTTAAACAAAGAGCGGTTACCTAGTCAAAAAAGTAGTGGCGCTCAAAAGTAAATGAACTCTAATATATTGAATACTTTGACCCAGAGTGTGGTTTAAGCCTTACTTGCAAAGCGCTACTTCTTTTCCATTGGCCGGCTTGCTTAAGGCTTTTTCATTGCTTTTATGACTCAATGAGTCAACTCAGCTAGGCCAGCAACGCTTTGGAGTATGCCCAAATGCTTAGTAGTATAAAATGCCAGCATGATCGCGTCTTTAGTCACTGGCGCGAAATGACTGCGCTCGCACTCTCGGTGTTAAGAGGCATTGTTGAAAATGGCCTCGAAATGGAAAAAGTATACGTTTACTTACCCCAAGTAAACGCCGCTTTCTCAAATATTTTCGTCTCGATCTTGCTTCGCTCGTCTATTTCGCGCCAGCGACTATTCCAGCGACTATTTAAGTGTCAACACGCCTTAGGGGTAAGCATAGTCGCAATCACTTATAAAGGCCTAGGGCGCGTGGAGATTTAAACCCTACCTCAGTTTTTGCTTCAAAGCGTGTCAGCCGAGGCGCTTTGAGCGACGTCTGGCTGTGCCCAAACGAGCGAAAATCAACAAAGAATGTCTCTCTAGAGTTTTTGACGTAATTCACGTATCATCATTTGCTGCATCTGGCTAGATTCATTAGACAAAGTAGAGGGATTCATGACGACTGCTACATCTTTGCGAGTTCAAGCTGTTAAACCATCGCCCACCCTCGCCATCACTGCTAAAGCTGCCGAACTTAAAGCCGCTGGCCATGATGTTGTTGGACTTGGCGCTGGCGAGCCTGACTTCCCAACCCCAAAGCATATTTGTGAGGCTGCGATCACCGCCATTCACAATGGTCAGACTCGGTATACACCAGTTGATGGCACACCAGAGCTTAAACAGGCGATTCAAGCAAAATTTAAGCGTGATAACCAACTTGAATACGATCTTGACCAAATTCTGGTAAGTGTTGGCGGTAAACAGAGCTTTTTTAATTTAAGTATGGCGATGCTTGATCCTGGCGATGAAGTCATCATTCCAGCACCCTATTGGGTAAGCTACCCAGATATGGTATTGCTCGGTGGTGCTACACCAATTATCGTAGTCGCTGATCAAACTCAAAATTTCAAAATCAGTCCTATGCAATTGCGAGACTCTCTCACTGAAAAAACTAAGCTGGTCGTTCTCAACAGCCCTTCCAACCCTACGGGAGTTGCCTATACCCGCGCAGAACTAACAGCGCTTGCAGAAGTACTACGGCAACATCGACAAGTGTTTATCGCAACCGATGATATGTACGAACACATTCTTTGGGCCGATGAACCGTTTTGTAATATTTTAACAGTTGCTCCCGATCTCAAAGATCGGACGTTTGTTCTCAACGGGGTTTCAAAAGCCTATAGTATGACCGGCTGGCGAATTGGCTATGCCGCTGGTCCGCGGGAAGTCATCAAAGCTATGAAAAAGGTACAGGGTCAAAGCACATCCAACCCTTGTTCAATTTCACAAGCTGCTGCTGCTGCTGCTTTAAATGGCCCGCAAGACTGTATCGCTGAAATGAACCAAGCCTTTCGAGCCCGCCACGATATCGTGCTAGCAAAATTAAATACACTGCCAGGTGTAAATTGCCTCCCAGCAGACGGCACCTTCTACCTGTTCCCAAACGTGCAAACTGCTATGCAAGCTGCTGGATTTGAAACCGATGTAGACTTTGCAGCAGATTTGCTTGAGCACGCTGGAGTTGCTTTAGTGCCGGGCTCGGCATTTGGTTTACCAGGACATCTGCGGCTTTCGTTTGCGACCAGTCAAGCCCAGCTCGACCTTGCAATGCAAAAGCTTGCCAATTACCTCGACAAGCACTAATACATTATTGCCTCTCAGCTGTAGCTGGAGAACAATCTCTCAATAGAGAGCCCGGTGCTACGTTTGCTCTATAGATCTTAGCAAGGTAAAGCGCTAAAAGCCGTTGACCTTTGTTTAAACGGTTCACGACTGGCGTATAGCGATTTTTGTAGGACCAGGGCATGTTCGAAACATTGATGTTTATTGTTGATCGCTTAGGACAAACGCTGTTTGCTGAACAGAGTTGGAGGTATTGGTCCATTCCGGTGTTAGCAGCCCTTATCGGTTGGATCACCAACTGGATCGCTATCCAGCTTACCTTTTTGCCCCTGGAATTTATCGGTAAACCACCGCTCCTTGGCTGGCAGGGCATTATACCGAGCAAAGTCGAAAAAATGGCTAGTATCGTAGTCGATCAGACCATTCACAAACTCGGTACGCTCGATGAGTTTTTCAGTAAAATGGAGCCAGATAAAATTGCCCATCATGTCGAACAGTTCATCGATAGTCGGCTTGAGCTGTATACCGATGAAGTGATGCAAGAAGAGCACGCGGTTTTATGGGCAAATGTACCGCTTATCGTTAAGCAACGCTTTTATACTCGCACTCGCAAGCAACTTCCCGAACTCACCGAAAACCTTGTCAAAGATATCGGCAAGCATATTGAAGAGCTTGTTGACCTCAAACATATGATCGTCAAGCAAATGAGCGAAGACAAAGCCTTGATGAATCGGGTGTTTTATGAGGTCGGCCATCAAGAGTTTCAATTCGTTATCCGCAGCGGCGCGGCCTTTGGGGGCCTGTTTGGTATCATACAGATGTTGATTTGGTGTTTTTACCGACAAACCTGGGTACTCCCCTTTTTTGGGCTGCTTAATGGTGTCGCAACTAACTGGATTGCCCTCAATATCATTTTTAGGCCATTGCGCCCAATTCGGATTGGTCGTTTCGAACTGCAAGGATTGTTCTTAAAGCGACAACAAGACGTATCAGCAACGTTTTGCCGGTTGGTCACTCAAGAAGTGCTTACCTTGCAACGCATTGTCGAGGAAATGATGCACGGGCCGCGCCAAGACCGCACCAAAGTATTGATCAAACGTCACTTAAAGCCCATTATTGAAGCCGCATCGGTGCGCACTATCGCGCAACTTACGGTGGGTCCATCTGGCTATGCCCAGCTTAAACAAACCCTCGAAGCCAAAGCTTTGGAAGTTTCCACCGCGCCATTTGAGAACAAAATCTTCGTCCAAGAGCGAGCAGAAGTCGTCGCCGAGCTGTTTCGAGTACGCATGGCAGAGCTCAGCCCAGAAGAATTTCAAGACTTGCTCCGACCGGCATTTCAAGAAGATGAATGGATTCTTATCACCGTCGGTGGTGTCTTGGGATTGCTCGCCGGGCTCGCCCAAGTGGGTCTTGTATTTTAAGGTGCAAGTAATCTGAAGGGAATGACTATTTTGAAGCTGATACATGGTTTACGTGATTTACATGACATGGCCCACAAACACATTCACAGCCCTAGAATCGGCTACAACTCCAATAGATCCAAGCCCTGGCTGAATTTACAGCACTGCCCTATAGCAGTCACTCATTTGAAAAGGCAATAGAGCGATATGGACATCGGATTTGCTCATCCCCTCATCTGGGTTATTGCCTTATTGGGCGCAGTAGTGCTGCCAAAAACACTGCTTACGGCTACAGACTGGCTGATCGAGCGTTGCGGCGAGGAACGACTTCGAGGCATTCCGTTTTCGATTTGGGATCCTCTCTACCAAAATCTGTTGAATCTTAGCCGTAACTTACTATTTGCACTCAAAACCAGCATGCCGACCCAGACATTCTATATCGCCCTAAACCCAGAGCGCTGCATGCAGCAGAGCTTGAAAACACTCTTGCCTTACAGTGACGCACTTACTGATCAGCTGATCCTGCCCCATGCACCAGTGCTTTGGCCTAACCTTCCCTTTGCCATACGCGGACCGATTTACCGACGAGTTAGAACGCGTTTTTCACCAAGCGTTGACCATATTTTTCAGAATTTAAATCCAGCATTGGAAGAAAATTTCGATCATCAACGTTTTATCGACGATCAGTTGCGACAACAAGAAACTGGCTATCGTTTTATCATTACAGAAGCGCTCCATGAACATTGGTTTGAGGTCATAGGTCGTGCTCGCCTCTTCAGTATTGCCCTTACCACGACTTACTTATTGATCGGTACTATATGGCTCCAAGCTGCCTTACTGCCGTTACTTGCTTGGCTGCCGTTGGTTGCGACCTTGACAATTCTTAATCGAACGAGCGTGCTTTCAAAAAGCGCACAGCAGACTCTCTGCAAAAGTTTGGCCTATTGGCTTGGCGAACGTATCTATCAAATTGATCATCTCGTCACCGGGTTTAGCACTGGTATGAGCGACCTGCAGCGCCTTAAGCCACTCATGGCTCATGCACTGCGTCCAATGCTCGAAGACCCAGCATTAAAAACCTTTACCCAAACGATTCTCGGAACTACAGCGTTAGTCAAAGTGCGCGCCCAACTGGTCGACTACATCCTGCAAAACGCAAGCATTCCATTTGAACACGCGCAGTTCAGACAAGAACGAGCCAAGCAACTCGTTGTTGCTTTCGAAAAACACTTAAGCCAAACCAATGCTGTGACCTTCCAACAATTGTTGCAACCAACGTTTCTACTCGTTCAGCGCCTCCAGTTGGGTATTGCCTTGTTGCTCTGCCTCGCCTTAGGTCTATTTCTGCTGCTAATTTAATTTGGTACACTGCCTGTCAACGCTTCGAATAAATGCACTCCACACGTAGACAATAAAAACCAGCACAAGTAAACGCGCAACAACAATATCGCGCAATAAAGGGCAATCCATGATTTCAAATAAAGCAGATGTAGATCGAATGCGCGTACTTGTCGTGCACCGGGATTTTGAAGCAGTCTACCCGCTGCTCAACCTTTTAAATGACGATCCACACCAGGCCATGATTCTAGCGGCCGAAAGTCTATATGAAGCCGCCCGAACCCTCACCAACCATAGCTTTGGGCTCGTACTCGTTGATATCAATTTAGACCGCCGCGGCGTCTTTCACACCATTGACTATCTTGCTAAACAAGCTCCTGGTGTACCCATTGCTCTACTCGTACCGGACCATCAAGAAACCTTCGGTGATCAGCTGCTTGATCGCGGTATCTTTGATGCGTTGCTTTGTCCTAGCGACTTTCATGCCGGCATAATCAAACGCATGCTACGCTCAGCGACTCAGCTCGATTCAAAAGCGCATGCCTTGCCGTACATTGATAGCCTCACTGGTCTTGGCAATCGTATGCTTTTTCAAGATCGACTCAGCCATGCAGTCGTGCGCTGCCAACGGGAACAAAAAAATTTAGCAGTGCTTCTTATTGATATTCAACATTTTCATGATGTTAACGAGATGTTCGGTTTGCACGGTGGCGATGCAACCCTAATCGCTGTTGCTGATCGACTCCGGGACAAACTCAGAGGTCAAGATACCGTCGCCCGCTTCGGTAGTGATGAGTTTAGTTTAATCCTTGAAAACCTCACCGATATTAAAGATGCCGGCTACATAGCTCAGCACTTACTCAAAGCCTTTGAACAACCGGTGATGCTACAAAACAAACCAATTCATCTGGCACTGTCAATTGGTATTGCGATCGCAACCCCTGAGCTACCCATGAACGCGACCACCTTACTCGAACAAGCTGACGTGAGTCGGTATCGCGCAAAAGACAAAGGCGGCAGCTGTTTTGAGTTTTTCACCGCAACTTTAAATGAAGCTGTTAAGCATGAAGTAGAAATTGCGCCAAAACTCCAACAAGCGTTGCAACGCATTTTTACCCAAGGCACTGATTCAGAAGAAGGCGAATAATTGATCAATCCGCTATAATAGGCCCCTGACCCAATGCTTTTTTGGTTTGGTCGGAGTGCTTAATCCCTGGCGCCAAATAGGCGAGCGCAGCCATTTCGGGCCAGTGACTATTTAAAGCTCAGGATGAGCCCAGCTGCAAGGAAGCGACTATGGCCTTTACTCTTTCAACCTATGGACGTTCTACGTCCGGCTCAACAACTGTAGATCTGAGCTGCGAACAACGAGCTTGTTTGGAACAATTGCAGCACTGGTTGCCAAGTGTCAATTTTGATTTGCAACAACGCCACTTACCAACATCAATTTCTCAAGACCATGTCATTGCAGTGGGTCGACTGCATCAACAAAATGGTCAGTATTTGAGCCTATTGGCCAGCGTCCCAAAATTCAGTCAACGAATCATTCTGGCTGTTTTTAAAGAGCCTTCCCGACCATTTATCGATTTTATAGCTGAACTTGATGCTTTGTCCGAGACAGCAGACCAAGTTAATCACGGCTACCAAACGATGATCACGCATTCCGTGCTGGTTCAGCGTCAATTGCAGTCATGTCGGCTTATTGGTTTTAATACATTAACGCCTCAGCTTGAGCTCAAAGCCAATCGCGCCCAAACTAGCCATACCCTATACCAAAACGAAATCGACCAAATTGACGGACTTTTAGTGCTGTTTTCAAATCAACCACCCCTTACAAGCCAAGAGCAGCTCAATATCAGCTTAAGGTCCTTAGCACTCAATACGACCAATTTGGAGCAGTTTGCGCTGCCAAGTCGGGACCTTAATATACCGCTTGTGGAACCTGCGCTCACTAAAGCCGTCGAAACAGCGTCAGTAAGCGTTAAAGCTGCGGTATCAAACTCAAAGATCGCGCCATTACAAACACGCAGCTCGACTTTAGCTCAAACTATTACGTCCAAGAGCCCATTAGCAGCGCATGAAATACAGACTCTACCCTCGGCTTACCCATCGGTTGCAGCATGTGTAGCCTTAGAGCCTTTTGCTGTTTCAGCGCCGACAATCGCGCAAATGAGATTAAAACAAACCAGTCAAGCTTGGCGAAACTGGTTGCTACTGGCTTCTTTAGGGGTGACTATCGGTTTAATCTGGCTAGTGGATCAATTAGTTCAATAGCCCTTCATTCATCATATAAAACACAGCAATGCGAAATGGCTACACTCGACTACTTAGTAGCCAAAAAAAATGATATCATCACTCTCTTGAAAGAGACTGTGTGCATCCAGAAATTTTGGGCTTTACTTAAGTCAGTGCGAGCGATTATGTTTTAATCGAATCCCAAATTCCTAAGGGCGCTTACGGAACTTTCCCTATTTCAGTGGAGAGATAAATGGATTTGACTCGTTCGCTACGCTCTAAAGCAGTTAAGATTGGAGACCAAAAATGGCATCAACGACAAATTCATCGTCACAAAATCGAAAAAAAGGCCCAAAGCTCACGAAAGACGGTAAAATAACAGTTTTTGATGTTGAGGATACAAGCTACGGTATCCGTGAGCTGATTGATCTTATTCGTTATATTCCTGATGGCCAAGACGTATTTTTTGGCGCGGAGATGATTAAAAAAACTCTAGCCTCAATGCAGCTTTCAATTCACGATATCATGCAAGACGGTGTTGAGAAGCGCAAACTCGCTGCGAAAACGATCCAGCATTTAGTTGCAGAAATAGCTGATTATCAACGCCGAATTCAATCGCTCAAAGGCCACATTCGTCATTTACGGTTCGAGCTTGGCGAAATTCAAGATACCTGCCACTACCTTATCACTGACGACACTGAGTTAAGCCAGTATCAAGCTATTTTAGAGGAAGTCCCGCGCTCACCGATCGAAGGTAGTGAGAACGATGATCAACGTGATGAAGCGCCGTCTTCGAACGATGCCGAACAAGTTTCAGAACAACCAGCACAAGAATCAACGGCATCAAGCAATCTCCCTGAACCAGATAAGGCATCGACTGAAGCCGACAAGTTCGAGGCCAATGAAACCCAGGTCACTGATGAAAACTTTATGCCAGATGCATTAGTGAACGCCGGAGCTCAATATCAAAGCCAAGATCCTGATCATCTACCAACATTAACTGACGAAGTATTTGATCCAGATCGGTTCGATGATCAAAATGGCCTTGACGCACAACAAGCCAAAGCTGCATTTGAATCCCGAAAAGACCAGCGCGATCAGGATAAAACCCCTGTTAGTGAGATTGAGTCTGAGCAAACCCCAGCAGCAGCCCACGAGCATGCTGAACTATCTCTCGATACCGACGTTGAAAACGATTTCGAAGCAGATCCTGATGACGTAGATTCCATTGACGATCAAGACGAGGATTTAGACAGCAACGGCTTTGCTCAAAAGCGCTAACTCACGCATTCGAGCGTTTGTTAATGCAAGGGCACTGGTTTTTTGAAGTTTCAAAATGAACGCCCGTACTGATCGAGTATAGGCGTTAGTGCAAAAGTCGGTGCAAGGCTTAGTGACGATAGTACAAGACACAGCAACGATAAGGAAACCGTTTTGGAATGTTTAGTTGTCGACGATTCAAAATCGGCGAGGTTTACGCTAAAACGCCTGCTTACAACTATAGGACACGAGGTCGTCACTGCTGACAACGGCGAGCACGCCCTCGAGATCCTGTGTGAGCGCATTCCTGATGTTATCTTCATGGACCACTTCATGCCTGGGCTTGACGGTTTCGAGACCGCAAAAAAAATCCGATCACAAAAATCTTTCGCGCGAACGCCTATCATCATGTGCACGGCTAAAGATGGCCAGGCGTATGCTGCGGAGGCCCAACGTATCGGTATCTACTCGACCCTTCCTAAACCAGCTGGTGAAGAACAAATCCGAGCAATTTTGGAACGAGTGGCCCAAGAGATGGCCAGTGAAACCAGCTTGCTCGAACAAAAGCCAGCGCCGGAAACATCGAAACCAGTGACCCCGGCACCCCAACCTACCCCAGCTACTGAGCAAACCAAAACAGCATCGGCCGTCACAAACAATACTGCACAGCCACCCCAGCCCGCGCCAAGCCTTACGTCGCCTGCACCAGATCGACAGAGCGCCCCTACAGTATCTGCAAATCAAGCAGTCGCTAAGCCTGCAGAATTTGAGCTCAATGAACAAATACGCTCATTGATCCGCACTGAGGCCGAAGGTCGAGCGAGAGATTCAGCCCAACGCATGCTCACCGACTCTTGGGGACGATTTCGCGGCAACCTACAAGAAGATGTTCGCTCGCTCACCAAACAGCTTGTTGACGATCATGTCCACCGCTCTCTCGACGATCTAACGGACAAAGTGCGCGCTACAATTGCCCAAGGTCTTGCCAGCGAACTGCGCCATCAAGCTGATCAACGGTTGAAAAAGTTCGAGTCACAACAGCAACTGCACCACAACGACATGGTCAACAAAATCAGTGGCCTCAAACGCCAGTTCGAATTGCAAAAATTCGATCCAGTTGCACTTCATGACACGATTCTCGAAGATGCCAAACGCGCCGCCGAGTACACCGCTACCCATAAAGCGGTAGATACCACCAAAAAGATCGCCCAAGAACTGTGCGAGCAAGCCGTTGAGAATCTTCTCGATCAAACGCTATTAGATAATATTGAACAGCAAATCGTCAGACTTGCTGAAGAGATCGAAGTGCAAAATCGCAAGAACCGCACTCTTACCATCGTTGCAACTTTCGCAAGCGCTTTAGCAACTTTCTCCTTCGCCGTCGCTGTATGGTCGCAACTTTAGGAAACTATTAGTTCGACAATCGCAACGCTAGCGCAGCTTTTCAACTCAACCAAAAACGCCCTCGCCGCTGTTCTTTTCAAATCTTCACGAGCTATTCCCATAGCTCAGCAAAACGTTAAGAACAGCTTAGGAAAAGTATTTTTGCTGACTCTAAACGCATAAGTACTAGCAGATTTTGCACGTTAAAATTGCTAAAAGCTATACACCAGAGACACAGTAGTCTCTCGATCGGTACCACGACGCAAAAAACCTAAATCACTGGTTGCAGGATCACTGTTATAGCGAACATTGTATGCAAACTTCATTGCCAATCGCTCGATAAACTGAGCTCGTAGCGCAGTAGTCGATTGTGAAATATTACGCTCTTCGCCAATATTGGCTTCAAGGCTTTGCTCAAAGCTTGCGAGCGGATTAAATTGATGTTTGAACAGCACTTTAGTCGCAAGAATAGCCTCGTCTTCGGTTGGCCCTACTTCTGGTTCAGATACGCGATAACCTGGGCCAATTTCTAAACGCAGTTGATTGGTATCGGTATTAATCAGCTGACGACCATAGCCCACTACAAGTCCAGTCTCATACTCAAAGCCGCTGAAACGATCGTCATCATAGTTGCCACGAATAAATAAGCTATGGGCGTCTTCTAATAGACGATCGATCTGGGCATTAGCTGCATAGCGCTCAGTTGAAGTAATCACGTCAGAGCCGGGTACATCTGCATCGCTGGTCGCAACTGTTAGCGCTTCGATGTCCCCAGAGTATTTCCATTGTTCAATTGTATAGAATCCAGCAACCCGGCCATTGAAGGACTCAGACTCAGTGTTGCCAGATGTTAATAAAATACCAAGCTCAGCTTCTGCATCCCAAGGAAGCGCTGGCGCCGCTTGTGCTGCCAAGCAGCTCGAAAACGCAATTGCAGCAATGGCCGTTTTGAAGCTGCACTGCATGAAAAAACCCATGTTCATACCTTTTATTTCCTGTAGTTGTCTTGTTTGGATTAACTTGCGATAAAAGTGATGCAGATGCAAGTGAAAGACTCTGCACAAACTGTGAAGTTTGCATGCTCTATGCCTAGGGCGCGTGGACATTTAAACCTGAATCCTGTTTTTGCTTCAAAACGTGTCAGCCGAGGCGCTTTGAGCGACGTCTGGCTTGACCCAAACGAGCG
>Ga0115549_1001816_pt1 | contig 12603 bp, 14 predicted proteins | sample COGITO_mtgs_1004_2_FD_87176 | JGI IMG/M metagenome (GOLD analysis project Ga0115549, IMG submission 87176) | Pelagic marine microbial communities from North Sea - COGITO_mtgs_100430 | ecosystem: Environmental > Aquatic > Marine > Epipelagic | place: Germany:Helgoland, sampling site Kabeltonne...
AACACCGCTTTGGATTTTTGATTAGGGATGTCGGACTGAATGGGCAACGATGCCGCTACCGTGTGTCTGGGGGAACAGAGTTCCGCCAAGGATTGGTCTTCAGTCCACTCATCGACAAAATACTTGATCTACAGGCAATAGCCCAACAAATTGAAAACGCCCGTGCACAGCGGATCGTCGTCAAACAAAAGATCAGCGCGGCCAAACGCTCAATTAAAGAAAATTTGGTAGCCCTTCGAGATCTGCCCCTAGACAGCGCGTCATTAAAACAGATTGAAGAAGTTTACCAAAACTGGCCTACAAAATTTTATGCGTCTGTACCACTCGAGACGTTACAAGAACACTTAGGCCAAGTTTTAGATTTGCACGACAAGCTGACAGATTACATCCAACAGACCTACGAGGTGACTGAGGCAAAGCCTGTGGATACAAAACTGGAAAGCGCTAAAATTCGGCCAAAAATGTCCGGCCCAGCGGTCATGAATGTCCGCCCATATATACAAGATACAAATCAAGAAACATATGTATCAAGTAAAACAGGGGCTGTTGGGCAGATTGAACAGCAGGGATATAAAAACAAACCTAAATTCACTAATGCAATTTCCGATCAAAAGAGCATAGAAAAGAACAAACGTGGTCGAGAGGTTGCAACTAATAGCGAATTTACTGAAAGCCTGACACCAGAAAAGTTGTTTAGACTGTGTTCACAAACGATGCAGGACAACATTCGTTTATACCAAGGGCAAGCACCCTACCCCACTGAGTTAAACTTCACGTTTGCGGCTCTAGATCAGGCTCATGCCCTCGGAATAACCAAATGGGCCTATGATTACGCAACGCAGCAAATGGGGGACCTCGCAACCGCTCTTTGTATTCTAATCATTGATCGCAACATTCACCATCCAGTGACCCCAATCAAGTCCCCTGGGGGCGTTCTGCGGGCGATGACGGCTCGGCATGCCAAGGGTGAGCTTAACATTGGTAGATCTTTTATAGCCTTAGCTAAAAGAATTCATCAAAGTGTCTAATGAGGTCCGGCCCATTTGTTATGTGGGCACCGGTGCACAAGCCCAACAAGTTTCAGTCACAGGAAATTTTCCTTTCAACCCCAACTTGTCAAACGACTGCCTGATTAAAGACAGAGTATATTCGGTCCCATATATTCTGTATAAATCATCCTGCTTTACGCTGTATGGAGGTGAATTTATTAAAAGGTCGTCAAATTCAATTGTAACGATCATTTGAGGTGCACTATCAGTAAGAGTAGTAACGAATAAAGCATATTCGGCTTGTCGTTTTGGAGGCAATGCAACCAACGCCGCACGATCATAAACAAGATTAATCTTTGGTAACATTGCCGTTTCCAGATTGAATAAATCACCTACAAAAACATCTATCATTGGTGCGCGGTAACACGAGAAATGCGGCTTCTTCGTAATCGTTGGTCTTAATCCCAATTCATCGAACAGTGCATTAATTGCTACTTCACTCAGATCAACCCCAACAACATGGTAACCTTGATCAAGCAACCAACTTATATCAGACGTTTTTCCACATAAGGGTACAAACACAGCGTCACCACAGTTGAGGTTAAAACTCTGGATACATTCAATTAAAAATGGGTGAGGTGTATAATTGTGAAACCCAATTTTCTGATTTTTCCACTTATCAATCCAAAAAGAATTGGTGTCATTAAATTTATCCATTTGAGGTACCTTTGTCGTGTGTAAGTTCCCGGAGCACAGCATTTGCACGCATAAGTGTCCGGCGAAACGTGTCCGTAGACTGGCCAAGCCCAAGAGCTGCGCTTTCTATACATCCATCAGACAGTCTATAAGCTTCGAGTGCACGATTTAAGGCAGGCGACAACTCTGAATAAGCAATTCTATTTTTGTCTGGGCTTTCGTCACTATTTGCATTCGGTTTATTTTCACGAACCAAATGAGACAAGAATTTGATACTGATACTGCTCTTTGGAGTGTATGTCGCGCCCAAAGACAGGCATAATTTTTTTTCAAGTTTAGTTGGTTTTCCAGTGATAACATGAATCCTACAATCACATGGAACACTTGAAACGACCATACGTATGAATGCTTCTCTAGCCTCATCAGTGTTGGCAACACCGTAGACACCAGGGTCAAGGATAACGCACCTAACATTAGCTAGTTTTTCGGCTGATAATTGAATAAAATTTTTTTTTGAACGTATCGCCATAACAATAGAATTACGCCCAAACACCTTGAAGCTTTCGTTTAATATCGAAAGCGCTATTAGATGTTCATCCTCAACTAAAAGCACATCAAAATCAGGGTTGTCTTTTGAATGTGAACTCAATGCGTGTTCCCTCCCCTATATTTGAGGATATGAATAACTCACCCCCATGTGACTTGATGATGCTTTTTGCAGCGCTGAGGCCAAGACCGTTGTTTTGCCCCCCCATTGTACTAAAATACGGCTCCGTTGCAGACATTATTGTTCCAGGACACATGCCAGAACCATCATCGCTCACAATAAATGTAAATTTTTCGTATTTTTGCCGAGCTTCTACAATAATGATATCTGGCTCTCCATGGACCTCTGCATTCCTTATTAATTCGGTCAAAACCATTTCTATTGGAATTGGGATTTGCTCAGTATCGCCCAAGTCTGATGAAATTTCTAATCCACTAGATTCACCAAAATCACCAAGGAGCATTTCTTTTGTGTGAGACCACAATACCGGTGGAGTGCCATTGTCTGAAATTTGATTTGGGCTCGCAGCATAGTGCATCCACTGTGACGTAGTTTCTAACCTTCTAAGAGATAAATTGATATGTTTAAGAAACTCTTTAGGAATTTTATTTTCAAATTGCCCTAGCCCCATCCGAAGACCGGTCACAATTGATCCAACGCTATGGGCATGTCCGGCCGCCAATTTCCCAAGCGTTTCTAGTCGATAAGCCTTGGAGCGTGCGTTCATTTGATTGGCTCTGCGCAAAATCAAAATTGATGAAATCACTATTGTTGCTATCATCAGAATAAGCATGCCAAGCCAAGAATAAAACATGAACATATTCGAATTATATTTTTGATTTATCGTAAATAATTGGAAATCACCAAGATGATTAGCTAGGTAAAATAGCTTTTTTTCCATGCTTTTAATTTTGGCATCAAAGTCAGGTGCATCTGAAACAAATTTGTAATTTTTTTGTATTTCTACCAATATATTTTGAGTTTCCTTGTCACTCCAAATCAAAGAATAATCTTGGGCTTTGTCTACTTTGTATTTGAAATGCTGATATGCTTTGTTTTCTTTAGCAATACAGCACTCCTTATCTACTAAATGCTCATATTCAACTAACAAACGCGAGGCATCACCAATGCTCACTAACAGTTGTGAATAAACGCCTGCATCCCTGATAGTCTCCCGCAGGAGTTTGTTTCCTGAATAGTAGAAATATCCGAGGGAACTAAGAATAATGCTACACGACAATGCTATCCACAGACCTGGTATCCACGAGGATACAAAACTATTATTTGCGAATTTCAACTGAAACTTCCTCTACAAACCAGACCCAGAAGCTATGGTGGCCGTGTTCATTATCGTGTTTTTTGGTGCTTGGGAATGCTACCATAAGTGGTCCACGGTACTCTACTGAAATTGGGTTTTGATTTATACGGGTAGCAATGATCCCTCCTTCGTGTTTGAGGGTTTTTAATGGGATCTTCTTCACAAACCCATCACTTGCGTAAACAATAATGTTGGCTTCCTTATTCGAAATACCGTTCAAAAAACCATTTTGTTCCATAAGGTCATAAAGAAGTGGGCCAGAGAAAATCTCATCTTTTTTTGTCACCCTAAACGACGCGGAGAATTCTGTTTGCGGGTACTCATTCTCGAGCTGCTCAATTGAGAACGATTTTGTGATTGAACCACTACTGATAGCAAGCGCATCAAGCTCTGAACTATGCAGAGGTTGTGTGAAAAAAGTCAAAATAACTGCAATGAACGATATGTATTTACCCACGGTAATTCTCCAAAGTGAATTTCATGGGGCAGCATTCTATAAAATGGTGCATTTTATCAAGTGACACGATGTCACTTGATCCATATTTCACATTTCTTTTTAAGGAAAAAATATCAACCTAATCTTAAGACAGGACAATAATCGTGAATGAAACTATAAAGCCACGGGCCGCAAACGCTTCGAACACAGAAGGTCCTCGTTACGAAGGGAAACCAATGTTCGCCGTTGTTAATTGTGATACGGGAGATATTGTCGGTACATTTCACTCATGGAACAACGGCCAAATGACGTTTTCAAACCCAAATAAAATATCAATAGCAAGCGCACTTGAAACAAATACAGTTGCTAAATTGTAATATGAAAACAGCAGCATGGCAGTTTTGACTACCTTATGACACATTTAGGTATATGAGATTGCTACGACCCCATCAATAAGCGACGGAATTCAACAATCGTGGCCGGACAGCCCTGCCCTAACTTCGCTGACTGGAGTTTACCGTATGAATATTGCAGCAATGGCTTCGATTATTGATAATCCACTGTTGATCGCGGATATAAGCAAGCACAAGGTTGTTGGTACGGCCTGTGCCGCTCTGGACCCCAACCACATTTGGGAACGCTTCCGCAGGTACAACCTCAAGCGCGACAAACAAATATTGCCGCTGGCTGCGTTGCGCGCATTTATCAAAGGTTGGATACCAGATCAGCAATCCTCATATGTAGAACAAGCCTCTGCCATTGGGGCACGGCCAAAACACTCTACTGGTCACAAAGCGCAAGCCCCCGGCCCAAGCCGTGCGGCCACCCGCGTGGCCCCTCCCCCGCCACCTTCGATACGCCGGGCCTTCGCGCCCGCAATACCTTTCTCAATCGACGCAACAAGCCGGTCCATTGCGGCATTAATGTCCACAAGGCTTTCGGTGCGATCCTTGATTGGCAAATAGGCCAGATCGATGTCGACAGATAGCCGTGGCAAGTCTCGATAGAACAGATTTATGGCGGTACCACCTTTAAGGGCGAACACCTCTTCAGCCAAAACAAGCGGCAATATTCGGACCAAGAGAGCCACCTGAGCGGCATAGGGTTCACGCGCCATTTGTGTCCTCCTTTAGAACAAAGTTTTTTGGGACCATGATCCGATAACTGGAGTGAATTTTCCCACCTTTGACCAACGCACGATCACCTTTGCCAAGATCAAAGTCAGCGGCATTAAGCTGTTTGTTCCAGGCATGATTGTGCTTGTCAGCGAAGACAAAAAACAGGCGCTTGGTTTTGATCTTGCGGCAACTGTTCAGGAGCTGCGTCAGCAGGCGTGGTCGGAGCGTCGTCAAGCCTTCAAAGATCATATCGAGGTTGTGGAAACTCTCGTTCTCAGGGAGTTCGTCTATGGCTTCAAGTATCGCACGCTCTGGTGTCGACATGACCAGTTGCCAATCGTTCGGGGCGATGACCTCATGACACCTAAATCGATCATTTCTCAAAGAGAGGCCTGTAAATAGCAGACCCTAGCAACCTTAGTTCAACCTCGGTTTCTTTAAGAGGGTTCGCCAATCAAGGCTCTTATTTGCAAGGTCCTGGGACAATTTGAACGCGTAGCCACGGTGATTGCTGATCGTCTCAGTGCGTTCCAAGAGATATCCTAAGATCATGAAACTGAGCGCTGGACCAAGGTCTTTTATCGAGAACCAAGTGTTCCCAAGGTTGAGATATCGGGCAAGATCATCCATTAAGCGACGGCAGTCTTCTTGGTTCTTTGCAAACCTGAGTTCTTTGCAGAGCCTTGGGTAGGCGCGCTCCATCTCCTCTTGGCCAACTTCAATCTGAAAAGAATTTTCTTCTTTAACATACTGAGTCTTGGAAGTCTCTTTATGCCCCTCAATTTCGGGGGCAGTGGCCCTCAAATCATCCGGTTCTACAGAGCTTATCTTCGAGATTTCCACAGTGATTTCATCCAGAAGATCGCTCAAAGCGTGCTTGTCTGGCTGGCGTCTCAAGAGATTGCGTGCCTTTGAGAACAAGCCTTCATCCCAATTTGCAGGCATGAGATGTGCTTTGAGGTTGCTCAGGGCGGCTGAGCACATGTCTCTGAGCCGTCCCAGTTCGTTTTGATGATCCTGGTGATCTTGCGCCATGCGCAGGAATTCAGGGTAACGCTCTGCGAGCGGCAGAAGTGACAGGCCTGTTGCAAGGACAATGCTGCCCTGACGGTCTCGACGGGCCCAGCGTTTGCCATTGCCGCTCGATCGCCGCGTCAGCAGGCCCAAGGACACCAGTTTCGCAATATGGCGCTCAACGGTTTGAATACTGACATGGGCGCGTTTTGCGAGGGAGGCATTTGATGCAAAGCAAATATGCCCGTCGTCGCGCGTGGCATCGACTTGATCTACCCGCAGGAAGGAGATCATCGCTCTGAGAAGAGAGATCGACGTGCCTTTCAAGCCAAGAGGTTCCCGGATGTCTTCGATTATCTTGAGGAGCTGCCATTTGTTTTGGGCAATACCTCCCTGTCCCATCGCTTTACGCGACGAGCGTGCTCCAGCAGGAGCCATTCCTTGAATTGTTCTCATAATTTGCCTGCAGGCAAAGATTTCCCGTTCGCCCAAGAGCGTTTTTTATTGCTTAGCGAATCGGTGGCTGCTACGTTCTAGGTGTCTAATCTAAGAAACGCGTTTGCGTTACAGCCCTCGAAGCCTTGGCTTTGGGGGTTTTTCTTTGCTTACGTCCTCCTTTGTTGCTCTAGCCTCTGGTCTCATCCGCAGGGTTTACAGCTGTAAACTCCTGGTAGGATTTCTTGATGATGTCCTCGAGCTCACGGTCGAGCCACTCAGCAAATGCTGCGTTCTCCCCTACCCGTTTGATAGACATCGCGATTGTTGCGCGTCCCGATTTGATGGTGACGCCTGGGACCGGTGTTGCCTCCCTGCCCTCGCTTGGACGCGCGCCGCGCCGCGTAATCTCTCTTAGAAGTTGCTCAAGGCGGTCATCTGACGACAGCTCGGCACTCAACTTTGACAGGATTGCGAAGGAAGATAATGCATTGGCCTTCTTGGATGTGAAGGCTTCGGCCAAGGCAGTCCACTTTGGGCGGCCTGATTTTGGAGCGGCCCCAATTTGATCGCCAACATCGTCAGGGATATTGTCCGTAACCTTGGTCAGGTGCGAAAGCCCTGACGCAGAAAGACTTAGAACCTGCCGAACAGTTTTGGTGTTGTGACCTGCCGCTTGAATGACGGCGGCAAACCGTGCCTTCTCATAAAATGACAAGTTGCGACGTGCGGCATTCTCAAGGCCTTTGGCGAGAAGGGCCGTGGCGTCATCGAGATCTTGCACGTTGGCGCGGACTTTCAGGCCAAGGTCTCGGCAGGCGCGCAATCGTCTACGACCGTAGATGATTTCAAACCGGCCCTCGGTCCCTGCCCTGCGGACCAAAATGGGAACTTGTTGGCCGCCGTCTTTGATACTGGATTTGAGGGTTTCAAAGCCGTCACCGTCATCTTCGGAGTTTACAGCTGTAAACCCGTCAAGGCGGTCTTTCGGTCCCCAATCGTCAATGAGGGCTGGATCTAGTTCGCGAATGGCAGACAGCGACCCTTGCAGCGCCCCTAAAGCGGGCGCTGTGGTCTTTGTGGTTCGATCTTTGGGCTCTGGGCTGGAATTGGCAATCGTTTTGGCAATTCCGCTTAAATCCTGAAGTGATTTACGTGCCATCAGCTACGCCCCCATGCTTGGTGAATCATTGCTTCAACTTCGCTGCCAACAGCATCCATCGATTGCTTGGCGCGGTCATAGGTTGCCCGCGTCATCTCGGAGCGGACAACTTCGTAGATCGATTGTTTGAGCATCGTAGCATCGCTGATCGCGGTGCTCTTGAGTGCTGTGGCTGCCATGACACGATCCATAAAGAGCGCGCGCATGAACGAGGTCAATTGTTGCGACGGCACGTCCGTTGGCTCGTCGCGGGTGATCAAAAACTTGAAGTGATCATATTGGAGCTCGGCCCCTGCATCCTCGATGACGCCCATATAGGCCCCGGCAAGCTCTAGGAACTGCGCCGTTGAGGACACATCGAGCATCGAGGGCGTGAGTGGGACGATGAGCGACGTCGCTGCGGCCATGCCGGAGATCGTCAGGAAGCCCAGCTGTGGGGGGCTGTCCATAAGGACAATGTCGTACTGGTCTTCGACTTGGGCCAATGCATTACGAATGCGCAGGAAGAAAGGCTGGTCGGGATTTGAGTTTACCGCTGATTCAGTCTCGAATTCCGACAGGAGGAGGCGTGACGGCGCCAGTGACAATCCTGGAAAATAAGTCGGCATGACGACGTCAGAAAACGGCACTGGATCATCGTAGCGGATGGCGTCGTAAACGGTGAGGCCGTCAAACTCGATCTCTGGGTTGATGCCGCACATAGACGTCAGCGACCCTTGCGGGTCCAAATCAACCACAAGCACCCTGTAGCCATGGAGCGCGAGATAATGGGCCAGGTGAATGGTCGATGTACTTTTGCTGCTGCCGCCTTTGAAATTCATCAACTGCCAGACTTGCAGCCGCTCGCCTTCTTTGCGGCCAGGGACGTATCTGCCCTTTGTTCGAGATGCTTTCTCAAGGATTTGGCGGGCTTCCCACAGCTCATGGGCGCTGTAATAGCGGCGGCCCGCGCGGATGTCTTTTGGCTCTGGGATCGTCCCTTCGCCGTGGACTTTACGCATGAACTGGCCGGACACGCCGAGCAATTCGGCAGCTTCTGGGGCGGAGAAGGGGCGCAATGATTTGGTGTTGTCGGGCGCGAATGCAGAGAGTAGATGTTCGCGGATGGCGCGGTTTAGCCGCTCGGAAATATCCGTTGCTAACTCTGATGGTTGGTCTGTTATAGTCGGTGTCGCGGGAATCATCTGGTTGCCCCAATTTGCTCAATGTGGCTTTTTTCGCGCCACTTGGGGATAAAAGCGGCGATTCACCACTCTAAGTCAACAATTTTTTTACATTTAGTGTCTAATGTTGCGCAAAACGCAAGATAGGACACTACAGACTAACCACAAAAATGGTCGAAGTTTACAGCTGTAAACTTATCAAAGGGCATCATTCGCTTGTTTGGCGATCGGGTTCGTGGCCCATCTGACTCGGTCAAAAGGCCGATGCCGCCAATTTTCCCACGTCGGAATGGCGTTTCGCGAGAGCGATTCCGCGCGAATAGCGCCGGGCCTGAAAGGGCAGGGGGCTGGTCCCCGCCACTTCAGGTCAACCTGGTGAGACTGGACCATGTGGCCTATTGGTTCGAATGCAAAAAGGCTCCGCCGCAGCGAAGCCAGTTGATCCCCGCCACAAGGAGTGGAGAGGGTTAGGCAGGGCGCGAACCAGCGCCCTGCTTCTTGTTTAAGCCATGCCTTCGGGAAGCCATGTGTCGATGCGCTTGGCTTGAGCGTCGGTGAGGCTGTGAGCGCTGCGCATTTCGGGATAGCAAAACAGCGCCTCCATCTTTTCGGCCGGCATTGCCAAGTTGTTTAGGGCGGGTGATTTGTTTACATCTTGAGGTATGAAGATCACATCATCAATGCCGCGCCTGAAAGGCTATCGCTTTGCGCTCAGTACGGCGGATGTTGAAGATCTTCTGGCGGAACGCGGCATCATCGTCAGCCGCGAAGCCATCCGGCTTTGGGTTAATAGGTTTGGAACGCATTTTGCCACCTGTATCCGGCGGGAGCGCCCGCGCCCAAACGACAAGTGGCATCTGGATGAGGTCGTGATCCCGATTGGCGGCGTGAAGCACTGGCTTTGGAGGGCTGTCGATGCCAATGGTGACGTCCTTGATATTCTGGTTCAGACACGCCGCAACGCCAAAGCAGCTAAGCGCTTTATGGCAAAGCTGATCGCACAATGTGGCCAGCCGAGGGTGATTATCACCGACAAACTGCGCAGTTATATCAAGCCGATCCGTCACCTGGCATCCGGCGCAGAACATCGCGCGCACAAGGGCTTAAACAATCGAATTGAAGGCAGCCACCGACCCACCCGACGGCGAGAGAAAGTAATGGGGCGGTTCAAGTCGCAAAGGGAAGCGCAGCGCTTCCTTGACGCTCACGATCAGATCAACGTCCTCTTCAAACCACGCCGCTATCGTCTCACCGCCACCTCCTATCGTCACGCTCGGGCTGATGCTTTCAGCCTATGGGTCGACTATGCTGGCGAAATGGTCGCATAAATGTCGCTACCCAACGCAGTTACAATCAAGCCTCAACAACTTGGCAATACCAATAATTGGCATAATTTTTACCCGCCTCTGTTTTAGAAACTATGCCTTGTCATGTGTTGTGTTGTCACAGCATGTCATATGAATTCAAAACAAATCAAATGATGTCATTTGAAATCAAAGCTTGTTTGAGTTAATCCAGCGCGACATTAGCTCCCGATCACGGTAGCACTCGTCAGGGACGTCGCGACGTTTGATCCGCGCAATCCGTTCGGCAAAGGCCGCCTGCTTGGATGTTGGGCGATTGTCCATCACGGCGGGGGATTTAACTTGCGCGTCGATCCACTGGCTTAGCGCGCGGCGATCCTGTTGGACTTCCCAAGGCAAAACCACTTGGTTCTTCAACGCGAGTGTGCGCGCAAATACCATCTGTTTTTGTGTAACGGGCAGGGTGTCGGCGGTGATGTTTTTATCGACATAAGACATGGCAGTGTCCTTCTCCATTTGATGCCTTATTTATAGCCGTATAAGGGGTGCAAATCAAGTATGTTGTGTAATAAATTGACCCAACCACAACATATGGTATTGGTTTGTGTCTAATTGTTGGTGGACAGAGCGCGCGCATGTAGCCGAACTCGCCAGATTTGAAGAAGCGAAGGTAAACGATTAACTACCTCCCCGTCCTAAAGGAAGGGGTATCCGAGGGGAATTTAGTTAACATCTTCCCGCGCCTAAAGGCAGGGGAAGATGTTAACACCACATACTCCCACGCCAATGCCCCCTGAACCGTCTCTAACGAGCCGGGGCAGGGGGCTTGTCACAAGGTCGCCTGAGGCGTTGTGATCTGCCCTAACGGGTGACGGTCGTTCGCTTCGCCTTGTTCAATCGGATCTGTCGATCCTGCCTTATGGCCGCTTGGGGTTTGGCAGGGCCAAACGCCACTGCACGACAGTGCTTAGGGGCGTCGCCCCTCGCGGGGTCAACCAAAATAGACAAACCCGTGTCCTCGCCTATCGGCTGCGGGCCGCACCAAGAGTTTGTCGATTTAGGTGGACCTGTGCGCACCCCAGACTTCGCCAGTCGGTCAGAATTTAGAGACGACGCGCTAAAGCGCTTTGCTCAAATTCAGAACCAATTGGGAACAATCTCAAGCGGTGTAGCATCTACAGAGGTCACAAATGACAAAGTTTGATATTAAAGAAACCGTAACAAATTCAATAATTAAAGCAATCGAGGAGGGAACCGCGCCATGGCGTTCGCCTTGGACTGGCAGCCAAACGGGCGTGGCTTTTCCACTTCGGTCTACTGGCGAACAATATCGGGGTATTAACATCCTCTTGTTGTGGTGCGCGGCTCAAAAAAACAACTACGTTTCGGCACATTGGTTCACATATAAGCAAGCCGCAGACTTGGGTGCGCAGGTGCGTAAAGGCGAAAAGTCTTCAACCGTTGTAAAGTATGGGACTTTTGATAAAGAAAATGAACAAGGCGAAGAAGCTAAAATCCCATATACAAAGGCCTATCGTGTTTTCAACGCGGATCAAATTGACGGCTTGCCAGACCAATTTTACATTCAACCGGACCCGCCCCGCGACCTAGGAACGATCGCAGATGGTGAACTCGATTTATTTTTTGGATGTGTTGGCGTTCCAATTGATACGACGAAGGAACCGCGTGCTTTTTATAGCCTTACAACAGACCGAATCCACATGCCCCCAATCGCAACCTTTTATGAAGCCGCCGATTATTATGGGGTTCTAGCCCATGAATCTGCCCATGCGACTGGCCACAAGAACCGCCTTGATCGTTTTAAGAAATTCCAAAACCGTAAGGCTTACGCGTTCGAGGAATTAATCGCGGAAATTGCGTCCTCAATATTAGGGGCAGAAATGGGCTTCCGTCCTGATTTTGGGCAATCCGCTTCCTATGTTGAAGGTTGGTTAAAAGCTCTTAACGATGACAAGTCTATGATCTTTCGCGCAGCTTCCGAGGCACAAAAAGCTGTCGATTATATTAAGGCCGCTGCGGATACAGCACAAAACGAGGAGGCCGCATAATGGGTTGGACTTGCCTTTATTCACCCCCATGCGTTAACATCTTCCCCCGCCTAAAGGCAGGGGAAGATGTTAATTGGTTTATTGAGATCCGCGCTGGCGCTGATCAACTGTTGAATGACATCGTCCCCGCCGCTGCGCTTTGGGACCGCTGACGTTTCTTTGGTATTAAGAGGAATGTGTAGCCTAGTCGGCTACACAAATAGGTGGCTTGGTTTAATATTTGTTCATTGGGTGTTGGTCTTAGAAGTAAGGTTCTTTTGACGAGTGGTATCAGCGCGAACACACCTGAGTTTAGAGCAGCAGCGATCAAAGCCGTGGGTGAGTTTGATGGTTTCGATGCGGATAATGATCC
>Ga0115549_1001838_pt1 | contig 12515 bp, 8 predicted proteins | sample COGITO_mtgs_1004_2_FD_87176 | JGI IMG/M metagenome (GOLD analysis project Ga0115549, IMG submission 87176) | Pelagic marine microbial communities from North Sea - COGITO_mtgs_100430 | ecosystem: Environmental > Aquatic > Marine > Epipelagic | place: Germany:Helgoland, sampling site Kabeltonne...
CTCAGGCCCCTTGATTATATCCAAGAGAGATTAGTACTTTATCAAAGAAAAGATAGAGACTTTTAATCGGCAAAGCTAGCGGCAAAACCCTCCAAGCCCTATAATCCCGTCTAGGGAAAACAAATCATACTACTCCTACCTTTGGGATGAAAAATCAATAATGGAAAAAACATTCCAACCACAAGATGTCGAAACCAAATGGTATAAAACCTGGGAAAGCAGGGGTTATTTTAAGCCCTCTGGTAGCGGTGATCCCTACAGCATCGTCATTCCACCTCCTAATGTCACTGGCAGCTTACATATAGGCCATGCCCTGCAGCACGGTATCATGGATGCTTTGACTCGATACGAGCGTATGAAAGGAAAGAACACTCTGTGGCAAGTAGGTACGGATCATGCCGGGATTGCCACTCAAATGGTTGTTGAGCGCAAACTAGCTGCAGAATCGTCCCCCGGAAGAGAAGCGTTGGGTCGCGATAAATTTATTGATGAAATCTGGAAATGGAAGGAACAATCGGGCGGCACGATAACTCAGCAAATGCGACGTCTGGGTAACTCCGTAGACTGGGAAACCGAGCGTTTCACGATGGATGATGGTTTTTATGCGGCTGTTCAAGAAGTCTTTATTAGACTTTATGACTCCGATTTAATCTATCGAGGCAAGAGACTGGTCAACTGGGACCCTAAATTACACACCGCTATTTCTGATCTAGAAGTTGAAAATCGTGAAGTCAAAGGCAAGATGTGGCATTTACGCTACCCCTTAGCAAACGGGGTCAGAACAGCAGACGGAAAGGACTACATTGTCGTTGCAACCACGCGCCCAGAGACCATGCTAGGTGACACTGGTGTTGCTGTGAATCCAGATGACCCTCGCTACCAGAGTCTCATTGGTTCATCAGTAATTCTGCCTCTTGTGGACAGATTAGTTCCTATATTTTCCGATCAATATGCCAGCATGGAAAAAGGTACAGGCTGCGTAAAAATTACCCCTGCCCATGATTTTAATGACTACGAGGTAGGTCAGCGACAATCACTAGCTATGATCAATATTCTTACCAATAATGGCGATATCCGCCAGTCTCCTGAGTGTGTAAATTCAGATGGTAGTGATAGCTCGGATATAGACGCAACTATTCCAGAAAAATATCAAGGAATGGAAAGGTTTGCTGCACGTCGAGAAATTGTGGCAGATTTTGAAACTTTAGGACTACTTCAATCAGTTGAAGAAAATGATATGACAGTCCCCTACGGTGATCGGGGTGGTGTGGTCATTGAGCCTATGTTGACCAACCAGTGGTATGTTGATGCAAAAAAATTAGCTATCCCAGCAGTCGAGGCTGTAGAGGATGGTCGAATCAAATTTGTTCCACAACAGTATGAAAATATGTACTTCTCTTGGATGCGTAACATTCAGGATTGGTGTATCTCCAGACAGCTTTGGTGGGGCCATAGAATTCCAGCCTGGTATGACGAAGCTGGCAAAGCATATGTTGGTAGCAGTGAATCAGCCGTCCGGGAAAAATATAATCTAGGTGATATTTCATTGGCGCAAGATGAAGACGTTTTAGATACCTGGTTCTCATCAGCCTTATGGACCTTCGCCACACAAGGATGGCCAGAAAATACTGAACGTCTGCAGACATTCCATCCCACTGATGTATTAGTGACCGGTTTTGACATCATTTTCTTCTGGGTTGCCAGAATGGTAATGATGACCATGCATTTGGTAAAAAACGAAGATGGAAGCCCACAGGTACCTTTTAAAACGGTTTATGTGACAGGTCTTATTCGAGATGAACAAGGTCAAAAAATGTCAAAATCTAAAGGAAATGTTTTAGACCCTCTAGATATGATTGATGGTATTAGCCTTGAAGATCTGGTTGCCAAACGCACTGACAATATGATGCAACCCAAACAAGCAGACAAAATTGCCAGCCGAACACGAAAACAATTCCCTGATGGAATTGAAGCTAATGGTTCAGACGCTCTTCGCTTTACATTATGTGCTCTAACATCAACCGGCCGAGACATAAACTGGGACATGAAACGGCTTGAGGGCTATCGTAACTTCTGCAATAAGATCTGGAATGCATCACGATATGTCCTGATGAACGCAGAAGGTCATGATTGCGGTCAAAACAATAACAGCTATATACTTAGTTTAGCTGATCGCTGGATTGTTTCTCGCCTTCAACAAGCTGAATTAGACGTAACATCGGCGATTAATAGTTACCGCTTTGACCTTGCAACTCAGGCGCTTTATGACTTTGTTTGGAATGAATACTGCGACTGGTACTTGGAGCTGTCGAAACCTGTCCTTTGGGATGAAAAGGGCGATGAAGCGCTTAAATTAGGCACTCGACGTACCTTAGTCAGAGTTTTGGAGGCGACTCTTCGATTAGCACATCCTCTAATGCCTTTCATTACAGAAGAAATTTGGCAAAATGTCGCTCCATTAGCAGGCATTGAGGTTGATTCAGAGAGCACCATAATGCTCCAACCATACCCTGTTTCCGATAGTGGGCTAATTGATCAAGACGCTATTAAAGATATTGAATGGTTAAAAACTGTCATTGAAGGTGTCAGGAATATCCGTGGAGAGATGAATATCTCGCCGGCGACCTCACTCAATGTGTTTTTCGCTCGAGGTGACCAAAATGACTTACGACGAATGAATGAAAACCGCCAATTTCTTAGCAAACTTGCTAGTTTGGAATCCATAACATGGCTCGATGACACTGAAAAAGCACCGCTCAGTGCAACCGCACTTGCTGGGGAGCTAGAGATATTAGTGCCTATGGCGGGGCTGATTGATGTCGCGGCAGAATTAAGTCGTCTTGATAGAGAAATTGAAAAATTATCCTTAGATGCCAAGAAACTCTCAGGAAAACTCAGCAACGAAAAGTTTGTAGGTAAAGCGCCCGCTGAAGTTGTAAGTAAAGAACGTCAAAAGCTTTCTGATATCGAGAGCTCCCTGAATCAACTCAATGAAAAACGTAATGCCATTGCTGAGATGGCGTAACGTTTAATGGCGACAACTCTCAACACACAGCAACAGGCTGCGCTCAAATATATTGATGGCCCATTACTGGTATTAGCCGGCGCCGGTAGCGGGAAAACTAGCGTTATTACGCAAAAAATAGCCTACCTTGTAGAGCAATGTGAAATTCCCGCCTATAGCATAGCTGCAGTTACGTTCACTAACAAAGCTGCTAGGGAAATGAAAGCCCGTGTAAACGGCTTCATTGCCAAAGATAAAGCAAAAGGCTTAACCGTTTCGACGTTTCACAATCTTGGCTTAAATATTATTCGCACAGAAATTAAAACCCTGGGCTTTAAACCTGGATTTTCGATTTTAGATCAGGAGGATTGTCGAAATCTACTTAAAGAACTGATGGTCCGTCATAGCGAGCTAGACGATAAACTAATTGATACAATTCAAAATACTATCTCCAATTGGAAGAATTCTCTTCTGGAACCAGGACAAGCAGTAAATGCTGCCAACAGCACGGGAGAGCAAGGCATCGCAATGCTTTACGAACGCTATCAACGAGCACTTAAGGCCTATAATGCCGTTGATTTCGACGACTTAATTATGATACCCGTCATGCTGTTCAGACACTTCCCAGAAGTACTAAACAAATGGCAGCGAAAAATTCGCTACTTACTGGTAGATGAATATCAAGATACAAACCTTGCGCAATATGAATTAATTAAGACACTGGTTAATGAAAAACAAGCCTTAACCGTTGTCGGCGATGATGATCAGTCCATCTACGCATGGCGTGGCGCGCGCCCTGAAAATTTGATGCAATTGCAAGAAGACTTTCCTGATTTAGAAGTATTAAACTAGAACAAAACTATCGCTCCACTGGGCGAATCCTGCGAGCCGCTAATACTTTGATCGACAACAATCCACATCTCATCAACAAAGTTCTTTGGAGTGAACTCGGGCCAGGGGATCCCCTACGCTTTATTAGCAGTGAAAATGAAGATAGCGAATGTGAGCGTGTAGTCAACGAGATCATTGATATGCGCTTAAAACGTCGATGTAAGTACAGTAACTTTGCTATTTTATATCGAGGTAACTATCAAGCAAAACTGGTTGAAATCAAGCTTCAAGCACAGAATATCCCCTATGAAATCACCGGCGGACAATCATTCTATGCAAAAACTGAAATCAAAGATGTTATGGCTTACCTTCGGTTACTTGTTAATCCGGACGATGACAACGCCTTACTAAGAATAATTAATACGCCACGCCGTCAAATCGGCCCTACCACTCTAGAGAAGCTTGGAGGATATGCAAACAAAAGAGGGCTTTCACTTTACGACACAATTGATGAGGTTGGCCTTAGTGCCTCGATGCCCACCAATAATTTACAGAGACTAAAAGATTTCAAGCGCTGGATTGAGCAAGCTCGTAAAAATGTGTATGAGGGGAATTCCATTGCAGCGATCAACGAAATGCTGAGTGATGCTGATTATTTAGGTTGGTTACATCAAAATGCTAGCAGTGATCATGTTGCCCAAAAGCGCTGGGATAATGTTAACTTTTTACTAGCCCAGTTAACTCAAGTTCTGAAAAATGATCAAACCGATACATCGGATATTGATGGTGATAGCGCCATCGAAAATGCCATTGCAAAACTCATACTTCGCGACATCCTAGATAGAGAGGAGGAAGAATCAGCAGATGACAAAGTCCAACTTTTGACCCTACACGCAGCCAAAGGACTAGAGTTCTTGCACGTATTTATGATTGGTATGGAAGAAGATATATTGCCCCATCGAAATAGCGTTGAAGGCGGCCAGATAGAGGAAGAACGACGCTTAGCCTATGTCGGTATTACGCGGGCTCAACGCACCCTAACCATGACGAGTGCTCGTCAGCGTACGCAATTTGGAGAAACATCTGCAACGACGCCAAGTCGTTTTGTTGATGAACTACCAGAGGATGATTTGATTAAGATTGGTGGTAATACAGAGACGGATGCTGCGGAAAACCAAGCGAAGGGTGAAGAATCTCTTGCCGCCTTAAAGTCCCTTTTTGGTTAATTGACTAGATGCCGTTATCCACACGAGTTCGTAACTCTTTTCCCGGCTTGAAATAAGGAACGTACTTGCCTCGCAAGTCCACCGCATCTCCAGTCTTGGGGTTGCGCCCTATTCTGGCCGCACGATAATGCAACGAAAAGCTCCCGAAACCTCTTATTTCAACCCGCTGGTTATTTGACAACGTTAGCGCCATGCGCTCAAGAATCATTCTTACGGCTTGCTCCACGTCTCGCGGGGGAAGCTGGTCTTGGCTAGACGATATTTTTTCGATTAATTCCGATTTGGTCATTCGCTTTACTGCACAAGGTTTTTTTAGTTTAGTTCTTGATTTTATTACGGTTTTAGAATTATTCAAGTAAAAGATGAATGTTTTAACGTTTAAACAAAAAAAAGGGTGGCTGAGCCACCCTTTTTCACCTAGTGGACAAACCTACTTATCCATTTGAGCCTTGATTAAGTCACCAATAGTGGTTGGTTTAGATCCAGTAGTGTCAGCCTCGGTGTCTCGATGAGCCTTAACCGCGGCCTTCTCTTCGGAAACATCTTTCGCTTTCACCGACAAGTTAATGACGCGAGTCTTTCGGTCGACATTGATAATCTTAGCTTCGACCTCAGCACCAACAACTAATTCATGGCGAGCATCTTCGATTTTCTCTCGAGATAACTCTGAGCCCTTGAGATTAGCCTCAACACCTTCAGCCAAAGTAATGATCGCACCTTTCGCATCTACTTCTTTCACTGAGCCAGTAACAATAGCTCCCTTGTCATTCTGATCTACATAGTTATTAAACGGATCGTCAGAAAGCTGTTTGATACCTAGAGAAATACGTTCTCTTTCAGCGTCAATACTAAGAACAACAGTTTCAACTTCTTCACCTTTCTTGAAATTGCGAACAGCTTCTTCGCCAGTTTCATTCCAAGAGATATCAGACAGGTGAACGAGTCCATCAATGCCGCCATCTAGACCAATAAAGATTCCAAAGTCAGTGATTGATTTGATATTACCGGAAATTTTATCACCTTTAGTCATGGTTGACGCAAAGTCATCCCATGGATTAGTGAAGCACTGCTTAATACCCAGAGAGATGCGTCGTCGTTCTTCATCAATATCAAGAATCATGACTTCAACTTCTTGGCCTAAATCAACAATCTTCGATGGGTGAACATTCTTGTTAGTCCAGTCCATTTCCGAAACGTGGACCAAACCTTCAACACCATCTTCAAGCTCGGCAAAACAACCGTAATCAGTCAAATTGGTGATCTTGGCTTTTACTCTTGCGCCTTCAGGATATCGTCCTTTGATATCACCCCAAGGATCTTCGCCCATTTGCTTCATACCAAGAGACACACGATTACGCTCGCGATCAAACTTGAGTACTTTAACGTCAATTTCATCACCAACATTAATCATCTCAGACGGATGCTTGATTCGTTTCCAAGACATATCAGTGATGTGCAGAAGCCCATCGATACCGCCAAGGTCAACAAAGGCACCGTAATCAGTAAGGTTCTTAATAACGCCCTTCAATGAGCTGCCTTCTTCTAAGTTAGCAAGAAGCTCATCACGCTCAGCAGAATTAGCACTCTCCATTACCGCGCGACGGCTAACAACAACATTGTTGCGCTTAGCATCTAGTTTGATAACTTTGAATTCTAAATCAATATTTTCAAGATGTGTTATTTCACGAAGAGGCCGCACATCAACTAATGAACCAGGTAAGAACGCACGTAATCCGCGAACATCTACCGTAAAGCCACCTTTCACTTTACCGCTGATCACTCCGATAACAACCTCGTCAGCTTTATGGGCTGCTTCAAGTTCAATCCAGGATTCAGCACGGCGGGCTTTTTCGCGTGATAGTTTTGTTGCACCAAAGCCATCTTCAACAGCTTCAAGTGCGACTTGAACTTCATCGCCAATGACGACTTCTATCTCGCCTTTGTCGTTATAAAATTGGTCTAAAGAAATAACGCCTTCGGACTTCAGTCCAGCATGCACAGTAACCCAGTCTTTATCGATATCGATAACAACACCAGTGATAATTGCGCCGGGGTTCATCTCAACGGTTTTGAGACTTTCTTCAAATAGGTCTTGGAAACTTTCGGTCATGGAATATACCTAATATATGACAGAGAATCAGGTGCGATGCACTAGAATCTGATCTCTTTTTTCCGCAATGCCAGATTTTGCGGGTCAGTTAAAATTAAGGCTTGCAGCAGAGTTAGCTGGCAACTGCTGGTCTACCCGTTAAATTAGAAGCTAACTAAACCCTTGAAATCTATGATATGCAACACAGTTTCTAGGACTTCTTTAGCATTCATCAGTGAACTGTCTAACTCAATGGCGTCCTCAGCGGCAACCAAGGGAGACACTTCCCTATTCATATCTCTCTCATCTCTTGCACGAACCTGCTCTGCAAGGGCGCGCAGACTAACATCTTCGCCTTTCTCAATCAACTCTTTATAACGACGGTTGGCTCGCTCGTCTATGCTGGCGGTAAGATATATTTTAAGGTCTGCTTCGGGGAAAACAACGGTGCCCATATCTCTACCATCGGCGATAAGACCTTCACCACAGGCAAAACTTCTCTGTCTTTTTAACAATGCTCCACGCACTTCGTTATAAGCGGCAATTTTCGATGCATGGACACCTGTATTCTCAGTTCGCATTTCATCCGTGACGTCCTCTTCTTCAAGAAGCGCCTTAAATTGGCCATCAGCGCTTGTAATGAACCGGATATCCATATGTTCTGCTAGCATTGAAAGCGCAGTTACATCATTAGTATCGACTTTGCGACGGGACGCAGCAATCGTCAGAAGGCGATAGAGTGCTCCGCTATCAAGATAATTAAAGGATAATTTGTCCGCGATCATCCTACTAACGGTACCTTTACCTGAACCACTTGGTCCATCAATGGTAATAATTTTAGTCATTTACAGTCTCAGTATTAATAACCAACCCAACAGATGCGGCACAGACGATAAAATCAGGAAAAGAGGTAGCTACGTTACTACAATCTTCAACAATAATTTCCCCCTGAGCTCGCAAGCCCGCAATAGAAAAAGCCATAGCAATACGATGATCATGATGGCTGAGCACCCTCCCCGAGCCAATTTCCCCTCCAACAATACGTATCCCATCTGCTGTAGCCATGGCATCTATCCCTAGGGTATTGAGTCCATCGGCCATACTTTGGATTCGATCACTCTCCTTGACTCGCAACTCTTTAGCTCCCGTCAAGATGGTTTCTCCCTGAGCGCAGGCCGCCGCTATAAATATGGCAGGAAACTCATCAATCGCCAGAGGAACCTGACTTTCCGGTATTTCAATACCCACTAATTTAGCATATTGGACTCTAATATCAGCGACCGGTTCACCCCCAACTTCAATTTCATTGGTTAAACTGATTTTAGCTCCCATCTGGCGTAAAATATTGATTACTCCAATGCGTGTAGGGTTAACTCCCACATGATGTAAAGTAATATCAGACCCCGGAGTGATGGACGCTGCCACCATAAAAAATGCCGCTGATGAAATGTCTGCAGGAACATCTATCCGTGTTGCTTCAAGTCTTCCCCCGCCAGATAACCGTGCGGTACTATCAGACACATTCACAGGATAGCCAAACCCTCTTAACATTCGTTCTGTATGGTCACGTGTGGGGGCAGGCTCTGTAACTGAGGTTTCACCTTGGGCATAAAGACCAGCCAACAACAAACAAGATTTCACCTGCGCACTGGCCATTGGCATGACATAGTCTATTGAATTCAGTTTCTGTCCGCCTTTAATTTTTAATGGAGGAGTTCCATCCTCCGCGGTATCAATAATCGCTCCCATTGATACCAACGGTTCCGCAACTCGACCCATCGGACGACCAGAAAGCGAGGTATCACCGGTCAGTTCAGAGTCAAATGACTGGCCTGCTAAAAGCCCACTTAATAGCCGAATTGAGGTGCCTGAATTGCCCATATATAAGGATTTTTCTGGCGCTTTAAGTCCGTGGAGACCAACGCCATGAATAACTAGTCGCCCCTGCTCCGGCCCTTCTATTAAGACCCCCATATCTCTGAAGGCCTGAAGTGTCGCCAAGCTATCTTCTCCTTCTAAAAAGCCAGTCACCTCAGTCATTCCTTCGGCCAGAGAACCCAGCATAATAGAGCGATGGGACATGGATTTATCTCCGGGCACACGCACGCTTCCCTGCGCATTGCCTCCCGGAACAATATGGTAATTAATACGCTTATCTGTCATTGAGGCCTGCAAAGTTTTATCTTCGAGCAATTTACTAAAATGATTCCGAGCATCTCTTGCTTGTGTAAAAACATCCATTAAATACTGTTGGTCGCCACGATCAATAGCTTCTCGTAGAGTTTGGAAATTGCCCATAACCCGGTCTAGGTTAGTTAAGATCGCATCTCGATTAGCTAAGCCAATATCGCGCCACATCACCGGATCACTGGCCGCTATTCTAGTAAAATCCCTAAAGCCGCCAGCGGCATAGCGGAAGATTTCTCGGTTATCTCCCATACCTGCCAATGTATCAACCAGAGAGTAGGCCAAAAAATGAGGCAGATGGCTTGTTGCCGCCAAGATATCATCGTGCTCTTCTGTGCTCATCTTTGACACAATAGCGCCAACATCAGACCAAAGATCTTCCACCAACGACAGGTGCTCACAGCCTGTAGAGCTATCGGGGGTTAGAATAACCCTGTGATTCTCAAATAAATTTTTATTTGCAGCAGTAACACCACTTTTTTCTGAGCCGGCAATAGGATGCCCTGGGATAAATTGACGTGGCACTTCACCATAAATATCTAGCGCTGCTCGACAAACACTGCCTTTTACGCTGGCCACATCAGTCACAGTAACCTCATTCCCAAGCAGTCGGCAGCAATCTTTAAGGACTGCTGAAACAGTTAACGTCGGAACGCCAATTACAACGACATCCCCGCGACCTAATTCAGCAGCTACGTCATCTAAACTCTCTTTGGCCTCATCTATAACCCCAGCTTCAAGGGCTAATTCAAGAGTGGAGCTACGCCGAGAAATACCCACAACATGCTGCGCAATACCCCTTTGTCGAGCAGCAATAGCTAAACTAGAGCCGATAAGGCCCAGACCGATTACTACTAGACGGTTAATCTGAGGCGCAGACTTTTTAGCTCTTTTGGACATGAATGTATTCGGCCATTGTTTTTATCATTAAGACTAATGGGTCTCTAAGTTACAAAACCGCGCGGGGATAAGACCCCAGAACCTTTAAATCAGCAACATCTACAGACAATTCATCTAGAACTTTGGTGACTGCCTCATCTTCAATGTGTCCAACAAAATCAATAAAAAACACATAGGACCATTTACTGCTACGTGATGGGCGAGACTCCAGGCGAGTCATGTCTACATTGTGGCGCCGGAAAGGCTCCAAGAGATCGTGTAAAGCACCAGGCTTGTTGCGCACAGATACGACAACTGATGTTCGATCATCGCCACTCGGAGGCACTGATTCTCGACCGATAATCAAAAAGCGTGTGGAATTGTCAGGGCGATCTTCAATCTTCTCCCAAAGCTTTTCCAATTGATATAGCTCACAAGACATATCCCCGGCAATCGCAGCGGAATTCCATTCGCCCTGCACCCTCTTGGCTGCTTCTGCATTACTGCTGACGGCGACACGTTCAATATTAGGGTAATTCGAGTTCAACCATTGACGGCACTGCGCGAGTGACTGTGCATGTGAATAAACCCTAGTAATATTGTCATTGTTAGTGTTGCCGCCCACCATAAAGTGGTGATGGATGCGCAACTCCACTTCCCCACAAATCTTTATTGATGAATCCATGAAACTATCCAAGGTATGACTAATGACACCTTCGGTAGAGTTTTCAACGGGAACGACACCGTAGTTACAGGCTCCAGCAAGAACCTCCCTAAACACTTCATCGATAGCGGCCTTAGGTACACTAATAGCGCCATCACCAAAATGTTTGAGCGCTGCTTCCTGAGTAAAGGTCCCTTCAGGCCCAAGAAAAGCAACCTTGATCGGTTGCTCAAGGGCCAGGCAGGCCGACATAATCTGTCTAAACAATCTGGCCATATCCTCGTTGTCGATAGGTCCAGTGTTAGCATCCATAATATGCCTCAACACCTGAGCCTCGCGCTCGGGACGATAGTACGCAGCATCGCCTAGGCTTTTCTTAACCTGGGCGACCTGTTGGGCGAAATCTGCACGTTGACTGATGCTCTCCATAATTTGAACATCCAGCGCGTCAATCTTATCCCTGAGTACCAATAAGGGGTCTTTTTTTGCCATAACTTCCTATCTCACAGCAGATTTCATCTTTTAATCTTCTGAAGAGTTTGATTCAGGTGAGTCTTCAGCCCCCTCAGAATCGATAAAATCGTCTTCTTCTGGCTCTGCTATTCTTGCCAAGCTGACCAAATTCTCATTTTCTTTAAGCCGTATAATGCGCACACCTTGAGTATTTCGACCAACAACAGAGACTTCGTCGCCACGGGTTCTCACCATTGTACCCTGATCTGAAATTAACATAATCTCATCGCCAGAAAATAGCTGAGTCGCCCCTACCAGTGGACCATTACGTTCACTCGCCTGAATCGCTATCATTCCTTTACCACCGCGACCCTTAGTGGGGAACTCTCCAACCAAAGTACGCTTTCCATAACCGTTTTCACAAACAGTCAGCAAGAACCCGTCCATTTGAGGAATCACCATAGAGATGACTTTGTGTTCCTCAGGTAAACGCATTCCACGCACACCCTTAGAAACACGACCCATGGCTCTAACGTCAGTTTCAGCAAAGCGCACCGCCTTACCTTCACTGCTAAATAGCATAATGTCCTGACTACCATCAATAATAGCGGTACCTACCAAATGATCACCTTCGACTAAGTCAACCGCTCTCAACCCAACACTTCGTGGACGTGAATACTGATCCAATGACGTCTTCTTAACAGTGCCATTAGCTGTGGCCATAATCACAAATTGATTCTCGCTGTACTCGTCTACAGGCAATATCGAGCTAATTCTTTCTCCTTCATCGAGAGGCAGTAAATTAACTACTGGACGTCCGCGGGAGTTCCTCCCGGCAATTGGAATTTGATAAACCTTCAGCCAATAGACCTTCCCAAGGTTGGTGAAGCACAGAATTGTCGTGTGAGTACTGGCCACTAAGAGGTGCTCCACAAAGTCCTCGTCTTTAACTGCCGTGGCAGACTTACCCATTCCGCCCCGCCGCTGAGCCTGATAGTCACTTAATGGCTGGGTCTTTGCGTAACCTCCATGAGAGATGGTAACAACTCTATCTTCCTCGGTAATTAGATCTTCAATGGTAAGGTCATGCATTGACTCGATAATTTGGCGTTGAGGGGACCACTGGAATCAGCGAGTCAATGCATGCCCTTACTATTGAAGGTCTAATTAACGCGGGAGATA
>Ga0115549_1001859_pt1 | contig 12427 bp, 7 predicted proteins | sample COGITO_mtgs_1004_2_FD_87176 | JGI IMG/M metagenome (GOLD analysis project Ga0115549, IMG submission 87176) | Pelagic marine microbial communities from North Sea - COGITO_mtgs_100430 | ecosystem: Environmental > Aquatic > Marine > Epipelagic | place: Germany:Helgoland, sampling site Kabeltonne...
ATGTTTAATGTAGCACCTAGCTGTGCAATTGCTTCTTCCAATTCTTTTGGCGACTTACGCTGAGTTCCTTGGGTCATAAGGTTGGCGGTAAGATTAGCGACACCTACTTTATTGATGTCATCGAGCAATAAACCACCTTCAATTGAAATATTAAATTGAACGAGAGGGACTTCGTCATTTTCAATACCAAGTACTTTCATTCCATTGTTTAAGTCTGCTTTCCAAACCTTTGGAATGACGACTTCAGGCGCTTCACCATAAGGAGGCTCAACAGATCTATCGAAAGAGGAGGGAGTACGCTCGTACTCTGCTTGTATGGTTGCATCGAAGGTCTCTTCAGCCCCTTGAACAATTTTTTCTTCTACGACATCTGCTTTTAGGGAACCCTCTAATGCTTGTGCCATTTGACCTTTTGGCACCATACTCGTGGCAATGAAGTTTTCCCCTTTGATGTACTTATTATAAACAGCCATCACATCTTCGGCATTCACGTCCAAAATATTCTGAACATCCTGCTGAACGAATCCTGGATCATTTGCAAAAATGTTGTATTGAGCTAGCTGAAAGCCTTTTCCAAGTACACTGCTTAGGCTATTATAGAATGATGTTTCTTGACCAGATTTGATTCTAGCGAGGTCTTTTTCAGAAATGCCTTCACTTTCGAATTTGCCGAAGGCTTCTTGAACTGCACCAGCCACATCGTCTAGGTTCTTATCAGAGAACGCACGAACTGAAAGCTGAAACTGACCAGCAAGTTCAGAGGCTCTATTGCCCATTCTTACACCAGAGGTAAGCTTTTGATCTTCCACCAGTACCTGATAAAAAGGAGCTTGCTTCCCTCTTGATAAGTATTGCCCTAATACATCAAGGGCATAAGAATCAGGGTGATAAAGCTCGACTGTAGGCCAAACCATAGTAAGTTCAGGTAGTCTTGCAAAGTTATCCTCGTGGTAAAATTTTACTGTTTCTTTCACAACTCCAGGTCTCTTACCTAAGTCGGTTATTTCTTCACCCCGAGGAATCTCATCGAAGTATTTCTTTACCCAAGTTTTCGCTTGATCTACTTCAAAATCTCCAGCAATAACTAAAGTGGTGTTATTAGGAACGTACCATCTTCTAAAAAACTGCTTGACATCATTAAGCGTGGCAGCTTGGAGGTCATCCAATGAGCCAATTACCTGCCAATTGTATGGGTGATCGTTAGGGTAGAGTTGTTTGTCAATGATATAAGAGGTGTGGCCATAAGGTCTGTTGTCAACACTCTGACGTTTCTCATTTTTCACGACTTGCTTTTCTTTGGCAAGTACTGGATCTGTAACGGTATTGATAAACCAACCTAGTTTGTCAGCTTCCGCCCAAATCATCTTCTCTAAAGCGTCTTTTGGGACGGTCTGGAAGTAGTTTGTTCGGTCTCTGCTTGTAGAGCCATTGGCACCTGAGCCGCCAATACGGGCACTCATCTTATCTAGGCCACCTTTACCAAGGTTTTCAGACTCTAAAAAAAGTAAGTGCTCAAAAAGATGCGCAAAGCCAGTTCTGCCTTCAATTTCTCTTGCCGATCCTACATGTGCTGTTAAGGCGACACCTACAACAGGGTCAGATTTATCGACATGAAGAATGACTTCTAAGCCGTTGTCAAGAGTGAATTTTTCGTATGCTACTTTGAGCTCTACTTCTTCACGTGAACCTGAAGATTGACAGGAGCCAATAAATAGTGCGAGAACTAAAGTAATTACGTATGTGAGTCTGAACCTTTTCATAGTCTAAATTTAGGAATCAAACGATGATAGGCAATTAATCAATGACTCACAATCAACATTAGATAAGGATTGCAAACAACCGGGTAAGCAGAAAAAAAGAAGATTAGCCTCTGGTGGCGATAGTACTGATATCAAAGCCTTGGATATCATTTCCATTTGCATCGATGGTCAAACCAACCCAGCCTTCGACACCAGCCGACTTGAACGGTAGATACGCAATACCATTCCAAATTAGAAGACTCGTAGTGGTAAGCTCACCATTTCTAATCTGGCTGACGAATAGGTCTTCATTATTATCGTCAATGAAGATTGTTCCATTGATAATTGTTCCTGCAGGGAAAAGCTTTAGGCCCTGAAATGAACGTTCCGTACCAAAAATTTCAAAGTCGGAATCATCACCTGGGATAGAGAAACCATTGATTGCATTGACAGTGAGTACGATATTATCAGTCCATGTAACTAATTGGAATTGAAGGTCAGTAGAGTTGTTCCCATCTAAATCCAATGTCGCTTGAAAGAAAGTAGAATCCCCTGATTGCTCTGTTTGACTCAGGCTGATTCCAGTAATTTCAGTACTGTATCTAACGCCATCTTGTTCGATATTCCCTACTTGTAAAAAGTCAGTGTCTGTAGAACCACCACCACCTAATCCATCATCAATGCCTGATGAACAGCTAAAAGCTACAAGTGCAAGTAAGGCGAGAAGAGAAGACTTTTTCATAATCATAGGTTCAAAATTGGAAGTGACAAATTTATACAAAAACGTAGGAGTCACTAGTATAACGATGCGATAATAAATGGATACATGTCATGAGGTAAACAATTCATCTTCGACTTTAACCTAACGGTGATAGAAGAAATTTGTTTTTGTTGATCAATCAAAAATTCCGGTAGGGTGGCCATCAATACTTTTTACGTTTTTTTGTGTCCAGTATTCCTTCAACTCAGCTTCTGATTTTTTGGCTGCCCAATCATTTAAGATTTCTCGATCTTCTTGATAATCCATATAGGGGACTGCAAAGCCACATGATGTTTGCACCGAATCAATGTCTACTAAAAATATATTTCTTGCACCAGGTGATTTGTCAAAATGACCAAAATATTCATCCCATTCGGGGTCTTGCTGATGTATGGCCCTTGCCGAACCATATACTCTTAATATTAGTGGTTTGCCCTCAAAGGCACAGAACATTAAGGTAATCCGATTGATAAGTTTTAAGTGGGCAGCAGTTTCGTTCCCACTGCCAGTGAGGTTAAGCCAAGCGATTTTATTAGGTGATAATACACGCAATGAATCACAGCCCTTTGGCGAAACATTGACCCGTCCTTCTTGAGCTGCGCTACCTGTGAAGAAGATTTTTTGAGCATGAATAAATTCAATCAACTGTGGTTCAAGGAGGTCGTAAAATTTGGCCATGTCTGATTTTTCTTTTGGGTAAGGAAAGTTAGCATTAATCTTCCTTTATCAACTTAGATTATGCTTTTGACTTAAAAAATCAAAAAGCATTTTGACCTGTAAACACTTTAATTACTTTTGGTCACCCTAATATGAACACCCCTCTATGACCCAGTATTCTCAAATCATCGCAGCCGAATTAAAGATCACCCCAAAACAGGTGAATGCTACCCTCCAACTATTGGATGAAGGAGGTACAGTGCCTTTTATTTCTCGGTATAGAAAAGAGTCGACTGGAAGTTTAGATGAAGTGGTAATAGCCGGAATCAGGGACAGGGCACAACAGCTCAGAGAGCTGGATAAGCGAAAAGATGCAATCCTCAAGTCTTTGATAGAACAAGAAAAGCTAACACCAGCACTTGAAAAGAGCGTAAAGGAGGCGGTGAATATGTCAAGGCTTGAAGACATATACCTTCCCTATAAACCAAAACGAAAGACAAGGGCGAGCATGGCGCGTGAGAAGGGTTTGGAACCCCTAGCACTGAAACTATTCAGACAAGACTCATTTGACATGAAAAGCGAAGCCACTAGGTTTATTAATGCCGAGAAAGGTGTCCCAGATGTAGAAGTTGCGCTTCAAGGTGCTCGAGATATTATTGCTGAAACGATCAATGAGAATGCGGAATTGCGAGATCGAATGAGGAGGCTTTTCAGTCGAACAGCGACCATTAAATCCCGTGTAATGCCTGGCAAGGAAGAAGCTGCTCAGAAGTACAAAGACTATTTTGAATGGGAAGAAGGTTTAGCCAAGGCACCATCGCATAGGGTATTGGCGATGAGGCGAGGTGAAGTTGAGTTGTTCCTCATGTTGGATATTTTGCCTAAAGAAGAGGACGCCATCGCACTGTTGGATAAGCAATTTCTTAAAGGATCAGGAGAAGTTGGTCAACAAATGAAACTCGCCATTAGAGATTGTTATAAGCGCCTGCTGAGTCCATCAATGGAGACAGAAACTAGAATGACTTCTAAGAAGAAGGCAGATGAAGAAGCCATTAATGTCTTTGCAAAGAATCTTTCAGAACTATTGATGGCAGCTCCTTTGGGTGGAAAAAGAGTATTAGCGATTGATCCGGGCTTCAGAAGCGGTTGTAAAGTAGTTTGTCTCGATAAGCAAGGGAAACTCCTTCACTTTGAAGCTATTTTCCCTAATGAGCCCCAAAAGCAAACTTCGAAGTCAGGCGCTGTTATCGCGAGCCTAGTAAGTCGCTTTGAAATAGAAGCCATTGCCATAGGTAATGGTACCGCAAGCCGTGAAACTGAGTCTTTTGTACAGGGGATCGGCTTACCGAAGGAGGTAATGGTCGTGATGGTTAATGAAAGTGGCGCATCCATCTACTCTGCTTCAGAGATCGCCCGAAAAGAATTTCCAAATGAAGATGTTACGGTAAGAGGCTCCGTGTCTATCGGCCGAAGGTTGATGGATCCACTTGCTGAATTGGTGAAGCTCGATCCAAAATCTATTGGGGTAGGTCAGTATCAGCATGATGTTGACCAGAATGCCCTCAAAAACTCATTAGACGATGTGGTAATGAGCTGCGTGAATGGCGTTGGCGTAGAGGTGAATACGGCATCTGAACAACTCTTGACTTACGTTTCAGGCCTCGGCCCGCAATTGGCCAAGAATATTGTAGACTATAGGGATGAGAACGGTCCATTTAAGAATCGTGAAGCCATACGGAATGTAGCACGACTGGGAGACAAGGCCTATGAACAAGCGGCAGGCTTCTTGAGGATTAGAAATGCTGCCAATCCACTAGATCAAAGTTCGGTGCACCCAGAGTCATACAAGCTGGTAAAGCAAATGGCCAAGGACTTGAAGTGCGAGGTTACTGACCTCATTAAAAACGAAGCGCTTCGCAAGCAGATCGACTTAAAAAAGTACGTGACCGATCAGGTAGGTTTGCCCACCTTGACGGATATCATTGCCGAACTTGCTAAACCAGGTAGAGATCCTCGCGAGCAGTTTGAAGCGTTTAGCTTTGCTGACAATGTGCATAGCATGGAAGACCTGAAAACAGGCATGAAACTTCCAGGTATCGTAACGAACGTCACCAATTTCGGTGCATTTGTAGATATTGGTGTTCACCAAGATGGTTTGGTTCACATTTCTGAGATGTCTGATACCTTCGTAAGCAACCCCGCTGAAATACTATCAGTGCAACAGCAAGTAGAGGTAACGGTAACCAGTGTGGATATCGCTAGAAAGCGAATTGCACTCTCCATGAAGACAGGAGAGAAGCCTAAACCTAAAAAAAGAGAGAAGCCTAAACCACAACCCAGAAAGGAAAAAGCACCTGAAACGGATATGGCCACTAAATTGGCCGCGCTAAAGGGTAAGTTTGGTGGATAAACCTGCGAACCTTCAGCTTATATAAATTCTGTTGGCAATTCTTAATTCACTCATTAGTTTAGCGAATACTTATCCCTAACATATGTCTAAAAAGAATATTTCTTCCTTGCTTATTCTCGTGATTGGTGTGCTGTTCCTCTCAGCCTGCTCGAATCAACTAACTGAATCCACAGCGATTAACCCAGAAACCTATTGGGGAGAAAATCCATGGCCTGAGATCAGAAAAGAACGAATTAGTCAGCTATTGCCGAATGCTATGAAAGCATCTGGCGTAGACTGCTGGATGGTGGTTTGTAGAGAAAACAACAATGATCCGATTGCTGATCATGTAGGAGGAGAGAATGCTGGTGGCACAGCAGCTTTTATGTTCTACATTGATGCTGAGGGCTTTCATTCCAGGGTGTATTCACCTTCGGGAGAAGCGACTGCATTAGATGACTTAGATATTCATGATGAAGTGATAGGTGCCAGAGGTTCGAGTGTATCAATGGCAGTTGATTTCATAAAGGAAAGTGGGTTTAAAAGTGTTGCGATCAATTCTTCTACTTCGAATTCCATGGCCGATGGCCTTTCTTACACCCAAAGGCAGTCCATTGAAAGACTAATGGGTAAAGACAGTGATAAACTAGTCTCTTCTACTGAATTGATTTACGAATGGCTTTCTATCAAATTGCCACAAGAGGTTGAAATAATGAAAAAGGCAGCTCAGTTGACTTCAGATTGGCAAATCGAAGCATATAAGCAAGTTGTTCCGGGGAAGTCTACCGATGCGGAGATCGCAAAGTTCCTTAAACAGAAAATTACCGAATATGGTGTCGCTGATGGTTGGGCAGCAGATCAGAACCCAAATGTGAACTCGGGTCCAGACCGTGGGCATTCTCATGCGACCGACAAAGTCATTATGCCGGGTGATGTCATACAAATCGACTTTGGTATTAAGCTCTATAATCAATGGGTGAGTGATATTCAGCGCTTTGCTTATGTATTAAAGGAGGGAGAAACAAAAGCACCAGAAGACATTCAGTTTTACTGGAATAGCAGTAAGGCAGGTAATCGGGCAGCGTTTGGCGCTATGAAGCCTGGAGTTACAGGGGCTAGTGTAGATAAAGCACAGCGCCTGTTGATGCAAACTGCAAAGTCAGAAAATGTTCCTTGGAGTACTGGGCACCCTGTGGGTTATGTAGCACATGACGTTGGACCAAGCCTAGGAGGAGGGATGTCTACACGGGTAAGACCGGCCTCTGCCAAACTTTTGAAAGAAGGGATGACTTTCGCATTTGACGGTTTCCATGCTTGGAAGCGCGCTGACGGCACAGAAAAAACCATCTCCGTTGAAGAGATGGCTGTCATTACTGCTAATGGTGCTGAATATCTGATTGCTCCTCAGGAAGAATTGATCTTAGTAGGAGGTAAGTAGTCGTCCTTGAATTGGTAATGTTTTCGGTAGAAGTGTTAGTTCACCAGAAGCTCTTAAGAAGTTTAATGGGTAATTAACAATGAATAGTTGGTAGTGGCTTTTTGGTAAGTCAAATTTCACCCAATCACCCAATCACCTATTTTACCCCACCTGACCATCACCATCGATGTCCATATTGGTAGACTCTTCTAATACCCGAAGTGTCTTCTCCAGCGAAGGCTTTAATCGCATCAAGGTTTTTCCATAGGGTAGTCACCATAAACTCTAAGCCATGTGTCGTCTTTCGTTTAAGTATATTAGCTTGGATAAAGCCTGGTAATTCTTTTGCGGCTGCAAAGACAACGTCATTCAGGAATGTGATATACTCATCATGTGATGCTTCTTTTAAAATGCATTTCCATTGTCTAGAAATCATCTGAGTAAGGGTTTAGTGATTGCTTGAGATCTCAATATGGCTGAATTCATTGAGAGACCGGGGCCATAGATTCTTCAGCTTGCCGTTACCAAAGTATATAGTCTTGCTAAGCCGAAAGGCTTACACAAATCAATGCCGACATAGGTGAAAGGGAGCATTGAAACAAATAAGGGTTAGTCTCCTTGTTTAATTGAGAAAAGAGCCGCCTCGACATGTCGAGGCGGCTTCTTGTTTTTAATGCTGTTTGTCTTACTTCTTAATACCCGGAACACCTTTTGGTGCGTAATCCTGCCACCAGAATTTTGCCATTTTCTTCTGTGCTGGATGAATCTCGTCCAACGTATTGCCTTCATACAATCGGCCATTGAACATAACGTGACTGATGTCTTTCGAATTCTTGATGTTATCTAATGGGTTACTTTTCAGGATGAGTAAGTCAGCTAGTTTACCTACTTCTAGACTTCCTAAATCATTTTCCAGACCGATTGCCTCTGCACCGATAATCGTAGCAACTCTAAGCGCGTCATATTCTTTCATTCCTCCAGACTGTACAGCCCAAAGTTCCCAGTGATAGCCGAGTCCTTGCAACTGACCATGACTACCGACACCTGCACGCCCACCAGCTTCAACTAAGTCTTTAGCGAAAGTAGACTGCTCCACATGTACATATTCATCTTCCATAAACCAGCCGGCATTACGTCTGCGTGTACGTGAGTCTAAATTCCAGTGCGGCATAAAGTGCGTCAACTTCGGATCATCATGAGGGTTTTCTGTCGCGTAGAAGTAATTCTCCGTCCATGGACCGCCATAAGCTACCAAAAGTGTAGGCGTATAGACTGTTCTTGAAAAAGCTACCATGTCTATGACATCCTTGTACAATGGAAAAATAGGGAAGGAGTGCTCATGCCCAGGATAGCCATCAATGACTTGGGTTAGGTTATTCTTGAAGTCAAGACCACCTTCTGTCGTAGGCATAATATTTTGCTCGTATGCCGCTTGAATGATCCACTGTCTTTGCTGACGATTGCCTGCTCCATACATTTTCACAGTCTTCGTATTGTAATATGAGCTGTAACGCGTCATTACTTTACGCGCATGTGCTAAACTACTTACGTTTTCACTCCCGAAAATACCAGGACCCGTAGAGTAAATTCTTGGACCGATCAGCTTTCCAGCATCTACTAAGTCACCATAAGTAAGGACATCAGTCGTTGCAGTTTGTGGATCACGCGTTGTGGTAACTCCAAAAGCAAGGTTGGTCAAGTACGGCCAAAATTGCCCACGGTGTAAGTTCACCGGATGACGGAAGTGAGAATGTGTATCTACATAACCCGGCACGATTGTTTTGCCAGTAGCGTCAATCACTTTCACTCTTCTACCGACTTGGATGTTCTTACCAATTTCTTTGATCCGGTTGTTCTCGATCAAAATATCAGTGCCTTCTAGCACCTCATTGTTTATCATGGTCAACAAACGAGCGTTTTTCAGCAGCACAGTTCCTTGAGGGATATCGCGATCTGCTTTTACTTCAATTCTATGTTCTGTTGGCTCGTAGTCTTTTGACTTCTCTTCTTCCTTTTTGTCTTCAGCTTCTTCTTCAGGGTCATCACTTTCTTCTTTGTCAGCTTCTTCCTTCGCTTTAGCGTCAGCCGCTTTTTGTACTTCGAAAGCTTTAGCCTCGCTGAGGTTATAAGCGACATGGGCATTTCCCACCGCCCAGTGAACCATGTTGCTGTCCCAACCCCAAGCAGGGAACTGACCACCGATGTCTGTTAGCTTCCGAGAAGGGAAGGCTGCATTTTTTGCATTAGCTACAGAAATGGTTGGTGCTTCATCGCTCACTTGAGGGACTGTCACCACAAAGAGATCCATTCCGATGGCCGCAAGTGCTTGATCTCCTTCTCTTGCCATTTTTATCCAAGAAGCCCTTGGTGCATTCGAAGATCCAGCCGCAGCTTTTCCTCTTACTTGAACGTGGGCTTTCTCATCAGTACCATCCCAGCGAATAGAGAGTAATCCTCTACCACTTGATAAGAAGATGCGATCTGAGTTCTTAGTAAAATGTGGATTGGATCTGCCATCTGTATAACTGATAAAGTTGTTGTCAGAACCGTCTGCAGAAATCCAAATAAGGTCACTCGTACCTCTAAAAGCAGTTCTTTGTAGCGCGTTTCTGAAGTCTTCGGACTGTCCTTTGATCAATACTATTCTAGAACCGTCATTATTCCATACAGGGCTCTGGAAGACGCCATCTTCTTTGTTGAGCTGCGTTAGGTTGTTGCCATTAGGTCTTACCTTATAGACCTTACCACCTTCAGCTTGCCAAGTGACAAAAGCGATCCATTGGCCATCAGGAGACCAAACAGGTTCTGCTTGAGTTTCATCTAAGCCCAAAAGCTTCTTAGGCGTACCATTAGGTAAGTCCATTAAATAAACCTCGTTCAGTGCTGTAAAAGCGAGTTGTTTTCCATCAGGAGATGGTGCTACATCTCTGATTTGTGTGACGGTAAATTGCGCATCATCAGAAATAGGGTAGTCGAAGTCAAGTTCTGGACCTAATTCAATTTTACTCTTTACGCGGAAGGGTATTTCGGTTGCTTTCTTATTGGCTACATCAATTTTGTGAATTTTACCACCATAAGAAATGACAATGCTTTTGTTGTCTGGTGTCCAAGAAAAACCTGGAAGGACATCTCTTGAAGCCCTCGATTCCTGATCGTCATGTTGGATAGGGTAGGCCAACCAACTCTCATCGCCTGTGGCGATATCCCTAAGGATTAATCCTGTATGTGTTTCGTGTCTGGTGGCATAAGCCAACCATTTACCATCACTACTTGGTGTAGGACGAAATGCAGAACCGTAACGAGAAGTTTGTGTGATCATTTCTCCCGTTACACGATCGTACCTTGAAATCTGGTATTGAGGCATTGGAGCATTGTAGGTCGAAGATCCATTTCTTCGTGAAAACCATAAGTATTGATCGTCATTACTAAAAGCCCCTTCTAGCATTCTAAGAGCATTCGGCTCTTTGACCATCGCTGTACCAGAACCTCCGTCCACATGATAGAGCCATACTTTGTGTGATCCACCACCGCCTTGACGGGATGCGATCATGTATTTTCCGTCAGGCGTCCATTCCGGACCTTGATACCTGTTGTTGTTGCCTTTCGTGATTTGCTTTTTCTCTTTGTCTTCTAAGTTGAGTGTCCATACGTTTTCTCCTCCTGATTCATCTGAAATGAAGATGATTTTCTTTCCATCAGGGCTATATCTAGGTTGTGCATCAAACTGCATCCCTTCGGTCAGTTGGGTGGCATTACCACCTTTCATCGGGATGGAGTAGATGTCTCCTAAGAAGTCGAACACGATAGTTTTACCATCAGGACTGACGTCAAGTGCTATCCAAGAGCCCTCAGACAAGTCGAAGTCAAAGGTTCTTCCTGGTTCTAGCGGTAGGTTTTTATTCTTTTTCTTCTCCGACTGGGTAGTCTTATCTTGAGCAATTGCTGTAAAAGAGAAGGTCAAGGCCAGTGCGGCCATGATTAGCTTTTTCATATGGTTGGGTTGGTTAACAAAAGTAAACTCAATCTAAACCGATTAATCTTATTGGCAAAAAGGTTTGGGATGGGAGGTGGGTGCTAGTCAATGGTCAATGGTCATTGGGGAATTGGTCATTGGTGAATGGTCATTGGTGAATGGTGATTAGGTAAATTGGGTACTCTCACCATCAGAGTCTTCCGCAGGCGACTACCCCACCATCAGAGTCTTCCGTAGGCGACTCTGATGAACAAGGTTGAGGTTATTCTATCATCCCAAGCAGCTTGTGTGAGTTTCTTCACGGATATTCATCTTTGGTGATAACACCAACAATAGCAGGTGTTGAACGGGTTACTGGGTATAGATTTCTCCCGATGGTCGAAATGACTTGTAGATAAGGCTGATATACTCGATTTGTGTCATCTCGAAGTATGAGAGATCTAAACACCAAGAATGGCAGGGATCATCTTGAGTGCTCCGCTTAATTATTCTTAATGCCTTTTAATTCATTTTAGACTAGTTAATCAATATCTTGAGTCAAGCAAAAGGAGAAATGATATGAGAAAGTTCTATCCCAAAGTAAGTAAGTTCCAAAAGGGCACTGGCTGTAATTTCAAAGTAATGATGATTGCACTGGTCGTGTGGGTTGTCTACGAAGTGGTCGTTCCCTTTGTATAACTCATGAATTTTTACCACCAGCGTCTTCGGTAGCCGCTCTTCTCACCATCAGCGGCTTCCGTAGCCGTCCTTCTCATCATCAGAGTCTTCCGCAGGCGACTCTGATGAATAGCGGATACATTATTCTATCATCCCGATAAGTTTATTGATCGTATTGAGGTTTCTGCCCGTCATTATGACATCCTTAAAAGTCCGCCCCATTTTTTCGGCTAGCTTGGACCTACCAATTCCATCTGGTGCGTATAAATAGAACACTTTGTCAATAAGCTGATATTGTTCTGAAGGAGCCTTCAGTTCGTCTAAGAACCCGTAATCCACAGCTTGAGGAACTTGATCACAGAAGAAAAAGTGCAGGGTTTTTCCAATATCGGTTTGGAATGGGCTGTTGATTGCGGCCTCTTTGAGTTCATGGTCACTTAGGATAAATACGGAAGGTTTGAAACCAAATTTTCCTTCGATCAGAGCTCCAATTTCATTAGACGGCTTAGCGGCACTTTTGAAAACCACATTGCCACTTTGGATATAGGTTTGGACATCAGTATAGCCATTAGTTTCCAATAACTTCACCAATTCTTTCATAGGAAGAATGTTCTTTCCGCCAACGTTGATGCCGCGCAGTAATGCTACCCAAGTCTCCATGTTTGAAGTTCAGTAGTTTTTATAGACATGAGCAAATTTCTTCGCGAATATTTATTGGTCGCCATCAGAGTCTTCCGTAGGCGACTCTGATGAATAGGCGGCAACAATCGCTATTTCTTTTTAAGTCTCCACCTGAGTAGAAAGGCAAGAAGCACTAGATAGCCAACGGCAAAAA
>Ga0115549_1001871_pt1 | contig 12369 bp, 8 predicted proteins | sample COGITO_mtgs_1004_2_FD_87176 | JGI IMG/M metagenome (GOLD analysis project Ga0115549, IMG submission 87176) | Pelagic marine microbial communities from North Sea - COGITO_mtgs_100430 | ecosystem: Environmental > Aquatic > Marine > Epipelagic | place: Germany:Helgoland, sampling site Kabeltonne...
ACCACGTTCTCTTTCAGGCCGCGCAGCGGATCGGCTTTGCCGGTAACCGCAGCTTCGGTGAGCACTCGCGTGGTCTCCTGGAAAGAGGCTGCCGAGATAAAGCTTTCGGTGGCCAGTGAGGCTTTGGTAATACCGAGCAGTTGACGATCAAACTTAACCGGCTGTAGCCCCTCTTGACGAAGACGCTCATTCTCCACCAGAACACGTCGGTACTCGATCTGTTCACCGCGGATCATAGTCGCTGAGTCAGCCATATCGGTGATTTCAACTTTGCGCAACATCTGACGAATGATAACTTCAACGTGCTTATCATTAATCTTCACGCCCTGGAGTCGGTAGACTTCCTGGATCTCGTTGACGATGTACTTGGCCAACTCACTGATGCCCTTAAGACGCAGGATATCGTGTGGGATCGGCGGTCCATCAGAGATTACTTCACCCTTCTCAACGTGCTCACCCTCAAACACACTCAGGGTACGCCACTTGGGGATCAGTTCTTCGTAATGTAACTTGCCGTTGGCCAATGGCTGGCCGTCGTCTGGAGTGATAACCAAGCGTAACTTGCCCTTAGTCTCTTTACCCAGAGTAACGGTACCAGTGATCTCAGCCAGAATGGCGGGATCTTTTGGCTTGCGCGCTTCAAACAGATCGGCAACACGTGGCAGACCACCGGTAATATCCTTGGTACCACCAGATTCCTGTGGAATCCTTGCGATGATCTCACCGATATCAATAGTACTGCCATCGACAATGTTGATACTGGCGTTAGCAGGCAGTGGATAGTGCGCAGGAACGGTTGAGTTCGGGAAGTGCAACTCTTTACCTTTGCTGTCGCTCAGGGAGATCATTGGCTTCAGATCTTTACCGGCCGCTGGACGCTCGTTCGGGTTGATAATCGAAATACTGGTCAAACCGGTCATGTCGTCAGTTTGCTGACGAACACTTAAGCCCTCTTCCATTCCAGAGAAAGATGCCTTACCGGCCACTTCACTGACGATTGGATGAGTGTGCGGATCCCAAGTTGCGATCACAGCACCGGCTTCCACTTTGGAACCGTCTTTAATCTTGATCAGAGCGCCGTAAGGGAGCTTGTAGCGCTCGCGCTCACGACCATTCTCATCGGCAATTGCCAGCTCACCAGAGCGAGACACGGCAATCAGGTTGCCGGACTTATTCTCAACCGTCTTGAGATTGATAAGACGGGCTACACCGTTTTGCTTAACTTTAACGCTATCCACTGCAGAGGCACGAGATGCCGCACCACCAATGTGGAAGGTACGCATAGTCAGCTGGGTACCCGGCTCACCAATTGACTGGGCAGCAATAACACCCACTGCCTCACCCTGGTTGACGCGGTGTCCACGAGCCAGATCGCGACCGTAACAAGCTGAACAGATACCATGGGCAACTTCACAGGTAATCGGTGAGCGTACGGTGACCTCATCGATACTCATCTGCTCGATGCGCAGAACCCAGTTTTCGTCAATCATGGTGCCAGCTGGTACAGCAATTTCTTCGCTGCCCGGCTTATTCACATCTTTGGCAACAATACGACCAAGGATACGATCACCCAGAGTTTCGATAATATCGCCACCTTCAATAACCGGCGTCATCAATAGGCCTTCAGTGGTACCACAGTCGACTTCTGTCACTACCACGTCCTGGGCAACGTCAACCAGACGACGAGTCAGGTAACCGGAGTTGGCTGTCTTAAGTGCCGTATCGGCTAGACCCTTACGCGCTCCGTGAGTAGAGATAAAGTACTGAAGTACGTTAAGACCTTCACGGAAGTTTGCGGTAATAGGTGTCTCGATAATCGAACCATCTGGACGCGCCATCAGACCACGCATACCGGCTAGCTGACGAATCTGCGCCGGGCTACCACGAGCGCCGGAGTCGGCCATGATAAAGACGGAGTTGAAGGAATCCTGCTGCTCTTCCTCACCGTTTTTATTAATCACGCTCTCGGTACTGATACCTTTCATCATTGACTTGGCGACACGGTCATTGGCCTGAGACCAAATATCGATAACCTTGTTGTATTTTTCACCCTGAGTCACCAGACCAGAGGCAAACTGTCCTTCAATCTCACGGACCTGCTCATCAGCAGCAGCGATAATTGCGTGCTTGTCATCGGGTATAACGAAGTCGTTAACACCGATTGACGCGCCAGAGCGAGTCGAGAAGTTAAAACCTGTATACATCAGCTGATCGGCAAAGATAACCGTGTCTTTTAGACCAACGCGGCGGTAGCACTCATTGATTACCAATGAGATGGCTTTCTTAACCATCGGCTTGTTGACCAGTTCGAACGGCAGGCCCTTGGGCACAATTTGCCATAACAGCGCACGACCAACGGTGGTGTCAATGATCTTAGTTTCGTCAGTCTTCTCGCCGGTGACTTCGTCTACAAGTACTTCGTTGATACGTACTTTAATACGCGTCTGAAGTTCAACTTTGTCGGAGTAGTAGGCGCGCGATACTTCGCTGCCGTCAGCAAAGACCATGCCTTCACCACGACCGTTAACCTTGTGGCGAGTCATGTAGTACAGACCCAAGACCACATCCTGAGAAGGAACGATAATCGGCTCACCGGATGCTGGCGACAAGATATTGTTTGTCGACATCATCAGCGCGCGGGATTCCATCTGCGCTTCAATCGTCAATGGCACGTGTACTGCCATCTGGTCACCATCGAAGTCGGCGTTGTAGGCCGCACAAACCAATGGGTGCAATTGAATCGCTTTACCTTCAATCAGTACCGGCTCAAATGCCTGAATACCGAGACGGTGAAGTGTCGGTGCACGGTTGAGCAGTACTGGATGCTCGCGAATAACATCTTCGAGAATATCCCAAACTACTGGCTCTTCGCGCTCAACCATTTTCTTAGCCGCTTTGATCGTTGTGGCCAGGCCACGCAGTTCTAGCTTGCTGAAGATAAACGGCTTAAACAGCTCAAGTGCCATACGCTTAGGCAGACCACATTGATGCAGACGCAGTGCGGGACCAACAACAATTACCGAACGTCCAGAGTAATCAACACGCTTACCGAGCAAATTCTGACGGAAACGACCCTGCTTACCTTTGATCATGTCGGCAAGTGACTTCAGAGGACGCTTGTTCGAGCCAGTAATGGCGCGACCGCGACGACCGTTGTCTAACAGTGCATCGACAGATTCTTGCAACATACGCTTTTCGTTGCGGACGATAATATCTGGGGCGTTAAGCTCCAGCAGACGCTTGAGGCGGTTGTTTCTGTTGATCACTCGACGATACAGATCGTTCAGATCTGAAGTCGCGAAGCGGCCACCGTCCAGCGGCACCAGCGGGCGAAGATCTGGCGGCAGAACCGGCAGAGCTTCTAGAACCATCCACTCTGGCTTGTTGCCAGAACCGTGGAATGCTTCCAAGAGCTTGAGGCGCTTAGAGAACTTCTTAATCTTGGTCTCAGACTTAGTATTGGGGATTTCCTCACGGATATCGGCAATTTCGTCTTCGAGAATAATTTCTTTGAGCAGAGCCTGAATTGCTTCAGCACCCATGGTCGCGGTGAATTCGTCGCCGAACTCTTCGAGAGATTCGAAGTACTCGTCGTCGGTCAACAGCTGACCTTTCTCCAATGTAGTCAGACCTGGATCTGTTACCACGTAGGATTCAAAGTAGAGTACGCGTTCGATTTCACGGAGTGTCATATCCAGCATCAAACCAATGCGCGAAGGCAGGGACTTGAGGAACCAGATGTGGGCAACTGGACAGGCCAGTTCAATGTGACCCATGCGCTCACGACGAACTTTCGTCAGTGTCACTTCAACGCCACATTTTTCGCACACAATACCGCGGTGCTTCATGCGCTTGTACTTGCCACAGAGACATTCGTAATCTTTTACTGGGCCAAAAATTTTGGCACAGAAAAGACCTTCGCGCTCAGGCTTGAAAGTACGGTAGTTAATTGTCTCGGGCTTTTTAACCTCACCAAATGACCAAGAGCGGATCATTTCCGGTGATGCGAGACCGATTCGAATATTATCGAATTCAGTATTTTGTTCTTGCTGCTTGAGTAGGTTGACTAAATCCTTCAAGGCTTTTCCTCCAGTAACTGGGTTTGCCGAGGCGATTTTTCGCCCCGGCCATCAGGTAAGCAAAACAGCGCTTATTCGTTTTCCAATTCCATGTTGATGCCGAGTGAGCGCACCTCTTTAACCAACACGTTGAATGACTCTGGCATGCCAGGCTCCATTCGGTGATCGCCGTCGACGATGTTTTTATACATCTTGGTACGACCAGCAACATCATCGGACTTAACAGTAAGCATTTCCTGCAACGTATAGGCGGCACCATATGCCTCCAACGCCCACACTTCCATCTCACCGAATCGCTGCCCACCAAACTGCGCTTTACCACCCAGCGGCTGCTGAGTAACCAAGCTGTATGAACCGGTTGAACGAGCGTGCATCTTATCGTCAACCAAGTGGTTCAGTTTGAGCATATACATGTAGCCAACAGTCACCGGACGATCAAACTTATCGCCGCTGCGACCGTCATAAAGGGTGGTCTGACCACTCTCGTGCAGGTCTGCCAGTTCCAGAAGCTTTTTCAACTCGACTTCGTTTGCGCCGTCAAACACTGGTGTCGCGATCGGCACACCTTTGCGCAAGTTACCAGCCAACTCGAGAACTTCTTTGTCAGTCAATTCTTTGAGGTCGGTGCCGTAAACGGTCTCGCCAACATCGTAGATTTCCTGAAGGAACTTACGGATTTCAGCCGCTTTAGACTGCGCTTTGATCATCGCGTCAATCTTAACGCCAAGACCTTTAGCAGCCATACCCATATGGGTTTCAAGTACCTGACCAACGTTCATTCGCGACGGAACACCGAGAGGGTTGAGCACTATATCGACTGGCTCACCATTTTCATCGTAAGGCATATCTTCGATTGGCTTAATAACCGAGATAACACCTTTGTTACCGTGACGACCAGCCATCTTGTCACCAGGCTGGATGCGACGCTTAACAGCGAGGTAAACCTTAACTGTCTTGAGTACACCAGGAGCCAGATCATCGCCGCTCTGCAACTTGCGACGCTTCTCTTCAAAACGCTCATCGAGATCTATACGACGTTCGCCAAGCTGGGTCTGCGCTGCAGCGATTTGATCGTTGAGCTCTGCTTTGTCCATGCGGATGGCAAACCAGTCATCTGAACTGTAACCACCTACATCAGCGGCAGTCAGCTCAGCGCCTTTCTTAAGGCCTTCAGCTTTAACCACTTTGCCGCCAACCAGTGCAGTGAACAGACGTCCGAGAGTGGCATTTTCAACAATGCGGTACTCGTCGTTCAGATCCTTGCGGTACTGATCAAGTTCAGTGCGTTCAATATCCAGTGAGCGCTGATCTTTATCCAAACCATCACGAGTGAAGACCTGAACATTGATCACGGTACCTTTGATGCTGGTAGGTACACGCAGTGAAGTGTCCTTAACATCAGACGCTTTCTCACCAAAGATCGCTCTCAAAAGTTTTTCTTCCGGTGTCAGCTGGGTTTCGCCTTTAGGCGTTACCTTGCCAACCAGAATGTCGCCTGCGGCAACTTCTGCGCCGATGTGCACAATGCCCGACTCATCGAGTCGTGCCAGGGCAACTTCACCAACGTTTGGAATATCTGCAGTAATCTCTTCAGAACCTAACTTGGTGTCGCGAGCAACACAGGTCAGTTCCTGAATGTGGATCGTAGTGAATCGATCTTCTTTAACCACGCGCTCGGAGATTAGGATCGAATCCTCAAAGTTGAAACCGTTCCAAGGCATAAATGCGATTCGCATATTTTGCCCCAGTGCCAGCTCACCCAGATCTACCGATGGACCGTCGGCCAATACGTCACCGCGGGCAATAATATCGCCCTGGTTAACTATTGGACGCTGGTTAATACAGGTGTTCTGGTTAGATCTGGTGTACTTGGTCAAGTTGTAGATATCGACACCAGCATCACCGGACTCAGTTTCTTCGTCACTGACGCGAACAACAATTCGTCCAGCATCAACACTTTCAATAACACCGCCACGCTTGGCAACCTTACAAACACCAGAGTCACTTGCCACTGGACGCTCGATACCGGTACCTACCAATGGTGCTTCTGCAAGCAACGTTGGAACGGCCTGACGCTGCATGTTCGAGCCCATCAAGGCACGGTTAGCATCATCGTGCTCGAGGAATGGAATCAACGAGGCAGCAACCGATACAACCTGGCGCGGCGACACATCCATATAGTCAACATCACCTGGCAGCTTGACGGTAAATTCGTTTTGGTGACGAACGTTAACCACGTCCTCAACAAACTCGCCTTTAGCGTTTAGCTTGGCTGATGCCTGTGCAATAACATACTGTGATTCATTGATCGCTGACAGATACTCGATCTGGTCGGTGACCTTGTTGTTAACCACTTTGCGGTACGGAGTTTCAATAAAGCCGTAGCTGTTAGTTCGTGCATAAGTCGCCAGTGAGTTAATCAGACCAATGTTAGGTCCCTCAGGCGTCTCAATTGGACATACGCGACCGTAGTGAGTCGGGTGTACGTCACGCACTTCAAAACCAGCGCGCTCGCGAGTCAGGCCGCCGGGTCCCAAGGCCGAAACACGGCGCTTATGCGTAATCTCAGACAGCGGATTGTTCTGATCCATAAACTGGGACAGCTGGCTTGAACCAAAGAATTCTTTCATCGCGGCGGCAACAGGCTTGGCGTTAACCAGATCCTGCGGCATCAGTTCTTCAGACTCGGCCATGGACAAACGCTCTTTAACAGCGCGCTCAACACGGACTAGACCAACACGGAACTGGTTTTCTGCCATTTCGCCAACAGAGCGAATACGACGGTTACCCAGGTGGTCGATATCATCGACGCCACCCTTACCGTTACGAATATTGATCAGCGTCTTCATTACATCGCCGATGTCAGAACCTGCACCGTAGTGCTCGTGCAATTCATGAGCTTCATCGGTCTTCTGCATAGAGAAGTAACGCTCGTCATAGAGCACACCACAGCCTTCTTCTTCAACGCGGTCGAGACGACGGTTGAACTTCATACGACCAACAGAGGACAGGTCATAGCGCTCAAGGTTGAAGAACAGGTTATAGAACAGGTTCTCGGCTGACTCTTTAGTTGGCGGCTCGCCCGGGCGCATCATGCGGTAGATTTCTACCAGCGCTTCCAGCTGTGTGCGCGATGGATCGATGCGCAGAGTGTCGGCAATAAAGGGTCCGCAATCCAGGTCGTTGGTGTAAAGGGTTTCAATATCCTTAACACCAGCTTCAGACAGCTGCTCCAAAATTTCTTCGGTGATCTCGGTGTTACATTCGAGCAGCAACTCGCCAGTCTTAGGATCGGCGATGTCGTTAGCCGTGGCCAGACCGAGCAGATATTCTGCAGGCACTTCAAGAGAGGTAACTTTTCCTTTCTCAAGATCGCGGATATGGCGCGCGGTTACACGACGGCCCTTCTCAACGACAACTGCGCCTTTCTTATCTTTGATATCGAAGACGGTGATTTCACCACGCAGTCGCTCGGGATCAAGCTCCAGCGTATAGCCGTCTTTTTTCTGATGGAAGATACTGGTATCAAAGAACATACCGAGAATTTCTTCAGAGTTATAACCTAGAGCACGCAACAGAATCGTGGCCGGCAATTTGCGACGACGGTCAATACGCACATAGAGAATATCTTTCGGATCGAACTCAAAGTCCAACCAGGAGCCGCGGTAAGGAATCACGCGTGCTGTGTAGAGCAACTTGCCCGAAGAGTGAGTCTTGCCCTTATCGTGATCGAAGATAACGCCAGGAGATCTATGCAACTGGGAGACGATTACGCGCTCGGTTCCATTGATGATGAACGTACCGTTATCAGTCATCAGGGGAATTTCACCAAGATAGACTTCTTGCTCGCGAATATCTTTGATCGCTTTGTTGGTTGATTCTTTGTCGTAGATAACCAGACGAACTCTAACTCGCAAGGGGACAGAAAAAGTCACGCCTCGAAGCTTACATTCCTCTACATCAAATGCCGGTTTGCCCAGCACATAGTCTACGTATTCCAGCGCAGCGTGACCCGAATACCCAACAATGGGGAATATTGAGTTCAGCGCAGCATGCAGACCGGTGTTCTGACGGTCACCGACCGCAACACCCGTCTGGGTAAAATTCTTATAGGAATCGAGCTGGATTGCCAGCAGGTAAGGCAAGTCCATAACATTTGGCAGCTTGCCAAAGTTCTTGCGGATACGTTTCTTCTCGGTGAAAGAGTAAGCCATCTGTATTCCTCGGGATATCTTTATTAGGGAATTACCAATCTTGAGTTCAAGCTCAAGGTACTACTGCTTATAAATTCCCATACTTACAAGCAGAAAAGGGCCGAAGGGAAATCCCCTTCAGCCCAGCCTGAAAAAATCAGGCAACTTGCGCGACCAACTTACTTAAGTTCGACAGTTGCGCCAGCTTCTTCCAATGTCTTCTTAGCTTCTGCAGCATCGTCTTTAGAGGCAGCTTCTTTGATTGTAGACGGTGCGCCGTCAACCAATTCTTTCGCTTCTTTCAGACCAAGACCAGTGATTGCGCGAACAGCCTTAATAACATTCACTTTCTTGTCGCCAACAGCGGCCAATACTACGTCGAAGTCAGTCTTCTCTTCCGCAGCAGCTTCGCCGCCAGCAGCAGGACCAGCAGCAACAGCAACAGCTGCCTGAGCTGATACACCGAACTTCTCTTCCATTGCGCTTACCAGCTCAACAACGTCCATTACGCTCATTTCAGCGATTGCATTCAAAATATCTTCTTGTGATAAAGCCATTACGGGCCTCCTAAATTTTTTGGTTTACACTGGAAGCGATTAAGCCGCTTCCTCTTTTTGAGTTTTAACTGCAGCTACAACACGGGTTACTTTGGTTGGTACTTCGTTAAACGTACGAACCAACTTAGTAATCGGAGCCAATGTAACGCCTGCCAACATACCGAGAGCCTCATGGAGGGTCGGAAGTTTCGCAAGCATGTCTATCTGCCCACTTTCGAGTAGCTGTCCACTAACTGATAACGCCTTGACTTCAAATTCTTTGTTATCTTTCGCAAAGTCTTTAAAAAGTCGCGCAGCAGCACCTGGGTCCTCCATAGAGAAACCAAATAATGATGGACCGACTAAAACATCTTCTACGCAAGCGTAGTCAGTTTCAGCGAATGCTCGCTTAGCCAAAGTGTTGCGGACAACGCGCAATTGCACGTTCTCTGCTCGAGCTTTAGCACGCAGACCATTCATAGCGGTTACATCAACGCCACGAGCGTCGGCAATCACTAGAGACAAAGCGTTCGCTGCTGTTTCATTAACTTCAGCAACAATTGCTTTTTTGCCTTCGAGATTCAATGCCACGATAAATCTCCTGCTTTTACCTGAGTTTCGGCCGACACATAATGTCTTCGACCACCTCGGCGAAATAATTCCAGTGCAACTAATTCTGTACTGGGTTCACCGTTTGCGTAGGCAAATTCTATTGGCATAACACCACTAAAACTCATTAAACCCTTGCGGGAACCTACGGTCTTTAACGGCTCGCACTTACCATAAAGGTCAATGCGAACCCCAAAGTCTGTTTGGCGACAAAAGCCGCCGGTCAATTAAGCCTCGATAGAGCCTTGATCAACCAATAATCCTGGACCCATAGTCGAAGATACAGTGACCTTCTTGACGTAGACGCCCTTGGCAGAAGCTGGCTTGGCTTTCATCAAATCAGCCATCAGCGCTGCAAGGTTTTCTTTCAGTGCGGAAGCTTCAAAGCCAACGACACCGATACCACCATGGATAATACCGTTCTTGTCTGCACGGAAACGTACCTGACCGGCTTTAGCGTTCTTGACCGCTGTAGCGACATCGGGAGTGACTGTTCCAGACTTGGGATTAGGCATCAAACCACGGGGGCCCAATACTTTACCCAACAGACCAACAACACGCATGGCATCTGGTGCTGCGATAACCACATCAAAGTCCATCATGCCGCCTTTAATTTCGGCAGCCAACTCGTCCATGCCAACCAGCTCAGCGCCGGCAGCGGTAGCCGCTTCAGCAGCAGCGCCCTGGGCGAATACACAGACGCGAATGTCTTTACCAGAACCGTTAGGCAGGGTAGTAGCGCCACGAACAATCTGGTCTGACTTGCGAGGATCAATGCCCAAGTTAATGGCGACATCAACAGTCTCATTGAATTTAACAGCGGGCAGAACTTTCAGCAGGCTCAACGCCTCATCAGCAGAGTAAACTTTTCCAGCTTCAATTTGCTCGCTTATAGCGCGACGGCGCTTAGATAACTTAGGCATTTACACAGCCTCCGTTTCAATGCCCATTGAACGGGCTGAGCCGGCAATGGTGCGAACTGCCGCGTCTAAACTAGCTGCAGTCAGGTCGGGTTCTTTTGTCTTAACAATTTCTTCTAATTGCTCGCGAGTAACCTTGCCAACTTTATCGGTGTTGGGACGGCCGCTACCGCTTTTGATGCCAGCTGCTTTCTTCAAAAGGAATGACGCGGGTGGCGTCTTCATTTCAAAGGTGAAGCTTCTGTCTGCGTAAACAGTGATAACAACAGGCACTGGTGCGCCCTGCTCGATGCCCTGAGTCTGTGCGTTAAAACCCTTACAGAATTCCATGATGTTGACGCCGTGCTGACCCAATGCTGGACCAACTGGGGGACTTGGATTGGCCTGACCTGCAGGCACTTGCAGCTTGATATAAGCCGTAACTTTCTTAGCCATTTTACTTCTCCACTAGCGGGTATTAGCGCCTCTAGATAACCATCGCATATCACGCGACAGCTGCCCTTCACTGGCTCCCCGATAAGTCGGCCGAATTGCCAACCTACCAATAAATAGTCTTACTAGGCTTTTTCTACCTGAGTAAATTCAAGCTCAACTGGCGTTGATCGACCAAAGATCGATACAGCAACACGCAACCTGCTCTTTTCGTAGTTAACTTCTTCAACCGTTCCGTTGAAGTCATTAAACGGCCCATGAGTAACGCGAACCAGCTCACCTGGCTCAAACATTGTCTTCGGACGGGGCGCTTCTTCAGAGTCATGTACGCGCTGAAGAATCAAATCGGCTTCTTTATCAGTAATTGGCGCAGGCTTATCTGCCTTGCCGCCAATAAAGCCCATAACACGCGGCGTCTCTTTAACCAGGTGCCAGGATTGGTCATCTAATTCCATTTGAACTAGAACGTAACCGGGGAAAAACATTCTTTCGCTGGTGCGCTTTTCGCCACCACGCATCTCTACCACTTCCTCGGTAGGGACTAAAATCTCACCAAACTTCTCCTGTAGGTTATGCAGCTGAATGCGATCCTGCAACGCAAGAGAAACCTTCTTCTCATAACCTGAGTAAGCATGTACCACATACCAACGCATCGACATGCTGTTCTCCTAACCCATTATCTGTGCAGCGCCCCAACTCAAAAGGGAATCAATTCCCCAAAGAATCAGTGACATTAATAAAATAACCGCAACAACGATCAGAGTTGTCTGATTGCGCTCCTGCTTAGTCGGCCACACTACTTTGCGCAACTCAGTGCGCGCACCAATGCCTAGCGAAATTAGCGCCGTGCCTTTTTCGGTCTGCGCAGCAATAAAGCCCGCAACCGCAACCGCGACAATCATGCCTATGGCACGATAAAGAACTGATTCAGCGCCGTAATACCAGTTGGCATAAATAGCCCCACCCAGTACCAACGCTGCTACCAGCCACTTGAGCCAGTCCAGCCGATACTGCTTATCTTCTATTGCAACACTCATGCGCGCGTCCTGAACTTATTAAGTGGCAGGCCAGGAGGGACTCGAACCCCCAACAGCCGGTTTTGGAGACCGGTGCTCTACCAATTGAACTACTGGCCTACAATGATTTTATTGCCTTCCCTATCTGACAGCTAAGCCGAGACATCTTTTGATGCCTCGGCTTTGCGCTATCGACTGCGTTTGTTACTTACTCGATGATCTTAGCTACAACACCAGCGCCAACAGTACGGCCGCCTTCACGAATCGCGAAACGCAGACCTTCTTCCATGGCAATCGGGTGAATCAACGTGACTTCCATCTGCACGTTGTCGCCAGGCATTACCATTTCAGTTCCCTCTGGCAATTCACAAGCACCGGTCACATCCGTGGTACGGAAGTAAAACTGGGGACGGTAGCCTTTAAAGAATGGTGTATGACGACCACCTTCATCTTTAGACAGGACATAGATCTCTGAGGTGAACTTGGTGTGTGGCTTAACGGAAGCAGGCTTGGCCAGTACTTGACCACGCTGAACTTCTTCACGCTTAGTACCGCGCAGCAGTACACCACAGTTCTCGCCAGCA
>Ga0115549_1001876_pt1 | contig 12346 bp, 8 predicted proteins | sample COGITO_mtgs_1004_2_FD_87176 | JGI IMG/M metagenome (GOLD analysis project Ga0115549, IMG submission 87176) | Pelagic marine microbial communities from North Sea - COGITO_mtgs_100430 | ecosystem: Environmental > Aquatic > Marine > Epipelagic | place: Germany:Helgoland, sampling site Kabeltonne...
CGCATGCATCACGGTGCGCGCCGCAAACTGGCAGATGTTTTGACGGCCATCCGTACCGGTCAGCGTGTGGACAACCTTGGCCGCGCCTCTCTTGCCAATGGCGAAGGGCGCTTGCGCAGTGAGTTAGAAATGGCGCGCATATTTGTTGGGCATGAGGGTGCGGTTGCGGGCACAGGGCAGTTGGTGCAGGGGCTTGGCTTTTCGCTAGACCAATTGCGCTATGAATACCCATCCGAGAGCACGGAAGATGAAACCCCCGGTCAGCGCCTGTCGCGATTGGCTTACGCAGGGTTGGAGTGGCGTTATCCGGCAGGTGCATCTGAACGTGTGCAGGCGCTGCTCAGGCACGAATTGACCCTGATCGCCAAGCTGAAATACGAGCCCTATTTTCTGACGGTAAATGATATCGTGGCCTTTGCCCGGTCCCGAAATATTCTTTGCCAAGGGCGCGGGTCGGCGGCCAATTCTGTGGTGTGCTATTGTCTTGGAATCACGTCCGTAAGCCCCGAGATCGGAACTATGGTGTTTGAACGTTTCGTCAGCGAGGCGCGGGACGAGCCGCCGGATATTGACGTCGATTTTGAACATGAGCGGCGCGAAGAAGTAATCCAGCACATCTATGAACGCTATGGTCGCGCGCGGGCGGGGTTATGTGCCACGGTGGTGCATTACCGCGGAAAACGCGCCATCCGCGAGGTGGGGCGCGCCATGGGGTTGAGCGAGGATACGATCAGCGCGCTCAGCTCTCAGCTTTGGGGATTTTTCTCGACCAAAGGGCTTGAGGCAGAACGGATGGCTGAAATTGGTCTCGATTTACGCGATCGACGTCTGCAGCAGACCATCGAACTGGTCTATGAGATAAATGGCTTTCCACGTCACCTGTCGCAGCATGTCGGTGGCTTTATCGTCACCGAGGGGCGGCTGGACGAGCTGGTTCCGATCGAAAATGCGACGATGGAGGGCCGCACCGTCATCTGTTGGGACAAGGATGACATCGACACTCTGGGCATACTCAAGATCGACGTGCTCAGTCTTGGCATGCTGACCTGTATCCGCAAGGCGTTTGACCTGTTGAAGATGCATCACCAGCAAGAGTTCACGCTTGCTACCCTGCCTCCCGAAGATCCGCGTGTGTATGACATGCTGTGCAAGGCTGATAGTGTTGGCGTGTTTCAGGTGGAAAGCCGGGCGCAGATGAACTTTCTGCCGCGGATGCGTCCGCGCTGTTTTTATGATCTTGTGATCGAGGTCGCCATCATCCGGCCCGGGCCTATTCAGGGTGACATGGTGCATCCCTATATCCGGCGACGCAATGGCGAAGAGGCGGTGAGCTTTCCCTCGGATGCATTGGGCGCGGTGCTCGGTAAAACCCTCGGAGTGCCGCTGTTTCAGGAACAGGCAATGCAAATCGCTATTGTTGGTGCCGGGTTCACCCCTGATCAGGCAGATCGGCTGCGACGGTCGCTGGCGACGTTTAAGAAACATGGAAGCGTCCGCGAATTTCGTACGCTTTTCCTGCGTGGCATGCGTCACAACGGTTACGATGCTGATTTTGCTGAGCGGTGTTTTTCACAGATCGAGGGCTTTGGATCTTATGGCTTTCCCGAAAGTCATGCTGCGTCATTTGCCTTGTTGGTCTATGCTTCCAGCTGGATCAAGTGTCACCATCCGGGCATCTTTGCCTGTGCGTTGTTGAATGCCCAGCCGATGGGGTTTTATGCGCCCGCCCAGATTGTGCGAGACGCGCGCGAACATGGGGTCGAAGTGCGCTCAATCTGCATCAACAGTAGTTTTTGGGATAATGCCATGGAACCTGATGGCGCTGGTAGCTTGGCGTTGCGGCTGGGTTTTCGCCAGATCAAGGGGCTAAGCGAGGAAGACGCCACATGGATCACAGCGGCACGGGGCAACGGGTACCAGTCGGTGCGCGATGTGTGGCGGCGGGCGGGTGTGCCCCCGGCTACGATTGTGCGTTTGGCTGAGGCTGACGCCTTTGCGGGTATTGATCTGAACCGCCGCGATGCACTGTGGGAAGCCAAGGCGCTAGTGCCTGGACCTGCTTTGCCACTGTTTGCCACAGACATCGACGGCGAGGTCGTGGATGAGCCTGCAGCGCTTTTGCCGCGGATGACATTGGGGGAAGAGGTGATCGAAGATTACGTTTCGATGCGTTTGACATTGAAAGCGCACCCGGTGGCGTTGTTGCGCCATATTCTCACTCCGGGGGGGGCGCCGGTGGATGTGTTGGCCAAGCAAAAGCGCGCGCCAAATCTGTCCAAGATCAGTCTCAAACGTAGCAATCCGGATTGAGCGACGCTGTGTTCAGCCCATTAGGTAGGAGCGGGAAACCTTTGTTGCAGGGTGAATGCTTCTGGTCCTGGCCCGTTTTTTCGGAGTGCCTGGATTTTGTTCCATGCGTCCTCAAATGAAACGCGTGTGCCGCGCTTGCCCCACCACATCACCATGGTAGGCCCCTCGCTCCGGTCCACCCAATCGCGTAGGGCTTTCATGCCGTCCCGGTGCACTGGCTCGCGGTATGTAAACCTGTGCATTGCGGCAATATCCCGCCATCCGGCCATTGTCATGATGTGCAAATTGTCTTTTGTGTGGTTCGTGTTTTGCGTCAGCAGGTCCGTCATTTCCAAATAGCGTCCGTCTGGGCCCCGAGCCCCGTGGTTGTGCCAGAACATATCACCATCGGCCTTGGCCTGTGCGAACACTTTGGGCAATTGTTCAAAGAAGTACACCGCATTTGGATGCGCTGCCGTGAACGGTCCAACGGGGCGCACAACATTAAGGTGCATCAGCATGTGTTCGCTCATTTTGGGCCTCCCGGTCTTGGACAAACGGTAATCGCTTTACTTCTGTTAGCAAGCGTTCTTTTCAAGCTTGAATCGGCACGTTAGAACGCTGTCAGACAATTGAAAAAAGGCCTTTGAGCATATGAAAATCCCCAAACCCGTCGTTCTATGCATCCTTGATGGCTGGGGTCTGCGTACAGAATCCACAGGTAACGCACCTGTTTTGGCCTACACGCCAACCTATGATCACATTATGGCGACCTGCCCGAATGCGACCTTGATCACGCACGGTCCCGATGTGGGCCTGCCGCACGGTCAAATGGGCAATTCCGAAGTGGGCCACACCAATATTGGTGCCGGGCGTGTTGTGGCGATGGATCTGGGGCAGATTGATCTGGCGATCGAAGATGGCAGTTTTTTTCGCAATGCTCAGCTTAGTGAATGGATCGGAGCAATCAAGCAAAGGGGCGGCAGGGCTCATTTGATGGGCGTTGTCTCTGACGGAGGCGTGCACGCACATATCAATCATATGATCGCGGCGGCCAAGGCGTGCACAGACGCGGGCCTGCAAGTTCTGATCCACGCAGTTACTGATGGCCGCGACGTTGCCCCGAAATCGGCACTGGGCTACCTCAAGACCTTGCAGGACAACCTGCCCTCTGCCGCGCGTATCGCCACGGTGACAGGCCGTTACTTTGCGTTGGATCGCGACAACCGTTGGGACCGCGTAGAAACTGCGTTTTCAGCCATGGTCCGCGCGGATGGCATTATAACAGCGACGCCCCAGGCAGTGGTCCAAGCCGCCTACGATGCCGGACAGACGGACGAGTTCATTCCGGCTTCTGTCATTGACGGGTACACGGGCGCGCGGGATGGCGACGGGATATTTTGCCTGAACTTCCGCGCCGATCGTGCACGCGAGATCATGGCGGCTATTGGAGACCCAACCTTTGATGCTTTTAATCCCGTAGGTCGACCTGATTGGGCGTGCCTCTTGGGCATGGCTGATTATTCCGAGTCGCATAAAACGTATATGATGACGGCGTACCCCAAGCCTGAAATTGTGAATACGCTGGGTGCCTGGGTCGCCAAAGCTGGTTTGCGCCAGTATCGGTTGGCTGAGACTGAGAAATATCCTCATGTCACCTTTTTCCTTAATGGCGGAGAGGAAGAGCCCGCAGCTGGTGAAGATCGCGCCATGCCCAAATCGCCAGCCGTGGCGACCTACGATCTTCAGCCCGAGATGTCATCGGTTGAGGTTACTGACAAATTCGTAGCGGCAATAGATGAAGGCTATGACCTGATCGTCGTGAATTACGCCAATCCGGATATGGTCGGTCACACCGGTGATTTAAGCGCAGCTATCGCAGCGTGCGAAGCTGTGGATGAGGGGCTTGGGCGTGTTTTGCCTGTTCTTCAAGCTGCGGGAGGCACAATGATCGTCACCGCTGACCACGGAAATTGCGAAAAAATGATCGATCCAGATACTGGTGCGCCGCATACGGCACATACCACCAATCTAGTTCCCGTAGCGCTTGTCGGCGCTCAAGGTGATTTGCGCGACGGCCGCTTGGCTGATTTAGCGCCGACGCTTCTGGAATTGATGGGGTTGCCCAAGCCCGCAGAAATGACAGGGCAAAGCTTGCGCACATGAGATATCTTGCAGCCTTATTGCTGAACCTTTGGCTGGCGCTGCCTGCGGTTGCTCAACAAGATGCGGGGCGCGTGGCGCGAGACGCGAGTGTTGCACTAAGTGCTGCCTCAGACCGTCTGGATGCAGCTGAGACGGCTCGCGACCGCGTCAAAGCACTGACTGAGGCGATTTTGGCTTATGAGGATGGTTTAGCGGCGATGCGGATCGGCCTCCGCCGTGTGGCCATTCGCGAGGTTCAGCTGCGTGGCCAGTTGCAGGCGCGTGATGCCGAGATTGCGCAACTTTTGGCCGTTTTGCAGACGTTGACACCTGGGCCGGCACCGACCGTGTTTTTGCACCCAGACGGGCCCAACGGAACAGTACGCGCCGGAATGCTTTTGTCTGAATTGACCCCGGCGCTGAACAGTCGCGCGCAGTCGCTGCGCAGGAGTTTGACAGACGTTGAAACCCTGCAGATTTTGCAAGAGGCCGCTGCAGAGCAATTGCAGACAGGATTGACTGAGGTTCAGCTTGCACGGGCAGAGCTGAACGTTGCTATGGCTGAACGCACAGACTTGCCTATGCGTTTTACCGAAGACCCTGTTCGGACGGCGATTTTAATTGCATCGTCCGACACACTGGATGCTTTTTCCAGTAGCTTGTCCAATATCTCTTCGTCCGATTCTGCTTGGACTCCGTCACTTATCGATGACCAGATTGGTGAACTTCCGATGCCTGCGCGCGGTATTATTCTACGCAGCATGGGCGAGCCGGATGCGGCTGGCGTAACGCGACCGGGCATCCTTTTGGCAACCCGGCCCGGCGCTTTGGTTACGTCGCCCACTGCAGCCACGGTGCGCTATGTGGGTCCATTTCTTGACTTTGGATCGGTGGCCATTCTTGAACCACGCCCGCAAACTTTGTTTGTCTTGGCCGGGTTGGGCGTTACCTATGGAAAAACGGGCCAAATCATCCCAGCAGGAACGCCTTTGGGCCTGATGGGGTTTTTGCCCGCGCAACAGATCGAACATAGCCCTTCAATAAGTGGTGAAGAGGGTGGTGCCGCCCACTCGGAAACGCTCTATATAGAAGTAAGACAGCAGAATGTGCCTCAGGACCCTCTCGATTGGTTCCGCACCGACAAGGATAGATAAGAATGAATAAATTCATCATGGCCGCTTTGGGCGGAACTCTGGCGGGCGTCGTTGCTACCACGCAGGTGGCCGGTCCGTTGCTGGCTGAGCAGAACGACGCGAAGGCCAATGTTTACGAACAGCTTGACCTGTTCGGCGATATCTTTGAGCGTATTCGGGGCCAATATGTGGAAGAGGTCGATCCGGGCGAGCTGATTGAGGCGGCCATTGATGGCATGCTCACTTCTCTTGATCCGCACTCGAGCTACCTGTCGCCGGATGACGCTGCTGCGATGCAGGTGCAAACGCGCGGTGAATTTGGTGGCCTTGGGATCGAAGTCACCCAAGAAGAAGGATTTGTCAAAGTCGTGTCGCCTATAGATGGCACCCCTGCTGCCGAGGCGGGTGTAGAGGCCGGCGATTTCATCACTCATGTGGACGGTGAATCGATGCTGGGTTTGACCCTCGATAAGGCGGTCGAGCGGATGCGCGGCAATGTTGGTTCAGAAATCGTGATCACCATTGTTCGTGAGGGTGAATCGGAACCGTTCGACGTTTCAATCATCCGTGATATCATCGAGTTACAGGCTGTTCGCAGTCGGACCGAGGGTGAAACTGTTGTCCTGCGCGTGACTACTTTCAACGATAAAACAACACCCAACCTGATCTCTAAGCTAGAGGAAGAGGTCGAGGCGCTCGGTGGGATGGACGGCGTTAACGGCTTTGTTGTCGATCTTCGCAACAATCCTGGTGGTCTTCTGTCTCAAGCGATCCGGGTGTCAGATGCTTTCCTTGAAAAGGGCGAGATCGTCTCGACGCGTGGACGCAATCCTGAGGACGGTGACCGATTTAATGCGACACCGGGCGATCTGGCGCAGGGAAAGCCGATTGTGGTGCTGATCAATGGGGGGTCAGCATCTGCGTCTGAGATTGTCGCGGGTGCGCTGCAGGACCATCGCCGCGCTATCGTGGTTGGGACCAAAAGCTTTGGCAAAGGATCGGTTCAGACGGTCATGCCATTGCGCGGGTCCAGTGCGATGCGATTGACTACGGCACGGTACTACACACCCTCGGGTCGATCAATTCAGTCGTTGGGCGTCAGCCCTGACATTGTGGTGGAACAGCCCCGTCGCGCTGCCGCCACCGAGGAAAAGGATGAGCCCGCAAGCGCTGTGCGCCAACGCTCTGAGGCAGACCTGCGTGGATCGCTCAACAACGATTCGCTAAGCGAGGATGAGATCCGCCAGATCGAGGAAGACCGAGCCAAAGCCGAAGCAGCAGCGGCCTTGCGTGAGCAAGACTATCAATTGGCTTATGCCATTGATATCCTTAAGGGGCTGAATGCGCTTGGTCCGAAAGAGTGATTTATAGCGTTTGGCGAAAGAACTGAAACATCACGTATCATCTAACGCGTTGAAACCTTTCACTTCAATCAGCGTTGGGTGATTAAAGTTTTCGCATAACGCTATAATATGACCGCTTGAACCAAAACCCGGGCTTTGTTTGGCCCGGATTTGTAATGATTTCCCCTTAGGCTTCACAGGCGAACTTCGAAAGGTTCCAGTTTGGCCCAATCGAATGTTACGCCGATGCCCGGAAAATCTGGTGCTACGGCCAGGTGGTTTTTGATCACGAGCGGGCGAGTTGTATAGCGATCTATTGGAAAACTGTGCACCTCTAGCCAGCCGCCGTGAGGCTGACTGGAGACAAGAGAGACGTGTAGTTCCTGCATCCCATGGCTGCAAACGGGCACGCCATGTTGCTTTGCCATATGCGCCACCTTGAGCCACCCGGTTATGCCAAGGCAGTTGCTTGCATCCGGCTGGACGAAGTCGACATGCGGCAGCGCACGGGCAAATTCGTGCATTGTGTGCAGGTTTTCGCCTTGGGCAACGGGAACCCCGGTCGCCTCGCGGATCTGGGAAAAAGCTTCGAAATCATCCGGGACGACCGGCTCTTCGAACCACGTGATATCATAAGGTTTAAACGCGTTGGCCATCGCAATGGCTTGATCTGGTGTCATGGAGTAATTGGCGTCGACCATGAATGTGACATCCGCCCCGATCAGCCTGCGAACGGCCTTGATGCGCGCTAGGTCTTCTGCCTGTGTTGGTTGGCCTATCTTGATTTTGACGGCATTATGCCCGCGATCCAGATAGGTTTGGATGCTGTCCAACAGCCGGGGCATGTCAAAGCCCAGATCGATGCCCCCGGCGTAGGCCTTGCACCGGTCAGCAGCACCACCAGCAGCCTGTGCCAGCGAAACAGCCGCGCCCTTGAGCCGTGCATCCCAAAGAGCGATGTCAACGGCTGAGATGGCAAAGCTCAGAATGCCGCCGCGGCCCACGTAATGCATGTGCCAGTCCATTGCCTCGGTCAATGCTTCGACATTCTCCGCATCCTTACCCAGTAAGAATGGGGCAAGGTCATGCTGGATCATCGCAGTCGTGGCATGGCCCCCTCGCCCACCATTATAGGTATAACCTGTCCCCGTTCGCCCATCTGCAAGGGTCACAGTGGCAGTCACGAGGTGAAAGTGGGTGTGATCGCCGTGTTTGGCATCAACCAGAACCTCGTCAAGCGGCACAGCAAAAAGCCGTGCCGTCAGTTTGATGATCTGTGTCACGGGTTAAGGTGTGCAGTTTCCGGCACTGGCGTCAGGACTCGCCCAGAGTCCAGGTGGCTGATCAGGTTATCTACGACCAACCCGCCCATTGCGCCACGGGTCTCAATCGTGGCACTTCCCACATGGGGCAGCAGAACGACGTTAGGCATGGACTTGAGCGCTTTGGGAATCTTTGGTTCCGCTTCGAATACGTCCAAGCCAGCATAGCCAAGTCTGCCGTCCTGAAGTGCGGCGACCATGGCCTCCTCATCTATGACGGAGCCGCGTGACACATTGATCAGTGTTCCATTGGGACCAAGCGCATTGATGACTTCGGTGTTCACGATCTTGTTGGTCGCAGGCCCGCCGGGTGTAATGCAGATGAGCACATCAACTGTGTTGGCCATGTCCACAAGGTTGGCATGATAGGTATATTCGACTTCTTTGGGGTTGCGCGAATGGTAGTGAATGTCGGCATCGAATGCTGTCAGCTTGTCCGCAATCGCCTGGCCAATCCGACCCAATCCGAGGATTCCAACAGTTACGCCATCCACGCTGCGCGACAGGGGTGCGTTGCCCTCAGCCTCCCATTGGCCAGAGCGTGCATATGCCTCATCATGCAGGAAATTGCGGTAGACGGCGAGCAATAGCAGGATGGTTGTGGTTGCAACCTCTTGATTGAGGACATTGGGGGTATGCGTCACAAGGATGCCGCGTTCAGCGGCAGAGGTCGTATCGATGGCATCATAGCCAACCCCATAACAGCTGATCATTTGAAGGTTGGGCAAAGCCGCCATCACATCAGCGGGCACGCCATCGTGCCCATTGGTGGCAATGTGCGTGATCGTATCAGCGGGGTAGGTGCCGTCGTCCAGTTTGTGAATCGTAAAGGCCTTTTTCAGACGGTCTCGCATCGGATCTGTGATGCCGCCAATTTGCAAAAGATCATGCATCTTGTTTCACTTCTTGACGTTGTTTGCCGAGCCCTTCGATCTCCAATTCAACCACATCGCCCACTTTCAGGAAAACGGGTGGCTTCATGCCCGCGCCAACGCCCGGAGGTGTCCCGGTTGAGATGACATCGCCAGGATACAAGGTCATCAACCCGCTTAGGTGTTCGATACATTCAGCCACGCTGAAGATCATCGTGCTTGTATTGCCGGTCTGCATCTGCTTGCCGTTCACATATAGCGACATGGCAAGGTTGTTCACGTCTTCCACTTCGTCACGGGTCACCAGCCAAGGACCAGTTGGGCCAAACGTGTCGCAGGATTTTCCCTTGGTCCAGGTTCCGGTAAGGTTGAATTGAAAGTCACGCTCGGATACGTCGTTGACGATGCAATAGCCCGCGACATAGTCCAGCGCGTCTTCCTTTGAGACATACTTGGCCTGTTTTCCGATGACGACGCCCAGCTCGACCTCCCAGTCAGTTTTGGTCGACCCGCGCGGCATGACTGTGTCGTCATTGGGGCCGACAATGGCCGAGTTGGCTTTCATGAAAAGTACGGGATGATCCGGAAAAGGATTACCTGTTTCGATGGCATGATCCTTGTAGTTCAGGCCGATGCACATGAACTTTCCGATGTTACCAACACAAGGCCCGATGCGCGGATTGCCGTCAACGGCGGGCAGGGTGGCCGGGTCAACAGCGCGCAGTTTATCCAGCGTTGCATCGTCCAAAGTGGCGCCCGTGACATCATCAACAACGCTTGACAGGTCGCGCAAGGTGTCACCATCCATCAGGCCGGGCTTCTCGGCTCCGGTGTCGCCATAACGTACTAATTTCATATCTGGATATCCCTATTTGTCTTGGTGTCTTTAGTGGTTGTCGCGCGGCATATGCTTGCGCGAAATGTCTTGATAATCGGCGGCCCCGCGCAGGGTCATCCCCTCGTCAAAGCGGCCTACGCGGTCGCGGAAAATTTCTTGCCATGGGCTTTGATTTTCGGGGGTTGCAAAGCCGCCCGCGTCGGCCAGCGCCACGGACCGCGCAGCCAGTTCGGCCGCATCGATCAGCATGTCAGCAGTGCATTTCCCCAGATCAATCCGTACCCGGTCGCCCGTCTGAAGCAGGGCAAGCCCGCCGCCATCCGCCGCCTCTGGAGAGGCATTAAGGATCGAAGGACTGCCCGAGGTGCCAGACTGTCGCCCGTCACCCACACAGGGCAGCGCATCGATTCCTTTTTTCAGAAGGTAGGAAGGCGCGCGCATGTTCACGACTTCGGCACCGCCGGGATAGCCCTTGGGACCGGCACCGCGCATGAACAGGATGCAGTTTTCATCGATATTTTCTGCCGGGTCATCAATGCGGTGGTGAAAGTCTTCGGGTCCGTCAAAAACGATGGCGCGCCCCTCGAATGCGTCCGGGTCGTCGGGGTTCGACAGGTAACGGTTTCTGAAGTCAGCGCCAATCACCGAGGTTTTCATAATCGCGCTGTCAAAGAGATTGCCCTTGAGATTAATAAAGCCCGCATCTTGCTTGAGCGGGTCTGACACGGTCCGGATTACCCGCGTATCCGCGCTGCGAACGTGGCTGCAGTTTTCGCGCATGGTTTTGCCGTTTGCCGTGATGACGTCAGGATGCGGCAGTAGATCGGCAGCAATCAATTCGCCAATCACAGCAGGCACGCCGCCGGCATGTTGGTAATCTTCGCCTAGGTATTCGCCTGCAGGCTGCATGTTGACGATCAGCGGCACCTCGTGGCCGACATTTTGCCAGTCATCATTATCGAGCGGCACACCAAGGTGCCGCGCGATTCCGTTCAGATGGATCGGTGCATTTGTTGATCCGCCAATGGCTGAATTGATAACAATCGTGTTTTCAAAGGCTTCACGCGTCATGATGTCAGAGGGTCGCAAATCAGACCAAACCATTTCGACCATGCGTCGCCCGGTCTCGTACGCCATCTGTCCGCGCTCGCGATACGGCGCTGGAATAGCTGCAGCACCGGGCATTTGCATGCCGAGCGCCTCTGCGAGCGAGTTCATCGTGGTCGCGGTGCCCATGGTGTTGCAGTATCCCACCGACGGGGCAGATGACGCCACAAGCTCCATGAACCCTTCGGCGTCGATCTCGCCTGCGGCAAGCATTTCGCGGGCCTTCCATACGATGGTGCCAGAGCCTGTCCGCTCTCCTTTGTACCATCCGTTCAGCATGGGGCCGACAGACAGCGCAATCGCCGGGATATTGACTGTCGCGGCAGCCATCAAAAGAGCAGGTGTTGTTTTGTCGCATCCGATGTTCAGCACAACGCCATCAAGTGGATAGCCAAACAACGTCTCTACAAGGCTCAGATAAGCGAGGTTGCGGTCGAGCATCGCGGTGGGTCGTTTGCCTGTTTCCTGAATCGGGTGCACGGGCACTTCGATACAGGTGCCGCCTGCCGCGATGATGCCATCGCGCACCCGTTTAGAAAGCTCGAGGTGATGACGATTGCAGGGCGATAGATCGCTGCCAGTTTGTGCAATCCCTATGATCGGCTTGCCTGATTGCAGCTCGGCGCGGGTCAGCCCGTAATTCAGATAGCGTTCCAGATAGAGCGCCGTCATTTCCGGATTGTCCGGGTTCATGAACCATTTGCGTGATCTGAGGTCTTCGATTCCGATTTTCTTGCTCATTGGCCTGACCAGCCTCCGTCAATGATATGTGGGTGTCCGGTGGTAAAGCCGCTTTCGTCGCTCGCCAGATATACCACAAGTGCTGCGATTTCGTCTGCTGTAGCGACCCGGCCCATGGGCTGGCGCGACACGAATTGCTTCAGCGCTTCTTCGTAGCTGCCGACCTGTTTACTCAGGGCCTTGACCCGGTCGTGCCAACTGGGGCTTTCTACCGTGCCGGGGCAAATACAATTGCAACGAATTCCGTCTTTGACAAAATCGACTGCAACGGACTTTGTCATGCCGATCACGGCAGCCTTGGTCGCACCATATATAAAACGATTGGGTGCACCGATAATCGATGAGCAGGCCGAAGACATATTGATGATTGCTCCGCCACCGCGCTCGACCATACCTGGCAGAACTGCTTTCATCGCGCGCGCCATGGATTGTACATTCAACGCAAATCCGAAATCCCAGTCTTCGTCCGTTACATCAAGAACTGATCCGTGGTGCACAAAACCCGCACAGTTGAACAGAACGTCAGGTGCGGCGCGGTCGATTCCGGCGGTGATGC
>Ga0115549_1001903_pt1 | contig 12263 bp, 25 predicted proteins | sample COGITO_mtgs_1004_2_FD_87176 | JGI IMG/M metagenome (GOLD analysis project Ga0115549, IMG submission 87176) | Pelagic marine microbial communities from North Sea - COGITO_mtgs_100430 | ecosystem: Environmental > Aquatic > Marine > Epipelagic | place: Germany:Helgoland, sampling site Kabeltonne...
AAAATACGATAGGCGCACCCCATCACAAAGACAGAAATTAAGCTGATTGAAATAATTTGAATTTTTTTCATAGTTATTAAATTAAATTAATTAAAGGTTTCTACTGCCTCAGCCCCGCAACGAGTGAACGAGGCGAGGCAATACCAGGAGGCGCAAAATTTACCCTATTGCTCTCGGTTTTTCTTCCCCATAATATTTTACTCGCCAAACTTTATCAATAGGACATTTTACATATTTTCTAACCTCAAAATTTTTATCAAATGAGGTTAATTCTCCGTTAACTGCCTCAATAAATTTTAAAGCTTTTTTCTTGTTGGTAAATTCAAAATTCGCTTCATATCTTATCGGCTCGTTTTTTTCTTTGTCAGTTTTTAAATAATAAAAAGGACCGCTTGGGTTATGGAAGCAAGAAATATCTACTAGCCAATTTCTATTTTCTGAACGCTTGTTAAGTCTGGCGTTGTGGTATTTTATGCCTGAGTGAGTCGGCATCAACTCAGCTTGTTTTTCAGCTGATAAATAAGTAAATTTTTTCATTTGTTATCTGTTTAGTATTAATTAAGTACTAATGTAGTAATAAAAAAAATACTATGCAAGTATAATTTAATATTATTTTATTAACGTCTGGAGATCCTCAACAACTTAAGTACTTTGGGCAATATCCAGAACTTTCTTTTTATTCTGTTGCTCAGGTGTTTAAGTCTGTCGGCTTTGACTCGGTTTTGTTTGTGTGTGTGTCGTGTCGTGGGGTTATAAAGGGGAAGGCTCGAACGTGCGCAAGGGTGCGAGATGTGGCGAGGGGTGGCAGGGGTGCAGGGGGCAAGGGGGCGAGGGTGTCAAGGTGTGGCAAAGTAAAAGCCAAAAAATCAGCAAGAAAATTTTAAAAAGAAAAAAAGTTTTTTAAAAAAAATTCGTTTTCGTTTTGGGTAGGTCAAGCGTACAAGCATGTATTACCCTAAACCTCTATATATCTGAACACACAAATATATTTTCACTATATTTACATCAAATAAAAAAGTTATGTCAAAAGATAATTACGTCGACGGTTTATTCATCAAGGATGGTAGACTAATCAATGATCGTCCTGATGGAATGACTGGAATTCAAAGAGCAGCTAATATGAAAAGAGCTGTTGATAATGATAGAAAAATTAATAGTATCGCTGAAGGTATACAGGTTGCTGAGAATCGCAAAGGAATGTTTAATCAGTTGAAATACTAACCGTATAGATTCGTTCTATTTTGATTGTTGATTGGAAAAGGGCTCTTAATTGAGCTCTTTTTTTATTACAACTTTTCATTATTAAAAATCCAAAAATAAAAATATGTTATGCGTGCATAGTAAATAAGTTTTTAAATATGTAACGTTTACTTTACTTTGTGTCAAGAGTCGACACAGAAGTGTCAACTATTTTTGAAAGTCGACACTAATTAATTATTTGATTATCAATACTTTAACTACTATATTTACTCTTTATGTCGTTTGTGTCAAGAAAAAACCTATTATACTATAGTAAAAAAAAATAAAAAGTAAAAAACACTATAGACTGTATATGAACAAAAAAGTCGACATTCTCGACACTATTATAAAACTAATTTATTTACTATCTTTGTGTTAAATCAAATTTAATTTTAATGAAACAATCATATATCCCAAAAGACTTAACGTTTGATAACGAAGGTCGTTCTAAACTTATTTCAGGTATTACTAAAATCTCTAAAGCAGTCAAGAGCACCTTAGGCCCTAGAGGCCGTACAGTTCTTATAGAGTCTCCTGATCATATTGCCGGTATAACTGTGACTAAGGATGGGGTAACTGTAGCTAACTCAATCTTCTTAGACGATCCTATTGAGAACTTAGCAATACAGATGATGAAGGATGCGGCCAGTCGTACGGCTCAGTCTGCTGGTGACGGTACAACTACAGCTATCGTTCTGACTGAGGCTATTGTTAATGAAGGAGAAAAGCACTTAACCAAAGAACATAATGTTACTGAGGTTATAAAGCATATAAACAATTATACTAAAGATATAATAGGGGTTCTTGAAAAAAACTCTAAGAAGATTACTAAGTCCAGGCTACTAGACGTAGCTACAATATCTGCTAACAACGACAAAGAGATTGGATCAATCATAGCTGAAGCTTATAACAAGGTTGGTGTGAATGGGATTGTGACAGTTGAGAAGAGTATGAACCATGAGACGTATGCCGAGGTGACTAATGGGATTAAGATTGACCGTGGATACACTTCTAACTTATTTTTAAACAACCAACGTAAGGATGAGTGTATACTTGAGGATGTGATGGTACTGGTCTGTGACCAGGAGATAAATAATATTCTGCAAATAGAGAATATATTAAAACCAATTATACAGCAAAACAAGAAATTATTAATAATTGCACCATGTGCAGCCAATGTAATAAACACACTAGCCGCTAATGTTGTTAGAAACAACTTGAAGCTGTGTAATATTGTTCCACCACAATTTGGATACAAGAGTCATGAGCTAATGCAAGACATAGCCTTTGCGGTTGGAGCGAAATATTATTCTGAGAAGACTGGTGATGACCTTGGTTTATTGAATCTTGACGATCTAGGGCATGTAGACAAGATAATAGTTGGGAAGAACACAAGTGTTTTAATTAAAAACCAGGCAACAATTAGTGAGGAGACTACTAAACGTATAGATGAGCTGAAGATTCAGCAGGAGGCTACAGCATTTAAAGCAGACAAAGACTTTATCAATGAGCGTATAGCTAGTTTAGCCGGGGCAATTGGTTGTATTTACGTTGGAGCTAACAGTGATGTAGAACAAAAAGAAAAATTCGACCGAGTCGATGACTCGGTATGCGCTGTGCGCAGTGCCTTACAAGAAGGCATAATAACTGGAGGAGGATTAGCTTTGTATATGGCACACGCATCCCTATTAAACACATTTAATCATGATGATAGTAATAATAAAAATACTGCATTAGGTATTATTACAAGTGCAATTCAAGTTCCATTACAACAAATCATTATAAATTCAGGGAAAGATCATAAACAAATTATAAAGCTTATAAACTTTAATGAAAAAAATGTAGGATACGATGTTAAAAACGAAATCATAGGTGATATGTACAAGATGGGGATTATAGATCCTTTAAAAGTTACTAAGAACGCTCTGATAAATTCAGTATCAGTAGCAACCACTATATTATCAACTAATGCAATAGTCACACATGCAAGAGCTATTTAAATCAGAAACATTACCTGATAAAGCTCAGGAACAAATAAAAGCTATAAAATTATTAGCGTCACAAGGCTACACTATTATTGATTTGGAAGGACATTTTATAAATAAATGGAATTTAGATCACCGCCAGAAACCTAACATAACGTATAATCGAGTACCTAAACTACAACAATACTAATGAAGCCAATTGGAAAATATATTATCATAAACACGATAGAGGAAGAGCATAAAACAAAATCTGGGTTGTTATTATCTGCTACAGATGTAGAAGGATTTAGGTATCGTAAAGGAGAAGTAGTAAAAACTGGTAGCGACGTTAGTGTTATCAACGAGAACGACTTAATATACTACGATAAAAACGCAGGACACAGCATGCTTATCAATGATATGCCTTATACGATTATTCTTGAGAGAGATGTCGTTGTTGTTTTATAAAATCATTCATATCGACAATACTATTACGGTAAACCTTGTCCATATACGAAGCATCGTTGCGAAATAACGGGTTAGCGTGCGCAGTTTCTGCAATTTCTTCGCCATTTAATTTTTTATAGACTAATGTTACTATTCTTTTAGCTTTATATGTTAATTCATACAGGGTTGCTTGATTACCCTGGCGTTTTCTCCATACATGTATCCAATCGTCTCTTAATAAACGGCTAAATCTTTTAATATCCCAGCTCATTACCTCTTCAAATCTCTTGAATTGAGTTTTATTAAACATTTGTTCGCTATATAAAAACAATAACATCTCTAGATCTGGAGTTGTTAAACCATATTTAGCTTTTACCCAATATCTTATAACTCTCCAATACTTTAAATAGTCATGTGTGGGAGTCCTTCTTGTGGTAGGTTTCCTTTTGTATACGCCCTTAGATTTCATTTTAATAAATTTGTATATTTGTAAAAATACTAAATAAAAAATTATGAGTGAAAGGTGTCGAGTAAGCGTAATGGGTAAAAAAGCTTCTTTAGGAAAAGCAACTAAACAGCAAAAAACATTAATCAAAGCTTGTAAAAAAGAAAAAATGAATAAGTTGAAAAAAACTGTATCAAAAAAAGTTACTAAGGGTTATCAGCAAACTGCTAACTTTATAAGTGATCAAGCAAGTAAATTAAAAAAATAAATAATGCCAAGAGTAGGAAACAAAAATTTTAGATACACTAAAAAAGGAAAAGCAGCAGCTAAAAAACACGCAAAAAAAACAGGAAAAAAAGTCAATTCTAAATATTAATGGCTAAAATTATTACCTCTAATTACATTTCAAAATCAAGTAAACGTCCTGGAGTTCATTCTAAGAATGCTTCAAGAGGACAGAACGGATATAAAAATAAATACAGAGGCCAAGGCCGAAACAGATAAAAATGAATAAAGAGTTAAGTAATAAAATTGTATCTCTAGCTGGTGTTCTTTTGTTGGGTGTTGCTGGTTGGTTAATATCAACAACATATCAAATACAAATTGATACAACACTAATTAAAGAAAAAATGGATAAGGTATATGCTGAGGAATGTCCATATTGTGTACATTCAGCACACTCTAGTATATCTGAGCATCCATTATTAGCTCCAACTATAAAACACAGTCATCAACATATAGGCGATCAAATTGTAAAAACAAATAACTAATGGCAACAAAAATAAGTGAAGATACTAATGTGCAAGTTGATTTAAAAACTATCGGTATAATTATAGCTGGTACTGTATCTCTAGCTGGTATGTGGTTTTCTCTTCAAGAAGATATGCAAGACTTGCATAATAAGATTGATAGTTTCAGTAGCGAAGAGTTTGTCCAGAAAATGGAATTCCAACTAAAAGACGAGTTGATTAGAAATAACGTAATTCAAATTGACAACGCAACAAAAAATTTAAAAGAAGACATTGAAGAGAACAAAGAGTCTATTAGAGATTTAGAAAATAAAGTATTTAAAAGATGAAAAATTTAATATGTGTTTTTTTTGTTTTTTTTATGTGTTTTTTAAATGCACAAGACTTAACCTTGATGCATGTTAATGCTAAATGGAATCAAAGTAATAATTATAATTTAAGAGGTGTAAAGAATTGTAAAATTCAATATGCACTTTTAGAAGATCAAGCTCCAACCTTGCGAGCTCAAATAACTTCTGTACCTATAATTTTTTTACTGGATAAAAACGGTAAGCCTAGAGGACAATGGAAAGCGGGACTTAGTTTTAAGATTGAGGTTCCTGTTGAAGAAATACAAAACAGAGTTAATGTAGTAATGTTAGAATCAAGTCGCCGTAGAGCAACTTCAAATTAATAAATTATGGCTAAAAAAGTAAGTTGGAAATGGGGAGGCAAGACTTATAGTGGAACTTTAATTAGAGAAACTAAAACACATAAGTATGCTCGTACTCATAACGGTAAAGTAAAAACAATAAAAAAATAATGCCTATCGCTAAAACCACAGGGCAAGGTGGAAACTATAGATCCACATCTTCTGGCGCAGGTATGACTGCTAAAGGGGTGGCTGCATATAAAAGAGCCAATCCTGGTTCAAATCTTAAAACAGCGGTAACTGAAAAGAAACCTAGTAAGATGAGATCAAAAAGAAGAAAGTCATATTGTTCTAGGTCTTTAGGTCAAATGAAAATGCATAACATTAGTTGTTCTAAAACACCAGACAAAAGAATTTGTGCAGCTCGTAGACGTTGGAGATGTTAAAAAAAATATTTATTATATTTGTTATAAATAATTACTATTATGAAAAAACAAGGATATAATTCAAGACTAGATGAATCTTTAGGTGCAAAGCACGGAAAGAAGTCTCAATCTTTTAAAGATCGTAGAGACGAATCAAAAGCTATGTCAAAAAAAAAGTTTGGTCACGCCTATGGGGGAGACTCAGGAATGTCATACAGACACTCTTCAAGTTGGAAAACTCATAAACATTTAAGTTAATGGCAAAGAAAAAAAAAGTTACGGTAGTTAAGAAACCCAAAAGCGTTCAGCAAGTAGACTATGTTTCTAGAAATTCTGAAGTACAAAAAAGAATTGACGAAAGAAACAAGTATATTGAAAGCCTTTTAGAAAATAAAATAGAAGACAATGAAAAATAAAGTAAAAACTTGTCAGTGCGGAAACACTCAGGATCCTAATGGAAACTGTGACGGATCGCATAGAAATTAAATCAATAAATTAAAATAATGAGCAAATCAAAAGGTCTTGGAGACACGATCGAAAAAATCACAACGGCAACCGGAATTAAAGCAGTTGTGGAGAAAGTAGCGGCAGTTACTGGAAAACCATGCGGTTGTCAACAACGTAAGGATACTCTAAATAGAGTTTTTCCATACGACAATAAGTAAGAATAAAAAAGAGAATTTTTAACCCTCTAAATTAAAAACATGGCGTACCCTAAAATTACCGTTAATACCGGTCTAGTATTAAACCCTATAGCAAGCGACTCGCTTCCTATTCCTTCACCTGACTTACCACAATTAACTGGCGCAACTACAGCAACAACTTCTGATAAATTAGTTGACGTTGGAGCAGACTTCAGTAATGTTGAGGTCAATGATATTGTTTACAACACAACTGATAACACATCAGCATTTGTTACAGCAATAGACAGCAGTACGATATTATCAATCAGCGCTGATATTTTTACATCACCAGAAGATTATATTGTATTTTTAGGAGGCCCACATGGATCCCAAAGAATTAATTCTTCAGAAGGATGTTTAATATATGTTGGAAGCAGCGAAGGAACAATGGATTTAGCAAAGTCTTATGTAGATATTAAAGTAAAAACCATATCTGGAAACGATGTAACGTTTTCAAATTTCAAGGTAGGAGAATATTTACCTGTACAATGTTTACAGATTTTTTCTACTGGCACCGATGCAGCTGTTAGAAATAACTGTCTTGCAATATGGTAGACAAAACAGTACCATGCCCTGAGTATGTGCAAACAAATTCAGCGCTAACTAACTTAGAAGTAACTTATGAAATCGTTAATAATGGAAGACTGGAAGCTATACACAATTAATACTACGGCATTTGCATTGTCGCTAACGGAAATAGAAATAACTTTAAAAATTATATTGTTAGTATTGTCCATTGGATATACGGTTCATAAGTGGAAGAAATTAAAATAAACTACTTATGATTAGTAAACATATATCAGAAAAAGAGGCAACAAAATCTATAACTGCCTTAAGACTTGGTTTAGCTAATACTCCTAATGGAAATGCATTAGCTAACATGAAACAACTTGCTGAAAAGATTTTTGAACCACTCAGAGAATATGTTGGTGGCCCTATAAAAATAAACAGCATGTATAGATCAGAAGCTCTCAATAAAGCGATTGGGGGAAGTAGCAGATCACAGCATTGCCAAGGAAACGCAATGGATCTGGATGACATCTACGGACATAAAACAAACAAAGAGATGTTTGATTTTATAAAAGAAAAATTAGACTTTGATCAACTAATCTACGAATTCGGAAATGAAGAAAATCCTGATTGGGTTCATGTCAGTTATGTTGATAAAGAAAAAAACAGAAATAGAGTTTTAAAAGCTGTTAGAGATAAAGGTAAAACAGTTTATATAGACATTACAGATAAATGAAAAAACTAATATTTATTTTAGCGCTTATTGTGAGTTGTGGAGTACATAAAAATCCACCACCACCCTCTTCAGGCGTATGGTTAGATGATCCTCCATCCATTAGAATAGATGTAAACAGAACAAAGGTTAAAATAAAACAATAGGTTATGGGAAAAATATTAGCAAAATTATTTGGAGGAGCTGGCGCAGACATTGCCGGTAAAATATCAGGGATTATAGATAAACATACTTTTTCAAAAGAAGAAAGAGCTCAGTTAAAGCAAGAAATGGACAAGGTGTTTATTGAGGCTGAAGCGGATATGCAAAAAAATGTAACAGAAAGATGGAAGGCGGATTTGCAACACGGAAACTGGCTGACTAAATCAGTACGTCCTCTTACATTAATATTCTTAGTGGTATCTACAGTTATTATGGTGTTTATTGATAGCGGGTTTATAACATTTGATGTTGAAGAAAAATGGACAGATCTTTTGCAGTTAGTTTTAATTACAGTGATTGGTGCGTATTTCGGAGGAAGGTCGATTGAAAAAGTAAAAAAAGAATAATTTCTTTTGATTATCTTTGTAAATAATAAATTACTACTATGGCAAGAATAAGTACATATCCATTAGACACACACTTAGTTGGATCAGATTATTGGATTGGATCGGACGCTGATAGTAACTACGCAACTAAAAACTTTACAATTGATTCCGTTGCGGAATACATGAATAGAGTTGCTACTCAACAACAAGCGTTAAGATTTAAATATACAAATACGATTCCAAGAACAGATGGATGTTTTTTTGGAGCAGACGGAGCAACATCAGCACCAACAGTAGCATACAACACAATAACAGGATTTACTTTAAGTAAATTTGAATTAACTAATTTAGGGATTGATATATCTTCTTTCTATGCTAATCCTTTAGGAGGTTCTGAGGTATTAATTACGCAGTGTGATGATGTCTCTAGATGGGCAGTTTTTTCTTGGGTTTCTTCAGTGCAAAACGCAACTAATCCTAATTACTATGACATAGTTGTAGCGTATAAAGGAGGCAACAATGGCTTAATTGCAAACAAAGATTATTTCATATCTTTGCTAACGTACGCTGGAGCAAATGATGCGAATTTTTTGTACACTTTAGACGGAAGCGCAAGTGTTTATGTTATAAATCATAATTTAAATAAATATCCGTCAGTTACAATATTTGACACAAACAATGCTAATGCACAAGTAGAAACGCAAATAGCATTTAACAGTTTAAACCAAGCTACATTAACGTTTTCTTTACCATTTACAGGAGAAGCGTCATTTAATTAATAAATAAAAAATTATGGCAATATCGTATTTATCAAGTATAGCACTTAACAACAACCAGCTTAAAACCTTTAAGGTTGATAATCAAGCTAGTGATCCTACAGTGTCAGGAGTAGGTCAAATGATATTTGATACTACGAATGACGTATTAAAATATAACACATCAACTGGATGGAAAACAGTAAGCTCAGGAATGGTAACCTGGATTTTGAAAGGAGATTCTGGAGCGGATCAAACAATTGGAGATGGACAATCAGCATCAATATTAGGAGAAACAGGATTTATAACTACAACAGCTGGAGCAACTAGACAGGTTGAAATTACAATGGATGATAATGCGCCTAGTGCAGCAGCCGGAAGCGTTGCGTATCCAGCAAGTATTTCATACAATAAAAAAGGACAAATAACAGCTGTTACAGCAAGTACAGAACCAATAACTGATTTTATTATTACAGACGGAACTACTCCGCAAACTATTGAAAACGGAAATACAATTACATTTGCACATAATACAGGATTAGATGCTGTGGTTAGCGCAACAGACACTGTAACTTACAATCTACAATTACAGGATTTACCAGACATGACACAAACATGGGTTGCGACTGATGAGTTTATTGTATTAGATGGAACGGCTCAAAAAAGAAAAGCAGGTAATGAAATTCCTATAAACTTATTAGGAACTCCTAACGCTGATTTAGCAATGGGTAATAATAAGATTACTGGATTATCTGCACCAACAGCAAACGCTGATGCGGCAACAAAACAATACGTTGACAATGCGGTTGTAGGATCTCTACAAATAAAGGGAGGGTTCAATGCTACAACAGGTGTTATTGATGGTGGAACAGACAACTTAACGACGGGAGCTGCAAGAGTAGCGATAGCGGTTGGAGATTTTTATGTATGTACAACAGCAGGTAATTTCTTTGGAAACACAGCAACGCCACTTACGGTGGGCGATCAAGTTATATGTAACACGGCAGCAGCGGCAGGAACTTCAGTTGAAGGAGATTTCGTAATAGTACAATCAGATACAGATTTAGCAACTGCAACTACAGTAGGTCTTGCAAGTTTTCCAACATCTGGAGGCTTAACGGTTAATGCTAGTGGTGCGGTATCTTTAGATGCTCAAACCGGAGTATCCGGATCTTATGGCGCAGTAACAAAATCATTACAAATAACAGCAGACGGAAAAGGAATAATAACAGGTATTGCAGACGCCGATATAGCTATCCCATCTACACAAATTACAGACTTCTGTACAGCGGTTGAAACATGTGTTGGTTCGGGATTAAATTATGCGGCAGATATTGGAAATAATTCTGCCACTACATACGCTGTAACTCACGGACTAGGAACAAGAGATGTCATTGTACAAGTTTATGATACTACAACTTATGACACGGTTATTTGTGACGTAGTGAGAACAAGCACAACAGTAGTTACATTATCTACAACAACAGCACTTGGTACTGGTGCCGCTAGAGTTCTTATATCTGTAAGTTAGTTTTTAATTTACTTACATGGCGATAAAATTTCTTAGTGGACAAACTATATCCGGAACTTTAACGGTATCTGGAAATGTACAAGGCGCTACGTTTAATGGTTTAGCCATAAACACTACAGGTACTAATAATGTCGCTAATCAAATAGTAAGAACTCAAGCTAATGGTTATGTAAACTTTGGCTGGATCAACTCAGTATCTGGCAACCACACAGGAGCAATCACAAGAATTACAGCAAGCAACGATGCATATTTAAGATATGTAACACCAGCTCAATTTAGAACAGGTGTTACTGATGGGTTTTACGCTCCCTCATCAACTGTAAGTGGAGTAACTTCAGTAGCAACTGGCAACGGATTAACTGGCGGAACAATTACTTCAACCGGAACGTTAACTATGTCTGGTAGTTATACTGGAGCATTTTCTGTCACAGGATTTACATCAAGCACAACAGGTTTTGGGATTAATTATGTTTCTGGTGCTACTGTACCTATGGTTATACTTGCTAACGCAACAACTTATGGAATATTTTACAGAGAAGCAACGCCAGATCATATAGAATTTAAACATAATAATGCCGTAATGCAATCTTTTGATGGTAGTGGTAATGTTACCATGGCTGGAGACTTAACTGTTTCAGGAGGTGATATAAATTTAGGAGGTACAGGACGTATACAAGGTGTTGATACTGTTAGTGCAAGCACTGATGCTGCAAATAAAGCTTATGTAGATGCTCATCCAGGATCTGGAGGAACAGTAACATCGGTAGCTACCGGGAATGGATTAACTGGCGGAACAATTACTTCAAGCGGTACTTTAACAATGTCTGGTGATTACACGGGTAATTTTTCAATTACAGGCGCTAATCTTGCTGGAAATAGTTTTTCAGATCCTGATATAGTTTTAAGTATTACTGACGAAGACACAACAGCTTCTATAAGAAATAAAATATCAGGTTCTACGGCTATAACAAAAGTTAGCGACGCTACAGCACCTGCGCCAGGATGTTTTCAGGTTAATGGATCTTATTATCCACAAGGTTTTGGGCCTTCCTATAAAATTTCTGAAGGCGATGAATTTATTTTTGAATTATGGATAAGATATGTATCAGGCGCAGCCACTTATAATCTTTTATATGCTGGATCAAATTTTTATAATGCAGCTGGAACTTATTTAGGTAATTCACAAAGATATTGGGGTGAAGCGGCATTAAATATAAATGCTAATACTGGTACTGGCTGGTATCATGTATCTGGTACATTAGGCCCAACTAGAGGATCCGCCACTGGAGATATACCAACAACTGCTGAATCAATGAGGTTGTTATTTTTGTTTAATTATAATCCAAATGGAAGTATAGTAACAAATTATTGTGGTTTAAAAGTTTATAAATCAAATCCAACAGTAACTAAATTATATAGAAAAACTCTAGGTAGTGAAGCAAGTAGCTCAGGTAGAAACAGAGATTTAGTTATTGATAGCGACGGTGATATTTTTGGAAAAGATATTACTGCAACGGGTACAGTAACTGCAACGGGTACAGTAACTGCACCAACTTTTGTTGGAGCTTTAACAGGTAATGCAAATACTTCTACAACTTTTAGTACCGGTAGAACAAATTATAAA
>Ga0115549_1001935_pt1 | contig 12122 bp, 7 predicted proteins | sample COGITO_mtgs_1004_2_FD_87176 | JGI IMG/M metagenome (GOLD analysis project Ga0115549, IMG submission 87176) | Pelagic marine microbial communities from North Sea - COGITO_mtgs_100430 | ecosystem: Environmental > Aquatic > Marine > Epipelagic | place: Germany:Helgoland, sampling site Kabeltonne...
CTCTATAAATTCGACGCTTTTAATTTCTTGATTGGAAATTATTTGCGCTTTTGCAATAAAAGGAGTGTTTTCGGAGATTTCTTTCAGAGGTTGATGCTTTACATAGGTCGTATTTACATTTGTTTTAGGAGCATAATAAGATTTTAACTGATATTCTTTGAACGAATTATTTTTTTTCCAATTCTTTTTCACTTCTTTTTTAGAAACGATATACGTACCTGGATAAATAGTAAAACTTGTACTATTAATTTTTGGGATAAATTCGTTTGAATCATTAATAGCTATTATTTTAAAAGATTCACTCAAATCTTTTATGTTTAATTTCATGGTATGTACTTTCCAGTTAATAACTGAAACTATCTTTTTAGGGCTATTTCTACCAAAAGGATCTTTTACCGAAACAGCATCTGGCATAAGCTCTATTCTCCAAACACCTTCTTCAATTTTATCTAAAAAATAAGCCCCTTTCCCATTATATTCAACAAGTGGAGAGTTTCCAAAACCAGCAATTTCCATCAATAAATCTTCATTTTTAGGAAGTTTTTGCGTATTATTTGTGTAGAAATATTTTTCTTTACTATTGTAGATAGCAAGATCTTTTTCATAACTAATATGTGTATTACCAAAATCAGTATTTTGTGGATACTTTCCATACGATGTGTTCATGGACACAGAATGAAATATTTCTGAACATATTTTTAGGGCTAGTGCTTTGCTAGGCGTGTATGCTAAATTCATAAAATGCGAATTATACTCAGTATTGGTAGCTGCCATATAGGTAGGTTCATAAGTAAAATGAGTAGCTACCTGAATTCCCGCTGTTCTAAAGCTCCTGGCCATAGCGGGGTAGATGTATGACTTTCCAACGTCTGCGGCATCAAACTCATAGACTAATTTAGCACCTTTGTTCATTTTAAAAGAGTCTTCGAATGGTATTTCGTAGCGATCTACATTGGGAAGTAAATTTCCTAAAAGTTCTTTTCCATATAATAAACCTGTAGGATACCATTGAAAAGTTCCTCCTTGAATATTGCCATCAAAATAAGCTTCAGCAAAGTGAACAGCGTGACTCATATTGTAAAAAATAGGTTTTCTAGTTCCTGTTTTTCTCATAGAGGCAACCATTTTTTTTACAAACTTCGTTACGTCTTTTGCTGCTCCTCTATGATGGGGTTCATTACTAACTTCAAACGCAATTAAATTGGGGTCTTCTTTATAATATTCCTCTGTGTAAGGGTTTTTATGATTTAAAAATTGGAATAAATAATTTTGCTGTGCTTTGATTGCATCTTCATTTATAAGTGCATTTTTTTTTCCGTATTTATGAGAGAAACCTGGTGATTTTGTATCAGGTTCTGGCCATCCATTCCCCCAAAAAGCAATAGGGGTAATGATATAATTAATCTTTTTTTCTTTCAACTTTGAAATCAGATAATCAAAAGTATCTAAATGTTCATTGGTTATTAAATTCCCTAAAGTATCACTAATTTGAGTATCCCAAACGTGTAATCTGTATAAATCAAAACCCAACCTCGTAAAATGGTAAATATCATTGTCAATGGCCTCTTTAATATTAATTCCCATGCTTTTGGCTGATCTGTACGCATGTGCAAAAGGCACGGAGTAGTTAACACCAAATCCTTTAACTTCTTTTTTGGTGTTTCCCCATCTCATTACTCCCTGCTTGTCTACATAAACATTTTTTTCTTTTTGGCTATACACTTCATTACTATAAAAATTTGTTAGTAGTAAAATAAAGAAAAACGTGAAGTGTTTTTTTAGTACGGTTTTTTTAAAGTTCATTTTGATTGAGTTTTTTTAAATGTAAAGCAACGGTCTCTGGTGTTATATCGCGTTGCGGATTTGCAAACATTTCATAACCCACCATAAATTTTTTGATGGAAGCACTTCTTAGTAAAGGTGGATAAAAAGACATGTGCCAATGCCAATATTCTCTATTTTTTTGATCTGTAGGAGCTTGATGAATACCGGATGAATAAGGAAAAGAACAATTAAAAACAGCATCATATAATTTCGTTATTTTTGAAATTACTTCTGCGAAACTTTTTGTTTGTTCGTCACTCATTTCTCCAATGTGAGTTTGATGTTCTTTTGGAATAATCATAGTTTCGTAAGGCCAAACTGCCCAAAAAGGAACAACAATCACAAAGTTCGTGTTTTCAAAGACTACTCGTTCATTTGTAGATAATTCTTGACGAATGTAATTTGATAAAAGAGACTCGTTGTGTTTTAGAAAATAATTTGCTTGTTGCTTGTCTTTTTTATGTACTTCATCTGGTATGGAAGATTGACTCCATATTTGCCCATGTGGGTGCGGGTTGCTACAGCCCATTACAGCTCCTTTGTTTTCAAATATCTGAACGTAGTTAATTTCCGAGTATTGAGATAATTCTTCATATTGACCCTTCCAAAGTTCCACTACTTTTTCAATTTGATCTGCTTTCATATTGGAAAGCGATTTTGAGTGGTTTGGACTAAAACAAATCACTCTACAGATACCTTGTTCTATTTGAGCATGTAACAACCCTTCTTTTAATTCCTCTTTTTTATGATTCAAATTCAAAGCAGCAAAATCATTGTCAAAAACATAAACATCTTTGTATTCTGGATTCTTGTCGCCATTTGATCGCTCGTTTCCAGGGCAGAGATAGCAATTAGGATCATACGATAAACTACTCTTTTTTTGTACATTTTCTTTATTTCCTTGCCACGGTCTTTTGGTTCTGTGTGGCGATACTAAAACCCATTCATTTGTAAGTATATTTAATCTTTTATGTGGATGTTTTTGTAAGTCTTTTAAAATCATCAGATATTTTTTAATTATTAGTTAACAACGCTAGTACCTTGTGAAATTTTTACACTGATAGGGGTACATGGTTTTCCGAATTTGTTTTTGAATTTTTCTGAAACCTCGACCAAAAATTCTTCTACCTTCCCTGTTTTTATAAGATTTAGAGTACAACCTCCAAACCCGCCTCCAATCATTCTAGCACCTAATACATCTGGGTTATTTTTAGTTGCATCAACAAGGAAGTCGAGTTCATCACAGCTAACTTTATAAAGATTCTTTAAGCCTTCATGCGATTCATATAGTAACATGCCTAGCGCATAAAAATCATTATTTTCAATCGCTTTTTCTGCGTTTATCACGCGCTCGTTTTCTTCAATAACATAAATTGCTTTTTCGTAGTTTTCTGGAGAAACGATACTTTCAATTTCCTGTAATGATTTTTTTGTTGCGTATCGTAGTGATTTTACATTGAGTGCACTTGCAATCTTCTCACATGATCTACGTCTATCATTATAAGAGTCTTCAGCAAGATTGTGTTTTACATTAGAGTTTATTAGTAGCAGTTCATACCCTGATAAGCTGATATGTATTTTTTTGGAAACTACAGTACTACAGTCTAAGAGTAATGCACATTGCTCTTCGCCAAACATACTAGCATACTGGTCCATAATACCGCAGTTTACACCAACAGAATTTTGTTCTGCTTTTTGTGATATAAGGATCATTTCTTTTTTGGACAAATGAAGATTGTACAAATGATTGACCGCATAGATAATGCCGTTTTCAATGGCTGCAGATGATGAAAGTCCTGCGCCTCCTGGAATATTGCCGCCAAAAATTAAGTCGAAAGAAGAAATATTTATATTTTTATCCTGAAGTTCAATAAAAACACCCAGAACATAATTCTTCCAGCCACCATTTTCAATTGGTTTTATAGGTTTTTGGGAATCATAAGTGAGGTGTTCATCTTTGTCATAAGCAAAAACACGACTTTGTTTGTTGTTGCTTTTTTGAATGGCAACAGCTACGCCCAAATCTATGGCTGCCGGAAATACAAATCCTTCATTATAATCTGTATGTTCTCCAATAATATTTATTCTTCCAGGAGAAAATATAAGTATAGGTTCTTTGTGAAAAGTATTTACAAACTGATTTTTAATAATATTTATAAGTTCTTTCTTCATTTATTTTCAGAAATTAAATTAATAGACCACTCTATACTATAGTGCTTTTTAGGTGCTAATATGTCTAAATCTACTTTGTTATTAAAACTGTTTGGGGGTGAAGTCATAAATTCAATAGCAACACTATCGTTATTTTTGGGAGTAAAAATTTGTAAATAATTAACCTCAGCAGAAGAGGTTAGTAGTAAGCTGTAATTTTCATTGTTATAGATAATTTTTCCTTCTTTTAATCGATAACAGTCATCAAAACTTTTATTGATAATTAATCTATCTGTTTCAATAGCTTCAAAATACTTAGGAATCATTTTTTGGTCAAATTTAATTTTCTGATCAGTTTGAAGGTGTATCGTTCTATTTTCTTTATTTAAATTATGAAAGAAAGGGTGCCAGCCAACATTAAAAGGAAATTTTTTTAGTCCTTTATTATAGATGTTTATATGAAGGTTTAATGCTGTTTTGTTAATCTCATAGGTTAAGTCTATAGTGTAATTAAAAAGTGTTTTTTTTGTGGTAGATTCTTCTGAATATCGGAGTTTAATTGTGGCATTTTTATCAGATACATTGTATTCTTTAACTTCAAATTCTTTATCATAAATTAACCCATGTATTGCATGTTTTTCTTTTGTCTCATTTAAAGGCAGATTATAGGTGGTTTCTTCAAAGGAAAATGTACCATGTTCAACTCTATTTACATAAGGGAATAAAATTGAAGAGAAAAAAACATCATTGTAGTTTTCTTTATTTGGTTCTTTGATAATGAGCTTGTTGTTTATGGTTAAGTGATGAAGAGCTCCACCTATTTTTGGACATATTTTAATAGTATTTCCATGATTAGGATTTTTTAAAATAACGTACTCTAGTTTGTTGTGTTGGTTCTTTTCTTTGTGAAATTGGTACATTTATATAGATTTTCTTAGGGTAAGAGTTATTTCGTTTTCAATTCTTTGTTTTGAATTATCTGTAATCATCTTTGCTAACTTTTCGCCCATTTCACTAAAGTCTGTAGATATTACTGTAATGCCTTCTCCTACGATTTCTTTTAGCGAAGTATCGTTGTAAGATATAATTCCTATATCATCAATAACCTTCAATTTTTTAACTTTAGCTTGTTTTATAATTGAGATAAGAGAAGAATCTTCCAATGTCATGTATGCACAACCTTTCTGAATAGCTATATTTTTAATGGATTCCAAAACTTCAAAAGGAATATTGTTTTTAGCACAAAATAATTCAAACCCTTTTAGGATGGATACAGGTTGCTTGGCTGTATTAAAAAAGAGAATTAGCTTTGAGTAGTTTAAAATTTGTAGTTTCAATTTTTCTAGACATTCAAATACTCCTTTTTCGAAATTTTGATAAACGGCAGGAAATTTCAGTAAATCATCATGCATTTGATCAAGTATATAGACTTTATCTTGAGGGAGGTGCTCCACAATGGCTCCAGTGTTTTTAAGATTAGCAGGCATTATAACATAGTAAGAGTAATTTCCTGTATTGTTAAGAATTGTATTTCGAAAGACATCATAATTAAAATGATGAAAGAAAATATCTACTTCAACCCTAGCATCAAGGTTAGAAATGAAAGCATTGTATAAATCTTCTTTAAATGCATTGAACTCATCGAAAAGTAAAAATATTTTTTTCGATGTACTTATATCTTCTTTTATCAAATAGTACCCTTTTCCAACAACAGATTGAATAATTCCTCTCATTTTCAATTCATTATATGCATTTAGAACTGTATCCCTTGAAATAGAAAATTTATCTCTAATGCTATTAATTGAAGGTAATTTGTCACCTTTTTTTAGCGTTTTATTAATAATAGCAACCTCTATCGAATTAATGATTTGTTTATTTTTCGAAACACCTATTTCCTTTATTGAAATTATACTCATTATTTAATGTTGTTTTTGATGGCTACAAATATAGGTCTTTTTTAAATTAAAAAAACTAGTAGGTACTAGTCTTTTTATTAAAAAAAGTATTACATTTGAAAATAATTCATTTAAATAAAACCCCAAATTTTAAATACTTTGAATCATTTATTATCAAAAAACAGAGTCAAAAAGTATCAAAATTATATTTTGCTGCTTGTTTTATTTACTTATTCCATAGCTGCACAGTCGCAAAACTCATTAAAAGGGAGTGTTGTTACCAGTGTGGATAAAACCCCTTTAATTGGTGTAACTGTTTTGGTTAAAAACAAAAATAAGGGAGTTGTAACTGATTTTGACGGAGCTTTTAGTTTAACTGTGGATAAAGGAGATACATTAGTGTTTTCTTATTTAGGGTTTAAAACAGTAGAGCATATCATTGAAAATTTCTCTAATCTTGCCATTACAATGGAAGAAGACTCAGAATCCTTATCTGAAATTGTGCTTATAGGGTATGGGTCTACTAAGAAAAAAGATGTGACAGGTTCTATCGTATCTTTAAAGAAAAAAGATTTAAATAAAGGAAATATTGTAACTCCAGAAAATTTACTTCAAGGAAGGGTCGCAGGGTTGTCAATAAATACCGGAGGCAGTCCTGGTTCTGGGTCAACAATTAGAATTAGAGGAGGCTCATCTCTAAATGCATCTAACGATCCGCTTATTGTTATTGATGGGTTGCCAATTGACAATAATGCTATAGGTGGATCAAGGTCAATTTTGAGCACCATTAACCCAAACGAAATAGCATCTTTTACCATTCTTAAAGATGCCTCTGCTGCTGCAATATATGGTTCTAGAGCTTCAAATGGGGTTATTATTATTACCACAAAGAGGGGGTCTAAAAAACTTAAAATAGATATTAGCTCAAGTACTAGTTATCATACATTAAGTAATAAATTAGATATCTTTAAAGCAGATGAGTATAGAGCGTTAATTACTAGAGAAAGACCCGATTTATTGCCAAGATTAGGGAGTGCAAGTACAGATTGGCAGGAAGAAATATATGATAATGCTATTTCTTCAAGTACTAATGTATCCATTAACGGTGCAATTTTCGAAGGCCTTCCAGTTAGGTTGTCAGTAGGAAATTCTATTCAAAACGGATTGCGATTAACTTCCGCTTATGAGCGAAATTCAGTATCGTTTTCTGCAAATCCAAAACTATTTGATGATAAACTAAAGATATCGATAAATTCTAATTACTCGCATGAAAGAAATCGGTTTGCTTCAGGACAAGAAGGGAATGCGCTTACTTTTGACCCAACACAACCTGTCTATGATGCAAACTCACCGTTTGGAGGTTATTTTCAATACCTTGTAGACGGTACAGGAGATAATAATGGAATCCTAAATCAAAACGATTTAATTTCTTTAGCCCCTTTAAATCCGGTTGCAGAATTATTACAAAGAAAAAGTATTAGTAAGGTGAATAGAATTTATGGAAATGTAAAATTTGATTATAGGTTACATTTTTTTCCAGAGATGTCTATCGTAGTTAATTTAGGGTTGGATTCACAAGATGCAGATGGATATGTAAATGTGTCTGATCTCAACCCTTTAACACAAAATGATGGAAGCATTATAGGTTCAAGTTCTGAATATAGAAATACGCAAGAGAACCTTCTTTTTGATGGATATTTAAATTATAAAAAATTATTTGGCTCTTTGAATGTTGATTTGACTGCGGGTTATTCTTATCAGAAAACCGAAAAATATTTCTTTAATACAAATGAACTTTTAGATGACAGTGTTGATAGTGAACCTTTAACTACAATTGATCCAAATCTTGTTCTTTTGGCTTATTTTACTCGCTTAAATCTATCCTTACATGATAAATATCTACTTACTTTAACATACAGAAGAGATGGTGCGTCTAGATTTGCTCGAAAAAATCGTTGGGGAAATTTTCCTTCAGCAGCCTTTGCATGGAAAATGAATGAAGATCTTTTTAAAGAAAACTCCTCAATTTCTGAGTTGAAATTACGATTGGGTTGGGGAATCACTGGGCAACAAGATATTGGTAGAGATGCTTTAACGTTATATTTGGATAACTATGTTAGAGGAAATCCAAGTTCTCAGTATCAATTTGGCAATACGATTATTCCAATAGGGATTCCTGTCTTTAGAAACGAAGATTTGAAGTGGGAAGAAACCACCACCTACAATGCAGGAATAGATTTTGGAATTTTAGAAGACAGATATACGGCTTCTATCGATTTCTTTCGAAAAGAATCTGCAGATTTATTAGTGGATGCTGCAGTTGCTGACGGATCAAACTTTAGCAATGAAGGAATTCAAAACATAGGGGAATTTACCTCTCAAGGAGTAGAAATGCTTATTCAAGGAGATATCATTAAAGGAGAAGCGAATCAATTTAATCTCAATGCCAGTGTGAATGGTTCTATTATAAGAACTGAATTAACGAGCCTTAAACAAAATCAAGATTTATATACTGGAGATATAGGTGGAGGTACTGGTGGTAAAGCACAAATCCATAGAGTAGGGTATGCGCCGAACTCATTTTTTGTTTACAAACAAGTTTATGGTCTTGATGGGTTTCCAATTGAAGGAACCTATGCAGATTTAAATGGCGACAACATTATCAATGAAGAAGATAAATATGTCCATCATAATGCTGCGCCTTCAGCCAGTCTTGGTTTTGCTTCTACAATGTCTTACAAGAACTTTGATTTTTCATTCAATTTGAGAGCAGTACTAGGGAATTATGTATACAACAATGTAAATTCATCGAGGGCTCAATACAACTTACTAAAGAATAGTTTAGTGGTTTCAAACATTCCTAAATCGGTGTTACAAACCAATTTTAAGAACACAGAAAATGTAATTTTATCGGATGTTTTTATAGAAAATGCCTCCTTTTTAAAAATTGATAATGTAACGCTTGGTTACAATTTTAAAAAACTCTTTAATAGTAAATTTAATGTACGTCTATCGGGTAGTGTACAAAATCTACTTACAATAACCAATTATACAGGTTTAGATCCTGAGGTTTTTAATAAGGGTATTGACAATACTATATATCCCAGACCTCGTACATTTTTAATAAACGCAAATATCCAATTCTAACAATGAAAAATAATCCTACATACATTCATTATTTGTTAAATTACCTAAGCGTGTTTCTGGTATTATTACTTTTAACAAATTGCACGAGTGACTTAGATGTCCTTCCTAAAGACCCAAATAGTTTTTTAGCAGATGATTTCTATACCACACCAGAGTCGTATAAACAAGGGCTTGCAGGTGTATATGCTAATTTGGCGCTAACAAGTGGTAATGGACCTGGTGATTCTAATATCGCAGGTTTAGATGCAGGAACAAGTCAGTACGGAAGGGGGTATTGGAATTTACAAGAATTAACAACCGATGAAGCTAAGTGGTCTTGGGAAAATGATCGAGGAACTGCTGGATTGAATCGAAATACATGGTCTTCGAACAATGTAATTATTCGAGGGTTTTTTGGAAGGTGTATGGCGCAGGTTGCATTTGCTAATGAATATCTTAGACAAACTGCTGATGAAAAATTAGCTTCCAGAGGAGTTAGCGGGAGTTTGTTAGATGACATTACTGTGTACAGAGCTGAAGCAAGATTCCTTAGAGTTTTAGCCTATTACAATATGATGGATTTGTTTGGAAAAGCAGGTTTTATTACAGAAAATGATCCTGTAGGTTTTGTTCAGTCTCCAGAGTATAGCAGAATACAACTATTTGAATTCATAGAATCGGAGTTGTTAAGTATTTTACCTAACCTTATTCCACCTACTCAAAATGAGTATGGAAGAGCAGACAAAGCTGCTGCATGGATGGTTTTAGCAAAAATATATCTTAATGCAGAAGTATTTACAACAGAAGGTAGAAATACGGATTGTATTATGTATTGTAACAAAATTATAACGTCGGGCTACACATTATCGCCAAACTATGCTGATGTTTTTAAAGCAGATAATGATGAAAGTACCGCAAGAAATGAAATAATATTCCCTATTGTTTCAGATGGCATCACCACTCAAAATTGGGGCCCAACGACTCTAATGATTAATGGACAAGTAGGTTCTTTGGAGCAAAACGGAGGAACTTTTGGTGTTGCTGCTGGAGGTTGGGGTGGCGCATTAAGAGTTACGCGTCAGTTTTCACAAATATTTTTAAATGGTACTTATGATACTGATGATAGAAATACCTTAATTACAGAAGATAGACCTATCGATATTACAAGTATTCAAAATAATGGAACAGGCTATGTCATTGGAAAATGGTCAAACAAAACTTCACAAGGAGTAAACGGTAGTACTATTGAAATATCAGATACTGATTTTCCGATGTTTCGATTAGCAGATGTATATCTAATGTACGCAGAAGCGGTTTTAAGAGGCGGAACTGGAGGTACTGTTGACCAAGCAGTAACTTATATAAACAATCTAAGAGCAAGAGCAAACAATCCAATAACAATAAACACAAGCGATGTAACATTAGATTTTTTAATTGATGAACGTCTTGTAGAACTCCACTGGGAAGGGCACAGAAGACAAGATCTTATCAGATTTAACAAATATACGGGAGGAGCTTATAACTGGAATTGGAAAGGAAACTCTTTATCTGGTGTCTCTATTTCCAATCATTTGAACCTATTTCCCATACCAAGTGCTAGCATAGCGGCGAATCCCAATTTAACACAAAACCCAGGATACTAAAAAAAAAGAAAATGAAAACAATTATAAATATATTTACTATTGCCATTATAATCACTTCATTGTTTTCTTGTGAAGATGAAAACTCTCCTATTTTTATTGCTCAAGAAGATACTGATGGCATCCAATTTTTAAACTCTTTTGCTTCAGAATATTTGCTTTCTGAAGATACGAAAACCAATATTGCTGACAGACTGATATGGAACGAACCTAATTTTGAAGTTCAGACCAATATTAATTATCAAATAGAAGGTGCTACAGATATAGAATTTAACACATTTAAATTATTAGGAAGCACTAGCGAAACCAATTTCCCCGTTTTGGTATCTAACTTATTAGCTTTTACCTCCGATTTAGAATTGGATGACAATCCAAATACCACAGATACTAACGGCTTGCCAAATAATTCTGGTATACTATTCCTTAGAGCAAAAGCATTTTTGGGTACTGAGACTCCTACAAATATCACATACACAGATGTACAGCCAATTACCATTTCAATTATAGAAAAGGTTATCGATGGCAGTTGCAACTCCTTATATGCTTTAGGCGATGCTATTGTTGGTGTTGGTTGGAATTTCCCTGGTGCAGAATTGATATGCGACAGCGATATTTTAGAAGGAAAGGTTTCTCTTACTGCGGGCACATTTAGATTTTTTCAAACTATTGGCGACTGGGATTCAGCATTAAACTATACTCATTTTCAAAATGAAGGATATACAATTGATCCTAACTTAGAAGATGCAGAAGACGGAGATAACAATTTTAAATTTGTGGGTACCCCTAATATTTATACAATTACAATAGACAATATAAACAAAACTATAGATTTAGAAGAGTCTTCATCATTATGGGCAGTTGGAGATGCTGTGCCAGGAGGTTGGGGTTTCAATGCTGATACTGTTGAACTTGTAGAAACAGCACCAGACGTATGGTCTGCTTCAATTACGTTGTCTAATGGTGTTTTTAGATTCTTCCAAACGTTTGATACTTGGGACACAAACAATAACTATACTTTTTATGCTAATGAAGGTTTTACAATAGACCCGAACCTTTCAGAGCAAGATCATGACGATAAAAACTTTGAGTTTATTGGTTCTTCAGGAACTTACACGATTACAATAAACGCTATTGACAAAACAATTACTTTGAATTAGTTGTATCCTTAAAAGAGAGAGGTTTGTTTAATGCTTCTCTCTTTTGAAATAAAAAACCATTAAACATAACATAACTTTAAAAACCACAAATCATGAAAAAACAATTACTTACTTTATTAACATGTGTGACATTTGTAATGACTGGATGGACACAAGATCAATTGACCTATACGACATCTCCTGCTAGTATTAGCACTTTAGCGCCAGGCACTGTTGTTACCGTAAATTATACTTATACATTAACAGCAGCGAATGCTAAGGCGTATATTTATTCTGCGATTTATAATACTAGTCCATGGACGGCTTTAGATGAATTTGACCCAAGTGCA
>Ga0115549_1001939_pt1 | contig 12104 bp, 10 predicted proteins | sample COGITO_mtgs_1004_2_FD_87176 | JGI IMG/M metagenome (GOLD analysis project Ga0115549, IMG submission 87176) | Pelagic marine microbial communities from North Sea - COGITO_mtgs_100430 | ecosystem: Environmental > Aquatic > Marine > Epipelagic | place: Germany:Helgoland, sampling site Kabeltonne...
CTCTAAATGAATTTCATAAATATTATTTTTACTGTCATACACAAAATCTACAGATACTTTCTTTTTTACTTTAAAGTCTAGATCATAAGAACCATCCTCGTTTTTTGCTATGCTAAAATCTTTTAGAAATTTACTCTTATCTTTATTACCTTTTTGAGCAAATTTAATATTATCATCAAAAATTGAAATACTTGGCTTTTTGTTAAAATTTTCGCTAATAAATTCTATGTGAAAATTTTCATTATTAAACCATAAATCAGAACCATATTCGCTCTTATGTGCTAGTTTATCATTAGTCAATGCTAAATGCAGTTCATTAGTATTATTACTATTATTTTTAACTTTACCAATACTAACGTTATTTTCTGTATTTATATCAATTGAATATGCACCCTCTGCATCTCTCTTTAACTGATATGTCTTGAACAATTCTTTACTCTGATTTTGCTGCTCTGGCAATAGTATTTCATCTGATGAACAAGATGAAAACACTAAAGACGCCATAACTGCGAAGGCTACAAATTTAATTTTTCTCATTTTTCTTAATTTTAAATTTTAAAATAATTTTTTGCTAATTTAATAAATTTAATTGACATTTACACTATATTATTTCGTACTGCATACATGGCCAAACCCACTGAATTTTTTACTTTTAATTTTCTTAATAAATTTTTCCGATGAGTTTCTACTGTACTAATGCCTAAACTCAATGCATCTGCAATCTCTGGAGAATTAAATTGTTGTGTTATTAATTTTAAAACATCCAACTCTCTATGTGTTAAGGTTTCGATTATAAATTTATTTGGTGCATCACCGATAGGCACCTGTTGACCAGCAAAAGATTTTAAAAGAACCGTTTGAATATCACTACTAAAATATTGATCCCCATTCGCAACTGCCTTTATAGCACCTATTACATGATCTCCTGCATTCTTCTTACTAATATAACCTTTGCAACCAAGACTTAACATTTCTTGTACAATCTTTATATCATCGTAACTAGAGAGGATAATAACATTTTGTCTAATTCCTTTTTTATTAAAATGTTGCAACACTTCAAAACCATCTAAAAAAGGCATTGTAATATCTAAAATTAAAACATCTGCCTTATTTTCCTTTTTATCAAACCAATCAATAACTTCTTTACCAGTTAAAGAATATCCTCTTATTGCGATATCCTTATCTGTATTAATGATAGCTATAATACCCTCAATCAATATCTTATGATCATCAGCTACGTGAACGTATATCTTTTTCTTCATTATTTATTATCAAATTTAAATTATATTATAGGAATTTACAATACCCATTTATAGTGAAATTAATACCTCCTTAATTACAAGGATAAACATCCCTATTTGTAGGGAGATAAAAAACATTAATTTATTGTATTTCAAATACTTAAAAATAAACAAATAATTAATAGCATTCGTTATTAAAACTAAAAAGAAAATAATAAATTCCTTTCAAAAATAAAAAACCGAGAAATATTTCTCGGTTTTTTTTCGCACTAAATATACTATTTGTTAGTTTTATCGCAATCTATCTACAGATTTTACGAGATCTTCATCCTTTTTAATAGCTTTATTTGCTAAAACAATAAGCAAAACGACTAAAATTGGTAAGAACATTCCAATACCTTTCTCAGAAACAATTGTTTCTCCAGATAAAGTTAGAGATAAATAAATCAATAATCCTAATAAAAAAAGATTCATCAAAATTATAATACGTCCGATTACAAATTGTAACTTTCTATTCTTATATAAAAAGATAGTTACTAATGATAAAATCGAAGATGTAATGAACATAAAAGGCACTACGTTTAAAGTAAATAACCCTTCTTTAAACAAATCTAATACAAAAATTTGTTCTTTTAAGGTTTTCCATAAATTAAATACAAAAATTAATCCTCCAGAAACTATTGAAGCTATAAGTAAATATATTGTTTGTATTCTTTGAATCATACTTTATAAAATGTGATTACAAAAATAGGACTTCTTTTTTAAAAAGAAAACTTGCAAGTAAAAAAAAAAGTATATATTTGTAGAACAATTACCACTCAAAAAAATATTGTATAGTGCTATATACAATAAATAAATTCAAAAATAATTTGTAAAAATCTTATATTTAAGATTAAAAATAACTTAATAAATACATAAATGTTCGAAATTTCTGAACTAAAAGCAAAAACTCTTGCTGACTTGCAAGTAATTGCTAAATCTATTGGCCTTGCCAAAACCAGTCAATTAAAAAAGTTAGACTTAGTATATCAAATCTTAGATACACAAGCTGCCACCCCAGCAAAGAGCGTCGATTCTGAAAACCCAAAAAAAACAAGGACTGAAAAACCAAAAAGAAAACGAGTTTCTAAGACTTCTGCGCCAACTACATCCTCAAATAATCCTGCTATTGAAATTGTAGATGCAGAAAATCCAAAACAACAAAAAACAACTCTACAAATGCCTGTTTCCAAGAAAATTGAGCATAAAGAAGTTGAAGTAAAAACTGAAGTTAGTACCGTTACTTTGGATAAAAAAGACGAAAAGCAGATACAAAAACCTAGAAACAACCCCAATAAGCCTCAGTCGAATAAATCTCAACCAAGTAAACCTGTTGCGAAAAATAATCCGCAGAAAAATAAAAGTCAGAACCAAAATAGGGACAGAAATAACACTACTCGAAATAATAGTAACCAATCTGGAAACCGATATAGAGACCCTGATTTTGAATTTGACGGAATTATTGAAAGTGAAGGTGTGCTGGAAATGATGGCTGATGGTTATGGTTTTTTACGTTCTTCTGATTATAATTATTTATCATCTCCAGATGACATATATGTATCTCAATCTCAAATTAAATTATTTGGCTTAAAAACTGGTGATACTGTAAGGGGAAATGTAAGACCTCCCAAAGAAGGAGAAAAGTATTTTCCTTTAATTAGAGTTTCAAAAATAAATGGATTAAATCCAAATATTGTTAGAGATAGAGTATCATTTGAACATTTAACGCCATTATTTCCTGAAGAAAAATTCAATTTAGCAGAAAAGGGTAGCTCTTTATCAACAAGAATTATTGACTTATTTTCTCCATTAGGGAAAGGTCAACGTGGTATGATCGTAGCGCAACCTAAAACTGGTAAAACCATGTTATTAAAGGATATTGCGAAGGCAATTGCGCAAAATCACCCAGAAGTTTATCAAATTGTTTTACTTATTGATGAGCGTCCGGAAGAAGTTACAGACATGCAAAGAAGTGTTCGTGGAGAAGTTGTTGCTTCTACATTTGATGAACCCGCAGACAAACATGTACGTGTTGCCAATATAGTATTAGAAAAAGCAAAACGTTTGGTTGAATGTGGACATGATGTCGTTATTCTTTTAGATTCTATTACACGTTTGGCAAGAGCTTATAATACTGTTGCTCCAGCGTCAGGAAAAATACTTTCTGGTGGTATAGACGCCAATGCATTGCACAAACCAAAACGTTTCTTTGGAGCTGCAAGAAATATTGAAAATGGTGGCTCATTAACTATTATTGCGACTGCTCTGACGGAAACTGGTTCTAAAATGGATGAAGTGATCTTTGAAGAGTTTAAAGGAACAGGAAACATGGAACTTCAGTTAGATAGAAATATTTCTAATAGACGTATCTACCCTGCAATTGACCTGATTAAATCTTCTACAAGAAGAGATGATTTATTATTAGATGCTAAAACCGTTCAACGTATGTGGGTTTTGCGTAAATATCTTGCAGACATGAACCCAATAGAGGCTATGGAATTTATAAATGATAGAATTAAGTTCTCTAAAAATAATGATGAGTTTCTAATCTCTATGAATGGTTAAAACCAAAATTTCGAATTTTAAAAACTAAATTACAAAAACCTTTTTGAGAAATCAGAAGGTTTTTTTTATTGGGACAATTTGCGACTTGAACTGCGTGTTTTTTTCATTCTGTAAAAGAACTTGAATCATAGCGTTCAGTTTAAGCCCAACAAGCTTATTTTTTTGGCACGGAATATGTAAATAACAAATTCTTTAATTACGAACTAATTCAGTTTAGTTTAAACTCATATTACTCCATAAAAAATCCGTTCAACATTAATTTGAACGGATTTTGAGTATTTTAAGAAATAATGAAACTAGTTTCTAGTTCGCATTATACATATTTGCTCGATAGTCTTCTACATTAGATGTTTTCTTAATAGCTTCAAACATTTTAAATGTCAATCTTTTTCTAGATTCAGCAATTCTTTTTCTGCTACTATCATAGTTTGGTAATGCCGTAGGAATTTCTTTGTTGGTTAACATAAAAGCAAAAACACCTCTATTACCTGCAATAGGACTAAAAACTTTATTTAATTCTGCATTATACATTGCTCCAACAATTTTTGGTTCAAGACCAACTCCAGAGAGTGTAGGATTTTTTAAAGTTATTCCATTAGCGCTTTTAACAGTTGTATTATTCGCAGTAGCAATATCACTCAAAGAAGCTCCTTGTAATTTTTCATTAATTAAGGCAGCTTTCTTTTCATTCACTAGAATTGGTCTTACTCTATTTGTTGCTTTTGCAGCCGACATTAAACCCTTTTCTGTAGCATTCGTAACAAATACAACCACATGACTTCCTTCTAAATCAAAACGCTTAAAATCGTTGACTTTAGTTTCTTTGCCAAAAGCCCATCTTACAATTTGTCTTTGACTTCCTAGACCGGCTACATTTTCATCTAAAGCTTTTAAACCGACAGCTGGTTTTGGTTTGTAATTTTTCCCTAATGCTACTTCAAAATACATGTTCTCCTTAGAAACCGCTAAAGCAAATTCTTCAGCATTTCTAAACGCTACATTTTCAGTTGCTTCAGAAGGAACAATTTTTCTACTAAAAGTAGCTAACTTTAATACCTTTTGTTTATTTTTTTGGTTGTCAATTCTAATAATGTGAAAACCAAATGGACTTTTAACCACATCTATATCTCCTTTTTTTCCTTCAAAGCAAAAATCTCTAAAAGCTGGTGTCATTCTTGAGTAATTAAACCAGTCTAAATCTCCTTCTTTTAGGGCAGAACCTTTATCAGATGAAAAAGTTTTTGCTAAACTTCCAAATTTCCTTTTACTTCTTTTTACAATCGTTAAAAGACTATCTGCTAATTTCTTAGCCTCTTCCTCTGACCTTGTAACATCTGCAGCAACTCTCTGAGACCCAATAAACGGAATTAAGATATGACTAGCTCTCACAGAATCTGGCATTTGACTCACTTCTGTTATTTTTGAAATCTTAAAGAACTCTTTGTCCTTGTATGGCCCCACAACATCACCTTTGTTACCCGCATAAATTATATCCGCAACTTCTTGATTTAATAAATTTTTAAATTGAATGTTTGAATTTAAGTTTGTGTCTGAATCATTTTCAGATAAAAACACGGATTCATCATCCGATTCTTTAAAATCTTCAATTAAAGCTCCAATATTTTTCTTGATAACTTCTTGGTCCGCATCAGTTGCAACAATATTAAACTGAACAAAAGAAATATCTCTAGATGCTTCTACTTTAAAATCATTCTTATGATTTTTAATATAAGCTTCCACTTCAGATAATTTTATTTTTACTAAACTGTCGGCAATACTTGTGAAAGGCACATGCACAAACTGTGCACTTAACTTAGTATTCTCTATCATATATTCAGTTTCTCCTTCTTTTAAAGAAGCTCCTAAACCCGCAGTTACTAGATTATTATAAGTAGTTGTTTCAGAATTATCTCTAATTTGACTCATATAATCTGACCATTGAGACCATAATTGAGTTTTATTTTCTTTTTCACTAGCTAAAAATTGCTTGAATTTATTTTCATCAAACAAACCAGCTTCATTTTGATATTCAGGGTTACTTTGAACAAAAGAGGCATTCACTATTTCGTTCCAAACATCCGCTTCACCAATTGTGATACCGGCTTCACTTAACTGATTTTTATAGATTTTTTTTCTAACAATATTATCCCAAACAGTTTTTGACGCTTGCATTTCTGTAACGCCGTTTCCTGCTTTTTGTTTGTAACTTTCCAATTCTTGCGTAAACTCTTGTCTCGATATAGATTCTCCGTTAATTTCACCTATTTCATTAACCTTATTAGAGTTGAAAAAATCACCAAGTGTAGATGGATCTAGCACAAAAGCAAAAAGCGCTAATCCGATAATGATAATTAAGAACATTGAACGTTCTCTAATTTTTGATAAAACTGCCATACGTCATTTATTTATTTTCAGTTGGCGAATATACGGTTTTTGGTTTAAATATTGCAACCCATTTAGCACTTATTAGTAGGTGGTTACGTGCTATTTTTTAGTACAGAACGATGAACGGGAGTTTTAATCTTCTGGATTGATAACTTTTAATGAAACTTCATCAATTTTTGCACCACTCATTTTCAATATTTTAAATTCCAAATTATCGATTTCAATGAGTTCTTTTTCTTCTGGAATATTTTCGGTGTGTTCAATAATAAAACCTCCTAAGGTTTCATAAGCTTCCGATTTTAAAATATTTAAATGATATTCTTCATTTAAATAATCTATTTCTAACCTTGCTGAAAAATTAAATTTTGAATCATTAATTTTTTCTTCTAAAAATTCTTGTGAATCATGCTCATCCTCTATTTCACCAAACAGTTCTTCTACAATATCTTCAACGGTAATCATCCCAGAGGTCCCTCCATACTCATCAATAACAACAGCTACACTTTTGCGTTTTTTCATTAAAGCATTCAGTACATCATTAATCATCATAGACTCTGGTACGAGCTCCAAAGGAAGTAAAATTGATTTTATGGTTTTTGGGGTTTTAAATAACTCAAAAGCATTTACATACCCAACAACATCATCTAAAGATGATTTGTAAACCAAAATCTTTGAAAGTCCAGTTTTAATAAAAGCATTCTTTAAATTCGAGACAGTTTCATGAATTTCTACGGATATAATTTCCGTTCTAGGCACCATAACTTCTCTAGCTTTTAGATTTTGAAATTCTAAAGCATTTTGAAAAATTTGAATTTCAGAATCGAAATCATAGTCTATACTCCCTGTTTCTAACTGCTCATTAATATAATTACCTAGTTCTTCTTTGCTAAACTCTGTTTGCTCTTCATATGCATTTGTTTTAAAAAAAACTCGCAAAAAAAAGTCTGAAATTGCCGTAATAAATTCTGAAAAGAAATGAAATAAATAATAAAATATATAAGCAGGAATTGCGAATATTTTCAGCACTTCATTCGCATAAATTCTAAAAATAGCTTTCGGTAAAAATTCTGCAGTAACTAAAATTAATATTGTAGAAATAATCGTTTGTATTAGTAAAATAGAAAATTCATTAAAACTACTTAGAGGCAATATTCTTATTAGAAATTTGCCCATATAATAACTATAAATTACCAAAGAAATATTATTACCTACTAGCATTGTGGTAATAAACTTTGATGATTTTTGCGTTATGACCTTAAGGATTTTAGGAATAAAACCTTCTCTTTTTTTTTCTAATTCTATGTGCATTTTATTAGCAGAAACAAATGCAATTTCCATCCCTGAAAAAAAGGCGGATAATAAAATTGATACAATAACAATAATAAGTTCAATTTCCATTAGGAACTAAAATTCTACTTGTTTTGACTGTTTCTAGACTCAACTTTTTTTCTAAAATGTCTTTTAAAGAAAAATACTAAGGTAATAAAAATTGAAGCCACAATTAAAAGTATTGCTCTACTTCTATCAGAATTGATTTTCAAAAGACCTTCTACTAAGCAGATTACGGCGATTATTAAATATCCGTATTGAAAAAATTTCCAAATCTTATTCATAATATTATTCTTCTGATGTTTCTAATTTTCCTGTGGTTTTTTTTGATAAGTGTTTCGATAAATCATCTTTAGATTCAAAACCAACTCCAAAAATCGTATCACTTTCTTTGGTTAGTTTAAATGCTTTTTCAGAAACAAAATACTTTGTTTTTTCATCCCAAAATAATTGCTCTGTTTCCAATCTAGATTGATCTGTATGATTAACAACTACCACATTCCCTCTAATTTCTGATATAGATGTTTTCGCATAGGACAAAGCATAATTCCCGGTAATAGTAACAGAATCCAAACCATTTTTTTCAAAATTAATAATTTTAACCCCCTTAGGAAACTCACTATAGGGATGTTCTTTTCTATTACTAAAATCTAACATTATTGGTGTAATTAATTTTGATGTAATTCTACCAGAGTCTTTATAAACATGATACGCATCTTTTGCAGTACCTACAGGTAAATTTTTATCTGCTAAAAAATCTCTTACTTTTTGTGTATTGTTAGCGCATGAAAAAAGCATTGCTATTCCATAAAGAACAGCAATGCTTTTTAATACTATTTTTTTGTAATTCCTCACAAAATATTAATTAGGAACTTTTACAGTTTCACCTATCCAACATTTAATTCTATAACTACTTCCTGGTGCAACACCCGCAGTAAAGACTACTTTTTTACTTGGTAAATTTGCTCTATAAGAAGCAATGTATTTTTTTGCTGCAGAAGAAATACTAGGGTCTACTGATGATGCTCTTTGTGCTTGTCTTAAAGCTGCTGCATACACCATTCTTTTTTCAAACTCGTTAGTACCACAATTATTAACACTAGATTGATATAGCCTTGCAATTAATAAATATGCTTTACCAAAATTAGGATTAAATCTTAATGCTTCTCTAGCTAAACTTCTTGCTTTAGATAATTGACCTCTAACTTTAGCTGCTTGAGCAAACTTTAATTTATACTTTGCCTTTTTTATAGGATCTGTTTCTAAGTTAAATGCTTTCTCTCTCATGGCTGCTGCTCCGCTAGTATCTCCATTTTTTTCTAAGATGCCGGCATAAAAAGAATAAGAATCTGCAGAAGGGGCTGATTCTGCATAAGCCTTAGCTAATGTTTCGTACATTGAATCTTCTTGACAGCCCTTGTTAAACATTCTAGATACTGCTCTTCTTAACCAAGTTGTATTTGTTTTATTTGCTTCAAAATCTCTTTTGTACAAAGGTACTAATCTCTCACAAGTAGCAATTTCTGATATGATTGCATCCAAACCACCTTCTACTCTACCTAATGCTTTAGAGTTAATAGAATAAGCTCTTAATCTGCTTTTCTCTTTTTTATCTAAAACCTTAGTAGAATCTTGAGTTAAAACATTAATTTTTTTAGCATAATCATCTAACTTTTCACCAACAGATTCAATTACATCATCATACGTATCAAATACTCTTTGTGGATTAGCATCTTTGTATTTATCTGTTATTCCTTGAAAATACTTGTAGATATTTTTAACACTCATATCTCTTGGAGAGATTTTATATGCTATCTCTAAAATATTGAAAATTTCTTCTTCAGAAGCTAAATTATTTTTAAATAAGTAAGTTGCATAATCACTATGCACCTTTGCTGGATTTTTTTTAGGAAAATATTGTAATCTCTGCTCATAAACCTTTTTAGCTAAAGCAGGATCTTTTTTAACATCTTCTGCTAAATCTGCACCGTACTTATATATATTAACAGATAAATCCTTACAATTATCCATTAAATAAACCCAATTAGCATAAGCATCATCATACTTTTTAGATTTAAAATCTCCTTTAAAAAGATTATATTTAATTGTACATTCTCTTTTTGCATCATCCTGTGCATTTGTCTTTGCAGTTGCTAAAAACATTGTAACTGCTAATAAAAACGTAATTTTCTTCATTTTACTTATTATTTGTTAATCAATCTTTCTCTTCTGAAACCAATTAGTGTCCGTCAAAGATAAACTTAATCTAAAATTAAAATAATTTTCTTGTATTAAATTATTGCTGGTGGTTCCTCTTTTACCATACTCAAATCCCATATTTACAGTGGACAGACGTTTTAATGGTAAACCTAAACCAAAAGATATGCCAAAGTCATCAATTGGCGTAAAATTAGTATTACTCCCTGAACCATCAACCAACAAGCCAGTTTTTTCAAAACGAACTCCAGCCCTATACGTAACTCTGTCCCAATAACTTGAAATAGAATTTATTTTTGGCAAATAAAATCCTCCTAAAGAAAACCTATTTGACTTACCGTATTTATATGCTCCATTTATATTAACCTGCAAACCTTCAGTAGTTATAACATCTTGATTTTCATACTCTAAGCCTGCATACCATTTATCACGCTTCCCAACACCTACACCTAAAGTAGTCTTTGAAGGTAAGTTAAATTTACCATCAATAACTGCACTTGAAACCGTATCTCTTGCATTTTCAAAACCAGAAGCGGCAACAGTTAATGAATACAAATAATCATTACCCGAAACCTTTAAATCATTACCTAATTTAAAAGTAGCACCCGCATTTAAAACTAATTTATTTTTTAATGTTTTTTGGTATTGAGCCCCCAATTTTAGGGAAACACCTTTCATTACTGTAGCCTCATCATATTTAGTTGCTAAAGAGACATTATCTCTTTGATTCGTAATGCTATTGTTAACATTTCCAAAAATGTAATCAGCCTCTAAACCTAGTGATAATCCTTTAAATACCTTAATTCCGAAACTACCATAAATTTTATTAACCCCTCCGTTACCCGAAAATAAAGATGTTTCAGAAATATCTCCATTACTGTCGGTAAGAGAATTTGTTAACGAATATCCTACAGAAGAAACTGGCTGTAAACCTATAGAAAAACCCGCTTTACCGCCTATTGGGAAAGCCAAAGCGATATAAGACAAACTGGTTGAATTAACATTTTGTTTTGTTGTACTGCTTTCAATAGTTAAATCAGTATTTAATAATCCAAATGCATATGTTGTATACCTTAAATCTGAATATGCTGCAGGATTTGTAAAATTTAAATATTTGTAATGGTTAAATGCAACACCAATACCACCCATAGAACTTTGTTCTACCGTTGTACTCGTAAACTCTTCTCCAATACCAAAATAAGAATAAGGAGACGAATTTGTTCTTTGTGCTAAAAAAGTTAAAGAAGTTAACAGTATTAAAGCTGCTACTAGAATCTTTTTAATCATTTGTTTTTGTTAAAAATCAATATTTCATTTAATCCTTCTAAGAGAAAATTTGGATTCGCAAATATGCTACTTTTTAATTGTTTTGCCAAGAAATTTGTATCTCCACCTGTTAAAACAACTGTTAAATCTGAATATTTGTTTTTATATTGAGAAATAACACCTTCCAATTCATTAATAACGCCATTAACTACGCCAGAATTAATACTTTCATTTGTATTCATTCCTATAAAATTTTGTGCTATCTTTTTTTCTAAAAGCGGTAATTTACTAGTGAAATCATGCAATGCTTTATATCTCATTTCAATTCCTGGTGAAATTGCTCCTCCTAAATATTCAGATTGATCATTCACAAAATCAAAAGTGATACATGTTCCAGCGTCAATGATTAATATATTCCTCTTTGCATATTTCTTTACGGCAGCGGCAACTAATGCAATTCGATCTACGCCTAAAGTTTCCACAGTTTCATATAAATTATTGAAAGGAACATTTGTGAATGAAGATAGAACCAATAAATTGACTAAGTTTTGAAGTTTTTGCATCTTATATTCAGCAATAAAACCCACATTAGACAAAATTCCAGCAGTAATTTTGTACTTTTTTAATATTTTTTTTATTTCCGATAAAAGTTCATTTTCATCAATAAAAATTACTTCAACGAGCGTATCTTTCTCAAAAACAGCAAGTTTTACTCTTGTATTACCGGCATCAACAATTAGATTCATCTTTAATTTTATAATAAATTCAAAAATACAATAGATTTTTTTATAATTTCTTTAGTACATGTCAAAAAACATTTTATATTTGCATCCGCTAAGGCGATGGTACCTTAGCTCAGTTGGTAGAGCAAAGGACTGAAAATCCTTGTGTCCCTGGTTCGATTCCTGGAGGTACCACAATTCAACCCTTTAAATCACTGATTTAGAGGGTTTTGTGTTTTAAAAAACCCCTATATGTACACTATGGTGTACATTATTATGGTTCTTTTTTGTATATTGGGTACTCAATGGGTACCAAAAAAAACACTCAAACAGTAAAAGA
>Ga0115549_1001948_pt1 | contig 12073 bp, 6 predicted proteins | sample COGITO_mtgs_1004_2_FD_87176 | JGI IMG/M metagenome (GOLD analysis project Ga0115549, IMG submission 87176) | Pelagic marine microbial communities from North Sea - COGITO_mtgs_100430 | ecosystem: Environmental > Aquatic > Marine > Epipelagic | place: Germany:Helgoland, sampling site Kabeltonne...
TCACAGAAAACCCGCAGCTATGAGCAGTTACAGTTTGGCTTGGGCACAGATGACACCAGCGTTGCCCAGAGCGCAATCGGCACAGTCTCGGAGATTTTCAGCGATGCCAATATTATCGATGCAGACCAAGGTTTTAATGTTGCAGTAATCGGCAGCAATGGTGAAAGCTACTTGGCAGCCCTGACTAATACCTCGGCCTACGGCACCATTGACCTGCTCTATGACGAGACCTGGAGATTGATGCTCGGAGCCCGTTGGGAAGATTACAACCAAGTGGGTATTCCCTGGAATCCTCTGAAATTTGAAGGTTGCCAGATCAGCTGTAATGAAACGACGCTGTCGAACTCAGTGTTCAAAGATGACGATTTCTATCCTTCGCTTTCTGTTGTCTATATTAAGCCAGATTTCTGGGCTGAAGATTTTCAGTTGCGCTTTGGCTACAGTGAAACATTGGTGCGTCCAGATCTGCGTGAGATTACCCCCTCAAGTTATCTCGACCCGATAACCGGCGCCCGCGTCAGTGGTAATGCCAATGTGACTCCAGCCACAGTCACCAACTATGATCTGCGCGCTGAATGGTTCTTCTCCGATGGGGATAACTTTACCGCGTCGCTGTTCTACAAAGACATTCAAGATCCGATTGAATTCTTTGAGGCAGCAGCCTTTGAAGAAGCCTTAGCCACGGAAATTGTCAACGCTGAAAGTTCTACTGTCTATGGTTTAGAGCTTGAGGGCTTAAAGGGTTTGGGCTTTATAGGTGGTCGTTTTGAATCCTTCTTTGTCGCCGGTAATATGACCCTGCTCGACTCTGAGCTCACCGCCGGGGAATTTGCCGACGCGCCGACTAACGCGACTCGACCCATGGCCGGAGCTTCTGATTATGCGGTTAACATGCAGTTGGGTTATGACTCAGAAGATGGCAGACACAGTGCCATGCTGATCTATAACGTATTTGGTGAGCGACTTTATTTTGCCGGGCGCAACGGTTCACCGGATGCCTATGAACAGCCGTTTAACTCATTGGATGCGACTTATTTTTTCTATCCTACCGAACAGTTTACGGTGAAGTTTAAACTTAAAAACTTGCTCGATGAAAAAATTGAGATTACCCAAAATGCAGTAGTCACTCACGAAGAGCAGCCGGGAACCATGGTGGCACTTGATGTGAAGTGGAGCTTTTAAAATATCCAACTCATTAATAAAAAACATCAAACGCAAAAAGGCTCCTTAATCGGAGCCTTTTTTACTGTTACTGTTTCGAACTATGTAGTCAATATGACCAAATAGTGCTCTTAGGCTTTGGCGCTCGGGCGAGCATTAATCTGGTCGAACCAGCGCTGCAGGTTTACACAGTCTTCTGGAATTTTCTTTTTGATCCAGCGGGCAAAGCCTATGGTCGTAAATGCGGTGATGTTGGCAACCGAGAAATAGTCGCCAACAATAAATTCGCTGTTGGCAAAGTGGGCGTCCAAATCAGGGAATAAATGATTGGCACGCAACATTCCCCGTTCAGCTAAGCCAGGAATCTGATCATAGGCATTCGGCCCGGCAATAGCTCGACCTTCAAGCGTCGGATTGGAGTTTCTAAAGCCTTTTATTTAGTCCTTTATCTATTGCTACAGCAGAAATTTCGGCTTCCGAATGATATTCCTGGGCGGTTAGTTTAGCCAATCACTTTTCTTTTCCTTTCCATCAACATTTTTATCAGCTCCTTTCTAGCTCCCACTGTCGCAAAAATAACTATTGTTGGCGCAAATTGAGCACATGACGCGCTGCTTTGTGTCAAAGTCCAGCCTCTTATAAAAATGCGCTTAAGCGTATCTATAAATCTACGAGGGTTCTCCGTGTTTAATTCAGTCAAAGTTCTATCGCTAACTATCTTGCTAGCGTCTCTCACACTGCAAGCCTGTGGCGGCGGAGCTGGGGGTGGTTCTACACCAGCTCCAACACCAACACCAAATCCAACACCAAATCCAACGCCAGATACAACTAGTCCAATTATCACCCTAAACGGTGAAGCTAGCCTGAGTATTGAGCAGGGCACGCCCTACACCGAAGCCAATGCCACGGCGGAGGATGCGGTAGATGGTCCGGTTGATGTAGTGATCAGCGGGGCTGTTGGTGCTGGTGCGGGTACTTACACTCTCACCTATACCGCAGTGGATGCAGCGGGCAACACTGAGAGCACAACCCGAACCGTTACCGTCACGGCTGTTGAAGTCGAGCCAGAGCCAGAACCCAGTTCTGATGACACCTTTATCCTCAATGATGGCGTGGTCGATGACATCTGGGGCGGCGATACCCAGCTGTCGTTCTTTGATTCAAAACAGAACCCTCCCTATAGCAAAGCTGATGCTAATTGCAGCTTCGCAGACTGTGAAAGCGTTTACTGGGAAGTGGTTACTGATCTCGATCGCGGCGATGTGCTGCAGGTCAGTTACACAGCCAATGCCGGTCATGCCGGTCTGGTAGTAGGTCCGACTGCAGCTATTGACCTCAGTGGCTATGCTGACGGCAGCTTTTCATTTGATATTAAGCTGGTCAATGCCGCGAATGCTCTGGCCGGTGGTTTCTTTCTTAAGGTTGAGAGTGGTGGTGCTAATTCTGGTGAGCTGCAAATTCCAGGTATAGTTGCCAGCAGCGATTGGCAGACAATTAATTTTCCAGTGTCATCACTGACTGCCAGTGGTGCATTAAACCTCTCAGCGATCACCGCGCCAATGGTATTTTTCCCTGCGGCTGCCAACGGTCCTAGCCTGGTTTATCAAATTGATAATGTGCGCTTTAGTGGCATTTCCGATGGCGCTACTCCACCTACAGGTGGCGGTGGCGGGTCTCAAGGGCCCACAGACTACACAGTGGTGTCCTATGGTGCTGGTAGCATAGCGGATACCCTATATACCGCTAGTCATCGCTGTAAGGACGATTATGGTTATTGGGTAGAAAATGCCGGTGTTATATCGACTCAGCCAGATATTCAGGCACAGGGTTGCAACCAGGGCAGCGGAATTCCAACTGGTATAGTGACTAAGCTGTATCCGCAGTTGACCGGCCCCGCTGCTGAAAAGCCCACACAAACACACAAATGGTGGGGCTCTGTCTCATTCCTCGGTGAAATGACCGTAGGTGACGCAGCTGACGCGGCCTATATCACCCCAGATCCTATTAGCGCTCGAATTACCGACAAAGGGGTTCGAGTTTCGGGTATTCCATCCGGTTTGAACATCTTTGGAGAAGACAACTTTTACTATCCAATTCCAGATCATGCTGCCGAGGTGTTTGATGGTATAGCGATTGGCAATTCTGATTACGCCAGTTTAGATGCCTATGCCAAGGATCACAGTGCCGGTTCTGTAACGGTTCTGTGGAAAAGTGGTGAAACAGATGTAATGGAAGCCACCTTTGTACATGGCTCACCTTATATTTACTTCAAAGCCTACAGCGGTAATTTTCAGGTCCGCACACTACGCTCAGATGGTGGTGAAAAGGGCACATTCGGCAGTGGCGATAACCTATTGGGTATCTGGACTAATGTGGCTGGCAATGCCAATAATTATCTGGTGGTCGGTGAAGGAGCAACCACCTTTAGCAATATCTCGGAAAGTGAGATTGGGGTTAGCAACAGTGCCAAAGAGATGACCCTGGTGTATCTGCCACATTTACAGGCAGGTACAGCTCCAAGTGCGATGATAGACCTTTTCGCCAGCAAGGCCCGCAATACCGTGGCCGAAGTCGACATTGATTACCAAGTAAATGATGCGACCAATGAAGTAACCGTCACCCATAGTTACTTAGATGGTCAGGGCAATGCTGTAGATACCATTGCTGGTATGCACCCATTGCACTGGAAAAATACATCGCAAGCCACCACCAGCTTCAAGGTTCGGAGTGCTCGAGGCACGGTGAAGTTTGCTGAGGTTGATCAGTTTAGCTACCAGATACCCTATGTTGGCGTGTTGCCTACATTCCCCGTTATTGGCGATAGCCTTGACCAGACAACCCTTAAGGGTCTCGTCACTGACTTTGTCGGCAAGGGCTCTGGTGCGTGGAATCTGTCTGGCGGAGGTGTTGAAGAAACCGACACATATTGGACGGGAAAAAATTATGGCAAAGTCGCTGAGCTTGCCGCTATTGCCCGTTCTCTTGATATGCAAAGTGAAGCCGATCAGTTAGTTGACTGGTTGAAGGCGGAACTTGCAGACTGGTTTACCGCAGAGACCGATGGCACGCTAAATACGAAAAAATACTTTGTCTACGATGATGACTGGAATACGTTGCTCGGGTTTGATGAATCCTTTGGGTCACATCAGCGTTTAGCCGATCACCACTTTCACTATGGCTATTTTGTCCGAGCGGCTGCCGAGATCTGTCGCGTCGATCTAGCCTGGTGTGGTGATGACCAATACGGGCCCATGATCGAGCTGTTAATTCGTGATTACGCAGCGGATAAAGACGATGCATTGTTTCCTCATATGCGCAATTTTGATCCCGCCAATGGCTTCTCCTGGGCCGATGGCCAAGTTAATTTCACGCGCGGAAATAACAATGAGTCCACATCTGAGGCGGCCACTGCCTATGGAGCAATTATTCTCTATGGATTGACCACCGGAAATGCGGAGCTAACTGAGCGCGGTATGTATCTCCATGCTTCAACCGGTGCCGCCTATTGGGAGTATTGGAATAATATTGACGGTTACAACAATGTCAGTGCCGACGCCGACAACTTCCCTAGCGGATACAACCGAATCACCACCTCAATTATCTGGGGTGACGGCGCGGTTTTCTCTACCTGGTTCAGCGGTGCATTTGCGCATATCTTAGGTATTCAGGGTCTTCCATCCAGTCCACTTATCTTGCATGTGGGTTTGCACGCAGACTATATGGAAGACTATGTGGCTCTGGGGTTAAGCGAGTCCTCCAATGGCAAGCCTTCGGGACTAGTCAATGATCAGTGGCGCGACCTGTGGTGGAACCTCTGGGCAATGGTAGATGCAGATGCGGCAATTGCTGACTACAACAGTGCTGGCAGCTATACCCCTGAAGCGGGTGAAACCAAAGCACATACCTATCATTGGCTGCATACCTTTAATGCACTGGGACAGTTAAAGACAGGCACCGGCGACTTGACCTCTGATTACCCAGCGGCACTGGCCTTTGATAATGACGGTGTTAGAACCTATGTGGTGTATAACTTCACGGCACAGGAGAAGGTAGTGAGTTTTAGTGATGGCAAGCAGGTCACGGCTACAGCGAATGGGTTTACGCTGATAACCGCAGATTTGAAATAGCGGATAATTGAAAAAGGCCTTTTAATTAAGGCCTTTTTTTTGGTTTTTTTTAAGCTCTCTAACTTAAGCTTTGGCGCTCGGGCGAGCATTCACCTGATCGTACCAGCGCTGCAAGTTGACACAGTCTTCTGGAATGGTCTTTTTAATCCAGCGGGCAAAGTCCATGGTGGTAAAGGCGGTGATATCGGCAACTGAGAAATAGTCACCAATAATAAATTCGCTATTGGCAAAATGCGCCTCCAAATCCTGGAATAAATGATCCACCCGCAACAGCCCACGTTCAGCCAGTGCAGGAATCTGTGCGTAGCCATTTGGGCCAGTCATAGCACGGCCTTCAAACGCTGGGTTGGAATTTCTAAAGCCTTCGGCCACTGCGACTATGCCATTCATGGTGAGCTGGTGGTTTGAAGATTCAACTAGAGCTTTCTCTAACGGTGTGCGCCCGAGCAGTGGATTTTCAGGATAGACCTCTTCTATATAGCGACAGATAGCATGCACCTGACTGATGCAGGTGCCATCATCGAGCTGTAACAGGGGCACTTCGCCAAGGGGACTGAGCTTCAGAAACGCCTCTGATTGTTGCTCGCCATTTCTGAGATCAATTTGAATAGTTTCCAGCTGAATATTTTTTTCAGCGAGAAAGATTCTCACGCGGCGAGGATTAGGTGCTGCAGCATAGTCGTAAAGCTTCATTCGGTGAACTCCAAATTGATATTATTATTTTGTTGCCCGAGCGGGCAGCGCCAACAGCGCCAGACGTTTTTCGATAGCCGCTAACATAGCCGCCGAATCGAGGCCGACACTTTCAAGCTGTTGCGAGTGATTGCCATGATCGACAAAACGATCCGGCAGACCCAGATGCAGAACCGGCATCACAATACCCTGCTCAGCGAGAAACTCACTGACCGCAGAACCGGCACCGCCAGCGACACTATTTTCTTCGAGAGTAACCAACAGCTGATGGCTCTCAGCCAGATCCAGAATCAACTGCTCATCAATGGGTTTTACAAAGCGCATATCCGCCACTGAGGCATTCAGTGTCTCGGCCACTTCAAGGCCAGAGGCCAGCAAGGTACCAAAGTTAAGAATGGCCACACCAGTGCCTTTACGGGCCATCAGGCCTTTGCCCAATGGCAGCGCGGTCATCTGCTCTTCGATCACCGCACCTGGGCCAGTGCCACGGGGATAACGCACCGCCGCCGGACCTGAATGCATATAACCGGTGTACAGCAGCTGTCGGGTTTCGTTTTCATCCGAGGGCGCCATAATCACCATATTAGGAATACAGCGCAGATAACTAATGTCGTAAGCACCGGCATGGGTTGCGCCATCTTCCCCAACCAAACCGGCGCGGTCGAGAGCAAATAGCACATCGAGATCTTGTATGGCGACATCGTGAATCAGTTGGTCATAGGCGCGCTGTAAAAAGGTCGAGTAGATTGCTACCACCGGTTTGGAGCCTTCACAGGCCATACCGGCGGCGAGGGTCACTGCATGCTGCTCGGCAATAGCCACATCTTCAAAGCGCTCGGGAAAGCGCTCGGCAAATTCATTCATCCCCGAGCCATCGCACATGGCCGGAGTAATACCCACCAGGCGATTATCTTGCTCGGCCATATCACAGAGCCAGTCACCAAAGACCTTTTGATACTTGGGCTTAGCCTTGGCCTTGGCCTTGGCCTTTAATATAGGCTTGGGCGCTGGCTCTAAGACCTGCTTGGGTTCAATCTTGCTCAGCGCGTGATAGCCCACAGGATCATTCTCGGCAGGGGCAAAACCTTTGCCCTTGTGAGTGATGATATGCAGCAGCACGGCGCCCTTAATTTCCTTTAGCTTGGTCAGCGTCTCAACTAATAATGGCAGATCATGACCGTCGATAGGGCCGACATAATAAAACCCCAACTCCTCAAAAATCGTCGCCGGTGACACCATGCTCTTCATATACTCTTCGGTGCGGCGGACAAAATTAGTCGCCTGAGGCATGCCGCTGAGGGCTTTTTTGCCGGTCTCGCGAAACTGGGTATAAAATCGGCTCGACCAGAGTTTAGAAAAGTACGTCGACAGGCCGCCGACATTGCGCGAGATCGACATCTGATTGTCGTTGAGCACTACCAGCAGATCTTTATCCACATGAGAGGCATGGTTGATCGCCTCAAACGCCATACCCGCGGTCATGGCACCATCGCCCATAATCGCCACAGCTCTGCGCTCTTTACCGAGCTGTGAAGAGGCCATGGTCATACCCAGCGCTGCACTGATAGAGGTACTTGAGTGGCCGACACCAAAGGTATCAAAGTCACTCTCACTGCGTTTTGGAAAGCCCGACAGGCCATCTTTTTGACGCATGCTGAGCATCTGCTCGCGACGGCCGGTGAGAATTTTGTGCGGATAGGTCTGATGACCCACATCCCAGACTAGACGATCGTCTGGGGTATTAAAAACATAGTGCAGGGCAATGGTCAGTTCGGTAACGCCCAGCCCGGCGCCAAAGTGGCCTCCGGTTTTACCCACACAATAGAGAATAAACGCCCGCAGCTCATCAGCCAGATCGAGCAGTTGCTGCGAGTTCATATGGCGCAGATCGGCGGGTGCGCTGACAGTATTCAGCAGCGGAGTTTCCGGTCGCGTGTGGGGGATGTCGTTAAACGTCTTTGCCATGCTGTTATATCGTTAGCCGTTAGGTGATCTATCAGTAAAATGAGCTTAATCTAAGAGTGTAGAGTATTTGTCAAAAAGCGTATCCAAGATCTTACACCAAATAGTCAGTGGGTTCTGCTCTGGAGTCTATGCGTCTATGAATGGATTTATTTTAACCAAACTGGCTTAGTGATTGCGCTTAACAATAAACGCCGCAATAGCGCGCAGCGAGTCGGCCTTCTCACCAAAGCCCTCGAGGCTTTGCATACTCTGGTCATAGAGTGCCGCCGCTTCACTGCGTGCCGACTCAAGCCCCAAGATCGAGGTGTAGGTCGATTTGAGGTTAGTGACATCGGATCCCTGCTGCTTGCCCAGCTGTTCCGTGGAACTCTCGACATCGAGAATATCGTCTTGAATTTGGAACGCCAGGCCGATGGCACGGGCAAAGTCTTTTAGCGCAGCGAGTTGTTCTGGGCTCGCCTGACCCGTGGCCAGAGCGCCCATCAACACACTGGCTTCAATCAGTGCCCCGGTCTTGTGGGCATGCATAACCTTTAAAGCATCCAGATCGACCCGCGATCCAGTGGCCGCAAGATCAATCGCCTGACCCGCCACCATACCGCTGCAACCGCCCAATCGCGAAAGTGTCGAAACGAGTTCAAGCACTATTGTGGGAGACAGCTCGGAGAGTTCACAGAGTTGCTGAAAGGCCAGAGACTGCAAACCATCACCGGCAAGAATGGCGGTGGCTTCATCAAATTGGATATGGCAGGTAGGCTTGCCCCGGCGCAGGTCATCATCGTCCATTGCCGGTAGATCATCATGGATCAGAGAATAGGCATGGATCATTTCCAGCGCCGCAGCCACCTTGGCGGTATTTATATCAGTGGTTGCCACCGCATCAGCCGCCGCAAAACACAGCGCCGGACGCAGTCGCTTGCCGCCGTTAAACACCGAATAACGCATCGCCGCAAACAGTGATTCAGCCGGGCCCGTTGCCGCTGGCAATATAGCTTCCAGCTGGGCATCAACCTGAGCGCTATAGTGGCTAATGATGGTTTGGATTTGAGAGGCCTGGATGGACGACATAGGCGCGACTAGTTGTCGCTGGATTCAAAAGGCTGGCTGACAAGTTCATCGCCCTGGCGGGTTAATAGTTCGACCTTCTGCTCAGCGGCTTTTAGCGCCTGCTGGCATTCGCGAGCGACTTTGATACCGGACTCAAAGGATTTAAGTGACTCCTCCAAGCTCAGCTCACCACTTTCAAGTGATTCCACCAGCGCCTCAAGGTTGGCCAGTTGCTGCTCAAAATCCACTGCTTGTTTTTCTTTGGTCACGGTTTTAATCCATTCAATATAAAGTGAGATAGTGGCTGAAGCTCAGTCTGAAGTTCAGGGGCTTAACCCTAACCAACAAGGCCACCCCGGTCAATTCTAAAACCGCGAATAGCAGTCATAGCATGACAACCAATTAGCCCATAAAACCCTGGGCAAAGGTCAGCAGTATCAGCACCGGGCAAAACAGCTTGACGTAAACCGGCCAGATCTTCCAAAACAGACCCTGCTCCACATCCGGATTGCCCTTCTGAATCTCCGCCAAAATGCTATTGCGATGAAAAATCCACCCGGCAAAGATACAGACAAACATACTCAGCAACGGCTGCGCCCGCTCAGTGGTCAGGGTAATCACAAAGCCAAACAGGCTATCGAAATTCATCGCAATGGTGGTGCTAATGGCAAAGATAATCATTGCCACTAACCAAGTCGCCTTAGTGCGATTCATCTGCCGCACTTCCACCGCAAAGGACACCGGCACCTCAAGCATCGAGATAGAGGAGGTCACCGCCGCAATTGACATCAGCACAAAGAAGGCCAGACCCACAAACACACCAGCAGCGCCCATACCCTCAAACAGCGCCGGCAGAACCTGAAAGATCAGATCTGGTCCAGCGATCAGACTGCCGCTCTCGGCATAAATAGTCACACCCAAATGCTGCGCCACAAACATCGCCGGCAACACCAACAGACCCGCCAAAAAGGCAATGCCCGTATCGGTCAAGGTCACCAGCGCACCCACCAAAGGCAGGTTCTCATCGCTGCGAATATAAGAACCGTAGATCAGCATAGTGCCAACCCCCAGAGACATAGAAAAGAACGCCTGGCCCATTGCGCCGACAATTAATTTGGGGTCACTCATCTGCGAAAAGTCCGGCACCAGGTAGTGCTGCAAACCCTGCATCGCGCCTGGTTGCATCAACACATAGAGAATAAGACCTATAAGAAGTGCAAGCAGGGAGGGCATCAAACGCTGAGACCACTTCTCAATACCCTGTTCCACACCGGCACTGATCACCAGTGCCGTCAAACCAATAAACAGCGCAGCAAAACCGATATTACGCGGCAGGCTTTTCTCCGTCAGCCAATTGCCCAGTTGTGGAAACCCTATAAGAGCGGTAATCGGCTCAAGCATAAAAGCCAGCATCCAACCTGCGACAATGCTGTAGAAGCACAGAATCAGAGCGGCAGTCACCATGCCGCCTATGCCCACCGCCCAGCCGACACGCTTGGCTGCTGGAGTTTTTGAGATCGATTGCAGGGCATTAACCATATTTGACTGGGTGTGACGGCCGATAATCAACTCCGCCATCATTGCCGGGTAAGCCAGCAGGAACGCTAGAATCATATACATCAGCACAAAGGCCGCACCGCCATTTTCTGCTGCTTTAGTGGGGAAACCCCAGATATTGCCAAGCCCGACGGCAGAGCCTGAAGCGGCTAAGATAAATGCCAAGCGAGAAGAGAATTGACCTCTTTGCATTTTTTGTCCCTTTTTTATTTTTAAGCAGTTTTTAAGTAGATTGCTTTTGCACCGGATTTTAGGCGATTCAGCGTCTAAATTCGATCTAAATAATATATTCATTAGCAGAGCATTTAATCGCCTATGCCCAGCCTGTGACTATGCTAGACTTGCTGTTCACAGGGGGCGTTTTGGATTCGACGACGGCTACAAAACTTCCGGTGCATGCCGAGATGGTGACCAATCTCGTTAATCCAAAGTCGCAAACTTATAGTTGCCAACGACGACAACTACGCACTAGCTGCTTAAACCCCAGTAAGGTGCCGTTTGACTGGAGCCGTGCTTATGCGTCCAGAGTTTCAAACCCTTAGGGGCGAGAGACGCTCAAATGTCATATCTCATAAGATCGTGAAGAAGCTTGTTCGGGGCGGACTCACTAAAAACTTACCGAAATCGTGCACTGTGCGCCCTGTCAGTCGGGTTGCAGCGTACTAAAACTAAAGACTGAACTAAGCATGTAGAGCCGTAGGCAGCGGGCTGGCGGACGCGGGTTCAATTCCCGCCGCCTCCACCAAAAAACCAGAAAAGGTCACCCGAGAGGGTGGCCTTTTTTGGTTTCTGGCTGCTACTGGGAATGAACACGCGGAGCGGGTTCAGCCGAGCCACGAAGTGGTGAGACAACGCGGGAGCGCAGCGACGGCGGCCCCCTTTTATTTGAGAGGGGGTGAGGACGAAGGACGAATAATTCCCGCCGCCTCCACCAATAACAAAGCCTCAACCCGAAAGGGTTGGGGTTTTTTTATTGGCTGTCGATTTTGGAATGAACACGCGGAGCGGGTTCAGCCGAACCACACTTTTTATTGAGAGGGCGGTGAGACAACGCAGGACCGCAGCGACGGAGGCCGCCTTTTATTTGAGAGGGAGTGAGGACGAAGGACGAATAATTCTAGCCGCCTCCACCAAATATGCCCCGCAAGGGGCTTTATCGGTGGCTGACTCCAATGCCCACTTATGAGCACCGGTCCCCATAGAAAAAAAGGCGACACTCTTTGCATCAGGAATTAATTAAAGGCGGGTGGTGATGATTGCTGCCTGACATTAACCGGACCAAGGGGTCAGCAAGTCTTGTTAAAGTAGTCCTTTAGGAATTCGACACAAACACGCAATTTAGCGGAGCTGGATAACCGAGTGGGGTATACGGCCCAAATGCTGGCTTGTTGCCTGTAGTCATGAAGTACTTGGACCAGTTCGCCAGTTTCTAGCAAGGGTTCAACGTCCCATAGTGATCTCAAGACGATACCATGGCCCTCTGTTGCCCATTGCGAAATAATTTCTCCATTGTTTGTCGATAA
>Ga0115549_1001954_pt1 | contig 12046 bp, 7 predicted proteins | sample COGITO_mtgs_1004_2_FD_87176 | JGI IMG/M metagenome (GOLD analysis project Ga0115549, IMG submission 87176) | Pelagic marine microbial communities from North Sea - COGITO_mtgs_100430 | ecosystem: Environmental > Aquatic > Marine > Epipelagic | place: Germany:Helgoland, sampling site Kabeltonne...
ATTGACGTGGAGACTCGCCAGATCGTCGCTGGCGTCGTGACGACGAATGACGTTTCAGATGGCGAAGTCTTACCTGAGCTCTTAGAGCAAGCGAGTGATCTGAAAATCGGCACTGTCGCAGGCGACGGCGGCTACGACAGTCATGCAATATTTGATGCAATCGAAGAGCTTGGCGCCACTGCCAAAATTCCGCCTCATAAAGGTGCCAAGATCAAGAAGCATGGCAACACGGCAGGCCCAAAACTTCCTCGGGACAAGGCCGTGCGTGGCATGCGGGCGCTGGGCCGAAAAGAATGGAAGAAAGAAATTGGCTACCACCAAAGAAGCTTGGTCGAAAATACGTTTGGAAGGATAAAGCAAGTGCTTTCGGGAAAGCTCACGAGTCGCAAGTTTGAGTCTCAGGTTGCCGAGGCCTTTATGATGCTTTCGATTATGAACAGAATGGCTGGGTATGGACTGCCGCAGTACGAGAATAAAAATTAGCCATATTTATGCAGCAACGCCTACCCCAAGTAAACTCCGCTTTCTCGAACATTTTCGCCTCGATCTTGCTTCGCTCGCCTATTTCGCGCCAGCGACTAACTATGTGGTTAAACCCATTTTCGAACGTAAATCCTTATACAGCTATAATGCGAATGCGCTTCACCACTACCAAGCGAGTATTATTATTTAAAAAAATGCAAGATTGGCAAATTGCCACTTGAATTGTTGCAAACAGTGACATATTGTACACAAAATTACAGAAAAGCTACGAATTCGAGAACTGTAGGATGCTGACAGTTATAAGGAAGTTAAATTCGCAGACTCTAATGCGATAGGAAGGATTGACTATAAACTGCCTTTTGGAGATAAAACATGACGGCTAAAGATGAAAATAGGATATCAAAGCGAGACGCTAACTCTCGAAGGCTGATCGGTGTATCAGGGCGAAAATTTGTCAACACAGTAGCGGTTGTACTCTTCAGCTGTGTTATGGCCAACAGTGCGATGGCAGCCATGGAAATTCTTGTAAAAGGAAAAGGGGTTGCTATAAAAAATGCTGGAGACAGCGGTCGAAAGCACATCTACCCAATTCCAACTCGAACTGCTTGGGAAAACGAGAGGTTCATGGATCTTGGTAAGTATCATATCTTTGACTATAGAACATCTGCAATTCGTGATAAGAATTATGCTACCACTCCTGTTGGCGCGGACTACTTTACAGCAGTAGCGGAAACTCGCGACGACTATTCTTTAGACTCCTTTACTGCTAACGAGGCTGGCACAGTCACAATTGCGCTACCTGACGACAATTTATCTGCAGCAGGCTGGAGTAAAGTCGCGGGCGATTTCAAGACATCGATTCAAACCTACTATACCTATCGTTATGATTACACGCGAGTTGGTGAAGAGGTCTCGATTCCAAAAACCGACAAAGACCATCCCACGCTTTTGTTTGCAGACAATGGTGAGATAAAATTTTCGAATCCGCTGCCAATTTCGTCTCTCGCTAACGGTGTAAAAATTGCTGATGCGAGAAATTATTTCGCCGATCCCTCAATTATCGTTTTACCAAATGGTGATTATGTTGCCACTGGTAGAGGTGGTCCATTGAATCGTGTCAATAATAAAACTGTCTTTGTTCGTATGTGGCTATCAAAAGATAAAGGCAAAACTTGGGCTCCGCTCAACGAAGAAAACATACCCTTACGACATCCAACAGCTTTCCATCATGAAGGAGCGCTGTATGTACTTGGTGATATGTCTGGTTCAAAAGGCAAAGAGACAGGTGGAATCCAAAGATCTACTGACGGTGGTAAAACTTGGTCAGATCCAGTCGATTTAGGCTTCAACTTCCGTACGGCACCTTCTCATGTGGTTATCGCTAAAGGTCGCATATGGTGTCAATCTGAGCTAGCGACTCCTGGACGTAAGGTGGTTTCGGCGCCTGTAGATTCTGATCTGATGGATCCAAAAAGTTGGATTTCTGCAACCGATACCGGTAAAGATTGGTCTGGTAACGAAGCAGATCTTATGAACACACGTGGCAATGATTATCCAATTCTTATGTCAAAAGGTGATAAAATTGCACGCGTTTTCAGTGCGACTTCATATGGGACAAACAATCCTGGTGACGATCTAAATCTACCGGTTAGTGGTTCCAAATATACAGCCCAGTATGATCCAGTGTCAGATAAGTATTATGCACTTACCAGCTACTCATCATTGCCTGGAAATATTCGTACAGGTATTGGTCTATTTGTTTCAAACGATGGTCAGGATTTTAAATTACTACGACAGGTAATGACAGGCGAATCCACTGCATTTCATGGCTTTAACTACCCATTTATGCAGATCGATGGTAACGATATTGTATTTGTTTCCAGAACTGCTTGGGAAAACCAAAAAGGTATCGCTCAAAGATGGCATGATGCGAACATGTTCACTTTCCACCGTATTAGCAACTTTAGAGGCAACCAAGCTAGCCAGCCTGATGCTCCAACAACTGCGCCAGAGCCAGCTAACGAAGAGCCAGCTAACGAAGAGCCAGCTACTGAATCAACCGGTGATCAAGCTGTTCCACCTGCAGACGGTGGTATGGCTGCTCAAAGTGGAGCAAAGACGCTGGTTGTGCGACGAAGTAATCTCTGTGTAGATGTCCACAGTGCTGATGTTGCTCCACTTACAAATGTCGAGCAGTTTTCTTGTCACGGTAAGGAGAACCAGCTGTTTTCATTCGTGAATGAAGACAATGGTTGGTATCAGATCCAAGCACAGCACAGTGGGCAGTGTCTCGATGTTGAAGAGGCTTCGACTGCGAATGGCGCTAACGTTGTTCAATGGAGTTGCAAATCTGCAGATGTAGAGAATCAACAGTTCAAGTTAGAATCTAAGGGCGACGGCTGGTTTAACTTGGTAGCTCGTCACAGTGGTCTTTGTCTAGATATTAGCGAAAATTCTACTGGAGATGGCGCAAATATGCAGCAAAGCGACTGTAGCAATGCTTCGAATCAACAATTTCGATTTCAATAGATTATCTATTTGCAATCGAGAATAACAAAGCCCCGCCTTATTACGAACGGTGGGGCTTTGTTATTTTCGCGCCAGCGACTTAATATTATCAATAGATGCAGTATTTTTGAAAATGACGATATATCAGTCCAAATTGGCGAGCAAGCACTGCATTGCAGCCGAACAGATATGGTGCGCTACAACGACTACCTTTGAGTGCTTGCTCGCGGGCACTAGAGTTCCGACGACTTGCCAAAAGTCCCAGCTTCCCAGCTTCCCAGCTTCAAAAGTTTAATATCGTGTACGATTTTCACTACCGAAAAAATTCAAAGTCAGATGTTTTGGAGTTAGCGCTTCGGGCAGCAGATACCTTTGCTTGTGATGAGCTAAAGCAGCACTGATTAATTAAGCAAGAGCTCACAAGTTTTCAAATATTGTGAGCGATCTTGGTGTCGAAATTTCAATAGCGTTTTTGTTGGCGACAATTGCCCAATTTTTCCAACACCTGCCCTTTTAGAGCGTTTTCAAGAAAAATGGTCTGCTTTAACAAAGAGTAGTATATCGGCGCTGAAAATCAGAAGAATTGATGGTGATTTCTTAGCAACTCATATCAGCAGCTTAAAGGGACGAAGACGTTTTGCGATAAAAATTACGGCTGGATTCTTAAAAAAACCTACTTCTACTGTCACAAAAAAATTGTGAGTTTTTTTCATGCTCTTGGCAATCAAATTCGTCGAATAGAGCCAGATAAGGCTTCATAATAACGCCCTAAACACTTAGTAGCGAGTAGTAGCGAGCGTTCAGTAGTAAAAGGTAGTATCATTATCGAAGCGTTTCTTCGGATAACCTTAAATGCAGAAATTGGAGACGAAAAACTCGGAGTCTGGCACATTGTATTTTTTTACTGTAAACGACAGCAACTGCGATCTGATCGGGATAGAGTCGCTCTACACGGCTTGCGGTTGGAACCAGACCGGCGAGCGCTCACCCAAACAGATTGACGCAGCGCTTGTGCGCAGTCTGGCCTGGGTTGTCGTCAAGGCTTTTGATGCTCAAGTCGTAGGTTTTGGTCGCCTGATTGGCGACGGTATTTTTGTCACTCAGCTTGTCGATGTGCTGGTTCATGAACGACATCGACGCCAAGGCATTGGTAGCCAGATCGTTTGCAAGTTAATAACAGATTATAGCCATGTTCCACTTATGCTTATTAACGGTAGCGGCATTGCAGATTTCTACGCGCGCTTTGGTTTCAACGGTTCTCTCGATTCGGTGCACTATCGAGCGCCAAAGCTTTCTACAAGCGTTTCACATAGATCTTGATTGGTAAAATCGGCAAGCTCTATAAGTGCTTACAAGGATCAATGCATTTATTTTTTAAGTAAAAATCAAAAAGATTTGAGAGGCAATATTAGCTACCGACCGTTCAATATTTTAATCTAGTTTGGCTTGTAGAATTTATAACGTTAACAGCTGATTTAGCGCCTATGGTGTCGCTTGCAATCACATCGATTCAGTGTTCAAGACAAGTTAGATTGTTTCTACAACTAAAAAGCGATATAAAATTCTGATAGATTAGGACAATAATTTTCTAATGGTATTAGGACGCTTCTGTGACAATAAAACAGTGTTTGCTCAACGTACGTGATTCAATAGTAAGAGTAGTTACACCAGGTTTAGCTTGTATTAGACCAAATTCTTCCTTGAACAACATCGGTTGCGCTGACTCTAGTATCAATACACGACAGGGTGCAGACACGGCTTCTTCTGAACGAATACGCTCTGTCTCGCAAAGCACCAGCAGCGTACTAAGTTTGGTTGCGCCATTGAACAGTTCACCAGAATTAGACTTATCCTCTTTGCAGCATAATCATATCGCTAATTGTGCATTACTGCATTTTTTTAGTGAGCAAAGTAATGCAGCTCTTGCTCCATTGGGTACGCATGCAGAAGCCTTAACTTTGGAATCAACCCAGCAAGTATTGAGTGATTTGGCGAATTATCTTGTTAGTCCAGACAGTTCGCTATCTTTGGATCTCGAGACCAACACTACCGATAAATTGGTATTGGCTCGAATTTTAGATGATCTCAAGCCAAATGGTGCGCTGTGCAAAGAGCTCGCAACTAAGTTGCAGCAGCAACCTGTTCAAACCCAGCGATTGTTTGAGTTGATTCAGAGCTATGTCCCAAGAATCATCAATACTGGGCCAGAGCTTCGAAACGAAGTATTACTGGCTTTAAGTATGTTTCCGCCGGAAGATCGCCAATACTTATGCCTTGGTGGGACTATGAACAGGCTGATTGCGGCAATAGGCATTTTAGAATCTGGCCCTTTACGATTATTGAAAAATGTGTATACCTCTGCTTTTGAAAAATTCGTTGCCCAGGTAGATCAATCAATGCCTGAAGGCTTTGAGGTGCATCTGCCAACAGCCTTTCACTATCTTATAAGTAGTAATCCAGATAAGCTAAAGAACATTGATCAATACTTCCGAACACCCATTCCCTACATGAGCGCTGCCAAAATATGGGATCAAGTTATTAGCCTTGATCAGGCGCCGCTGCAAGTAAAAGATGCTGTTAAAATTTTGGTATCGAACATCGACGACCCAAAAAAAATAACGCTCGAGCAAAATACACTTTATTTCAAGCCATGGAATTTAACAGCCTGGGATGAAGAAAACGATTATACAAGCACTTATGCCACACAAGAAAAACTGACTGCAGCATTTTTTGGGCAAATAAATCGAGTGCTTCATAGTGGCGATGAATCAAAGAATATTGAGTGGGAAAATATTAACCAAGTTGAGCAGGATCTGCCTAATTTTGAAAATTTGAAGAGTCATACGGGAAGCCAATGGCTGATTCAAGGACTAAGTCGAGATGTGGTTAACTTTTCAGACTCAAGAACTCAGAGCGCTGCAGCACAGTGCCTATTTTTACTGAGCGAAAACCTTAAAGACAACAACCCCTACCTGGCTTTATGTCTTTGTACGCGATTGACTGCAAACCATACTATCCAGGCAGGGTTAGATTTTCTAAAAACCATCAACACAACCCCTTTTATTGAAGAGCGTCTACAACGCGTTGTAGATCGAGTCGACTATTATTGTCGAACAGCCAAGTTGTTGACTCAAGATTTTGAATTAGGTAACGATGAACAGTCGTTGCAATTGTATGGTTGGTTACAAGGTGTCATTGCGCCTACCAACGATTTTTTTTCCCGTTTCAATTGCATAGATACTGATGGCAACAATGTACTTCATTTGTTTGCCAAGCTTGGGTATAGCCAAGATACCTCAGGTTGGCCAGTGGCTGATAATGACCAACTCTTAGACCAGTGTAATTATGCTGGTGATACTCCTGCGTGTTTGGCTGCCATACATGACAATGCAAGCCTTACATATTACCTGGCTTCTCAAAATGCCGATTTCACCAAACCAGGGCAAGGCGGGCTTACGCCTGTTCACCATGCCGCGCGATACGACTGTGTCAATGTTCTACAAGCGCTTGAACAGGGTTTGGCGAATCAGAACAAGAGACGAAGGAGCGTAACTTTAGATCGTTTGGTCAATCTAACTTATCAAAATGGCAGAAACGCTGCGCATCTTGCTGCTTGTAAAGGTCAAACCCGAGCTTTGGAATGGCTTATTGAGCATGGCGCGAAACTTGATACAGCAGATGAAAATGGTCTTACAATCGCTTCCGAGGCGGCCATCAAAGGTCACATCGATATATTAGCTTTGTTAGCGAAGCATCAAGCCAGTTTTAAAGTTGAAACCAGCAACGAGTACACCTTGCTTGCACTCGGTGCTATACATGGACATTTGCCCGTTGTCAAATTTATGGTTGAGCACGATCTCGATATCAATAAACCAAATGTACTTAAGGAGTCGCCAGTATTCTTGGCTGCCATTAAAGGCAGAGCGGAAGTCATACGTTTTCTTGCAAGCAAGGGCGCGGACCTCAATGCGACAAGACATGATGGTAGGAATCCAGCTGTGGTCGCTATCGAAAATCAGCACTCTGAGGCACTCAAAGTTTTAATTGACAACAAAGCGCATTTAGATTGGGAGTCCACAGATGGCAAGACTCTTGCCAATGTAGCTGCGACATTGGGCAACGCGCTATGTCTTGATATTCTCGCAAATACGGCAGCAAATCTGAATAAGCCTGATAAATTGAACTTAACTCCTGCGATGAATGCAGCTCGAAACGGACATTTGGAGGCGCTTAAAGTCTTAGTTCGAGAAGACGTGGACCTTGTCTTGACGGGCAAAGATGCCATTGCTCTATGCGCGACTGAAAGTAGAAACTTGGAAGTAGTACAATTTTTAGCTTCACAAGGAGTCGATTTTAATCACGCAAATGAGCGAGGTGTAACTCCGGCATTCATTGCAGCTGAGCGCGGTGATTCAGCAATACTCGAAGTGTTGGTAAGCCTGGGTGTCAAGTTGAACATGCCAACCAAAGAAGGTTTCACTCCAGCGTATGGCGCCGTTTGTCGTAACCACCATGAGATTATACAGATTCTGGCTCGTGAAGGAGTCAAGCTCAATCAGACTTTTAAAGACGGCAGAACCTTGGCTTTTATCGCGACCCAATATGGGCATGTCGAAACAATAAAGACATTATTCGATCATAGTGCAGACTTTGAAGCCGCCAATTATTTGGGCGAAACCCCGGTGTTTGCGGCAGTAATCTATGGACAAGAGCAACTGATTCCACTGCTCGCCAAGCGAGATGTAGATTTAAATAAAGCCCGCACGGATGGTGTAACTCCGGCGGCCTTTGCAGCCTATGCAGGTTCCCTGCCAGTTCTTAAGTTGCTAGCCCAGCACAAGGTTGATTTGCACCAGCCTGCACCAGAGGATTCAACACTTATACACGGGGCGGCCTTGTATGGACATTTTGAGGTAGTACGATATCTGGTCTCGCAAAAAGTTGAGTTAAATAAACAGGATGTATTTGGACGAACTCCAGCTGTCATGGCTGCCTGGCAAGGTCATTTAGAAGCGTTACAAATTCTTGTGGAAAACGGTGCCGACCTTGATATAGCAAGCTACGATGGCCTTACCCCGCTAAGCTTGGCAATTACACATTATCATTTCGATGTCGTTGATTTTATACAAGCTCAAAAAAAATCAGCGACAAGTGCTTAGGACGCGTGGACATTTGAACCCGAACCTTGTTTTGAAGTAAAACCCGTAGGGCTGGGCTCTTTTTTCCTCAAATGCGTCGAGACCCTCTTGTAGAGAAGCTGTTGAGATGGACGGGGCTTTGATCAGCTCTTCTTGTTGAGAAAAAAACGAACGCCAGCAGGGTCTCGCGTTTAAATGCCCATGCGCCCTTGGCACGGGACTTTGCTGCCAAGCAAAACTCTGGCTATTGCTAAGCCTGTCCAACGGTAAAGGCGAGCAGCGTAGTCAAAGCGGTCAAGACTGTTGCAACGTTTTTCGATTGGTCACTAGTCGCTGGTACAAGGGTTTTTACCATGCCATGGAAATCTGCAGATGGCACTCGAATGTCAGGTGGCTCTGTGCCGATACGGTCCCAGATAAGATTTTGCAAAGTAGACGAGACGTTTTTTTCAATGAGTCGATCCATAATGCGCTTCGTATAAGGGGTTAGGATGTGGCTATCGCTTGGATTTGCCGGGGTAAAACCGGTCACGGTTAGGTTTGAATTGATCGTATTATCCGCTTTAGCATCTTGAATTTGAGCCAACAGGCTATCCGAATAGCAAAAACCCTCGCCTTGCATGCTTGCTAAATCCCAAGGTGCCTCGCTTGCAAGGATCGGCCATTCGATTAAAATATCTCTATTATCCGGGTTTTGAAGTAAATCAGGTTTGAGCGCTAGGGGTGTAGTGGTATGCAAACCTGAAGCGCAATCTGGCCGAGCGCGTTCCTCAACTGCATTCGCCAATACGTTGCGCTCATGGGCGAGGGATAAAAGTTCATCCTGTTTTTCGGTCGGGGGTTTGGTGGTAAGCTGATTTGCAAACTGTAGCGGAGTGAAATAGTTTGTGTCGGCAGTGCGCATTACCGAACTAAGAAAATCGTTGATTTCCCATTCGCCGCGCTCGCATTCAGTTTTCAAATCGAGATCATTGCAACCGATGTCAAGCGGAACTTGTTTAGAGTAAGAATGACCATCGTGGGAGTACACTTTGGCAAGATACGTCTTACACCAACAAAGAGCCTGGGCAGCAGGAAGCGAACTAAGCAGCACAGCTGCTTGCACTAATAGATTTTTCGGATTTATCCCTGGGCCATGTTCTGGCGTTTTTGTCACCCGAGCCCGTTGTAAAACGGCGCGATTGGCTGTGCTTGGGCCTGCATTCAACCAGCTGGCATCGCTAGCGATGCGGCTAGCAGGCGTGCTCGTTGCAGTTTGCAGGTTTAGTTTTGCAGCCTGTGATGGTAGGTAGCCGGTGGCTGCCGATTGGTGGACAGCGCCTTGAGAGTGAGCTTCGATCATAAACTTCTCCTGTTAACTTAGTAAGTGCATTTAAAGCCAATGATTTTTAGAAAAGCAATCCTGTTTAAACGCACGAAATATCAAAGTCCTATCTGTTTTTTGATTAAATTGGTATTTGATGGTGTAGTTGCTCCCGCCGTTGAGCAACAGTGCTCTTCTGACAAGAGCACTTGCCAATTCAATATTGAGCAGATGCTACTATACCTTCTTGGGATGGCGCTTTGTGCTCCCTGTAGGAAAAATTCAGTGTATTGTTTGTTTTTTGATAGACCGTCGTGTATGAGACATGCAACTATCAGCGAATAGTCGTTTCTCGCTGCAGAGCTTGAACCTTTTCGTGCCTGGAAGTATTGATCTTAGACGTAACACTTAGCGTACCATTGGTTTCCAGCGTGACGGCATCAACTTCGTGAGTGCTACGACCAGCAACCCGCATGGCTGCTTGTACTTCATCAGCCGTGACTCGAGTTTTCTGCATTATTTCTGCTTGATATTGACCTTTAAAATAGAGCAGTTTTGGCTCACCAGTCACTAATTTTCGAACCCATGGTGCCCGTACGCTTAGCCAAGTGACAATAAATTGCAAGCCGACTAGCGTTGCAAAGGCAGCAATACCTTGAACGAGGCTCACGTTCTGGTTCGTGAGCACGCTTGCAAAAACCGACCCTATTGTTATGGTGACCACAAAATCAAACGCATTCATCTTAGAAAGCGTTCTAGAGCCGGAAATTCGAAGAATACAAATAAGCGCGATATAAGCGCAAATACCCAGAACTATCGTGTGAAACACAATTGCAAAATCGACGTTGAACATGTATTACTCCTTTCAAGATTACCGGGGCATACTGTACTTTAGGGCAAGCGACGACGCGTGAACAAGCTATATCTCAACTCAGCAGCACTAACACTGATGAGATGCCTATGAGCGTTAGACCTATATAGTCTCGCAAGTTAGTGTGTTGATTGAGATAGAACCGTGCGATTCCTACTGTAAACAGTACTTCGATTTGGCCAAGTGTTTTAACATACGCAACGTTAGTCAAAGCCATAGCGCTGAACCAGCCGATCGAACCGAGGGCGCTGGTTAAGCTCACCAAGCCAGTTGCCGGCCAGTTCTTCAATAATACGCTGATGGCCTTTGGTTCGCGCCAAGCTAAGTACAGTGCAAGGATAATCACTTGGATTGTGATCACAATTAAAAGAACTGTCGCAGCGCTATAGGGAAAGGCAAGACCAGAGCGGAGCGAGGATTCTCTTGCCATGAGCGATGACAGTGCAAACATAATACCGCAGAGCAGGCCAAGCAAAAACGTTGCTGCTGAAGGACGACCAGTAGCTTTCTTTATACTCAGCAGTAAGATTGCAAAAGCACCAATGCCAATGCCAAGTGCGCCAATCAAGTTTAATGTGCTGCCAAAAAATAAAGCACCGAAAATAGCAGCTGCAAGTGCTTCGCTTTTGGCAAGGCCTGCGCCGATAGCATAGTTATTTTGTTGGAATAGCTTGATCATGAGAATGGTCGCAGCGGCTTGAAAGAGCGCTGTTAATACAATATATGGCATTGCACCGACAACGGGAAATTGGATTGAACGGTTTGTAAACCAATAGAGTGTTGCCAAATAAACCGCAACAATCGGACCTGCAAATATAAAGCGAGCGAAGGTGCCAGCAATTGGGCTAACATGTGCGCTGAGCTGGCTCATAGCAGCGTTGCGAAAGCTTTGCATCAGCGCTGCAAACAAAGTCAACAAAACCCACATGCATAAAATCCTTAGCTCTTTCAGGTATGGACGTCATTTTTTCTGTACGATTTTTTCTGTAAAGTATGCTCAAGCGTAATCAGTTTCTTAAAAATCCGTCGTGCCATTTCGCGCTAGCGACTAGTTATTCAAAAACTTTGGCTTATATTTGAGGATCAGCTTGCATGAATTGAAAACAAAGGTATGACTATTGGCGATCGAATTAAAGCTAGGTTTTATTTAAAGAGAATTGGCTGCTATCGACTTAATGCTTATTGGCATTCATTTCGTAAAGTACAGTCTAGCTTTTTCAAAAAACTGTCTGATTGCTTTACCCCTATAGGTAATGATTGTCTTTAATAAAAAAGGCCTTAAGGTGTCTAAATCGAAGCAACATAAACAAACTGTACTGTTTCAGTGATAGTATCAAAACTATCATAATCTTATGTCGCGTTCAAAAACAGACGTTGTAAACGCTTTTAATTACAATTCAGTGGTGATATGCCAATTTGAATAGCTGTAAAGATCTGGGATTTTGGTGCATATTCAACAGCTGAGCTACGGTGCATCTAGTCACTGGCGCGAAATGGCTGCGCTCGCAATATCTTTGTTGAAAATGACCTCAAAATAGAAAAAGTATACGTTTACTTACCCCAAGTAAACTGCGCTTTCTCGAACATTTTCGCCTCGATCTTGCGTCGCTCGCCTATTTCGCGCCAGCGACCATCTGGGTCAAGTTGGCTTTGGGCTCTAAATTACCTTCGCAGACTTGTCGAGCATCACAGTAGGGTCAGGAATTGGAAGATTGTTGACAAGCAAAAATTACTAAAAATGGA
>Ga0115549_1001979_pt1 | contig 11950 bp, 9 predicted proteins | sample COGITO_mtgs_1004_2_FD_87176 | JGI IMG/M metagenome (GOLD analysis project Ga0115549, IMG submission 87176) | Pelagic marine microbial communities from North Sea - COGITO_mtgs_100430 | ecosystem: Environmental > Aquatic > Marine > Epipelagic | place: Germany:Helgoland, sampling site Kabeltonne...
CACAACACTTTAAAGCGATACACGCCTATTCTGATTCGCATAACGATTTACCGCTACTTGAGTATGCAAGTGCACCGACTGTAGTCAATCCAGACTCACGTCTTGCAGCTCTAGCGCTTGAGCGCAAATGGCCTCAACTTAAGTTCGCAGTTGAATAGGGCATCCGGCCTCTTATCTTTGTCTTGAATTACGCAATCCTTGTATAAATAAGGCAGCAGCATCGGTATTTTTAAGCTGATATCGAGCAAAAATCCACCGGTTAAAACAATATCGAGTCAGTATATACTGGATAACTGCCACCCATAGCCACACGATTGAATCAAGTGGCATGACAAGCCAGCTCAACAACACTATAGCCAGTAGCAAACAACAGTGCAGAGGCTTAGCAACACACCAACCACTAGCATTTGCAGCTTTTGTTCCAAATCCAATGCTTAGCGCGCTGATCACCAACATAATGATCGGTAGCACTAGCACTATTGGCAACAGCTCAAAACCCTCGATCAGCAGATTGGACTGAAATAGCGGTACAAACAAAATGCCAGCTTGAACAATCGTCCAAACCATAAGCCCGATATTAAACCAGATGCCGCGACGGGAAAGCATTCGCCAACAACGCGCGATACACCACAACAACACCCAGCAGCTCAATGCCACCGCCGCGAAAGCTGCGCCTTGATCCACCCAGCGAGTTGCACAAGCACAATCAATATTTGGCACCAGTAACGAGCCAGCAGCGAGCAGTAGTATCAAGCCGAGGATCCAGCGACTTTCACGCTTGCGATCTAATGCGAGTTGAGAATTATTTATAGTCGACTCCCGTGGGCGACCTTCCTTGCAAACTCGAGTTGACACACACTTCCCTCTTCTGGACAACCAAATTTATATTAAGCTAGGGCGCGTGGACCTTTAAACCCTACCTCAGTTTTCGCTTCAAAGCGTGTCAGCCGAGGCGCTTTGAGCGACGTCTGGCTGTGCCCAAACGAGCGAAAAGCAACAAAGGATGACGAGTTTTGAAGTAAAACCCGTAGCCGATACCCAGTCATAGCACAAGCTCTCAAGCTGTTCAGGACAGCACTATATCAAGGTAAATGACACATTAGGGCCAAAGAACTTATAATGGTGAGCAAGTTTGAGTACAACTCACAGAAATAGGACGACTATCAATGAATCATACAATGACCACAATTTGCTTGGTCGCATTGCTGGCGCTAGCTGTTAGTGGTTGCAGCGGCGTTAGCGACCAAGCAAACTATGATAAAAAACTCGTTGCCGCGAATAGCTTCTTGCAACAAGGCCAGCTCGAGTCTGCTCTTATACAGGCTCAAAACCTTATAGAAGCAGACCCTAAACGCGCTGAACCATATAAAGTTGCCGGGCTTGGCTACTTTACAGCCGGCGATTTTGATCGCGCAGCACAGTTTTTAGCCAAAAGCATTGAATTGGGTAACCAAGATCCGATGGTTCAGTATAAAAGAATCGATGCACTTTTGCGACTCGGTCGCCATGATGCCGCTGAGCAAATTCTTAGCCGCTTCGACGACGCAACCGCTGTAGCTGAAATTCTACGCCTCAAGGGCGATCTAGCACTCTATCGCAATGAACAGACCCAGGCCTCAAAATTTTACAAGCTTGCCCTTGAGCAAGAATCAAACAATAGCGCGAGCTTGCTCGGCCTTGCTCTGATCGCCAACGCGAGCAAGGATGCCGAAGCAACCGAGCGATTACTCCAAGACGCTATCGACTCGAAGGTTGATTTTACCCAAGCGCTCCTGTTCAAAGGCTACTATCTGCTGAATCGACGCGAACCTGAGCAAGCCGAGGCCGCATTCAGCCAGGCGCTCTCCGGGCTAGGTCGATTCGATATAATGACAAACGATAAATACCGCGCCTTACAAGGACTATCAAAGGCTCTCCTCAATCAAGGACGAGGGGAAGCTGCACTGACCTACACGAAAATGATGGCCAAATCACCTCAAGGAAAGGTGCAGGCTCGCATAAAAGATGCTGTTGAGGCCTATCAAGCTGGCGATGTTGAAGCAGCCCAAGCCGATTTCGAGTCCGTCCTACAACTTGCACCTGGCCATCAAATGAGCCATCTTGCTCTGGGTATGATGAAACTCAAAGCTGGCGATGTTGAAGCTGCAGAGCGTTTACTGAGCAAAGCAAGTCTTAACAACGAAAGTCTTGATATCAAGACCTACAAAGCGCTCACTATTGCGCGAATTCGACTCGGAAAAACGTCTGAAGCGGTCGATATTTTAAAACAAGCTTTGCGCCGCTTCCCAAACAACGCCGACCTAATGGTTTTACAAGCAAGCATCTTAGCAGAAGACCAACGCTTTGACTCTGCTAATACGTTAGTCGAAAAAGTACTGGCAATTGATCCAGATAACGCTGGCGCGCTCAACTTAGCGGCAAGCTTTGCTCAGGCCAACCGCGATCTCATAAAAGCGCGCCAACTTTACTCAAAAAGCATCGCAAGTCTACCAAATCTCTATGCATCATACCGTGGCCTGCTCAGCACTTATGCGCAAGAACCGCAAGCAGGTCTTGCGGCCATGACCTCACTCGCTGCTCAAAATTCCGAGTCGGTTTCGGCTCGTACAGCGGTAGCGGCAGCGCAACTACTCGCTGGAAATCACAACCAAGCGATTGAACTTGGTGAGCAACTTGTTACAGCTCACAAAAATGATACCAATATTCGACAAGTACTTGCGGCCAGCTACTCCCAAGCTGGCTTGCAGGGTGTCAAAAACAAAAACCTCGAAGCGGCATTTGCCGCCCTTGCTCGAGCTTTGGAGCTAGCACCAACTCTACCAACAGTCACGTTATTTGCACAAGTCGCACAAGAAAGTAAAAAAATTGAGGATGCAAGTGGCGTGTTAGCGAAAGTATTAGAACAATACCCGCAATTTGCAGCTGGCTATGAAACCCTTGGTGATTTGTTCTATACGCAAAAAGATATCGAGCAGGCATTACCATTATTCAGGCAGGCATGGTCGTTGCGTCCAAATTTCCAACTTGCTATGAAGCTATTCCATGCTCAGCGCGCCGCTGAATCTGACACTAAGGAAAGCGCAGCTGTAGCGATTGCGCATATCGAGCGCTGGCAAAAGCAACTCTCTGATGCTAGCGCTCAGGTTGACCCTGTCCCTGAGCAGCTCAAGCAGCAAATTGAGGCAAGCTATTTTGCTCTAGCTTCTGCTTATGAAATTCTTGAGCGTACGGAGCTTGCGGCGGCTCGTTATGAAGCGCTTATTAAGCTTCGGCCCAAATCCGCGCTTTACTTCAACAATCTGGCTTGGCTTAAATTTACTTTGGATGACACTGATGCACTTGGGTTAGCAGCACGAGCCTACGAGCTCGCTCCTCAAGTACCCGAAATCATCGACACCTATGGCTGGATAATGGCAAATCAAGGCAAACCGATAGAAGGTCTGAAACTGTTGAATTTGGCGCTTGAAAAGGCACCCAATAATCGGGAGATTCAAGGACATATTACAGCGGCGCAAAAAATGTAACGGCGTTGACAGTGCATGGCTAGCGCGCTGTCGAATCGAAACCGACATGCTTAATAGAGTTTACAAACCCAAAATCTCACGCTTAAATTTAATGAGCGAGCCTTTTGGGCTTGAAACATTATTGCAATTAGGCGCTGCTAAAATTATTAAAACTTTTCACAGCGTGGATGCAAATCATGCACTACTCTTCAAGTACAAATTTTAGCCGGCAGTGAGTGTAATGAGTAATCGAACTTTGGAACTATCTAATTCAACCATTTCAGGCGCTTTGTTCTCAGGTAAAGAACCAGGCATGTTTGCATCAGTTGCAGATTTGAACGCTGCGAAAAGAGCGAGTGCTTGTCTCTATACTCGACGTGCTATTGAGCAAGCATTTTTCAATGCAGCGTCCCTTGGCGATGAAGCAAGCCTTGATCATTTGTTAGCGCAAGTCGACCTTGCCCAGTCATTGATTGATCCTGCTGCTTGCGACAACGCATTATGGGTTGCAGTTGCAGAAAACCACAGCGACTTTGCAATAAAAATGCTACAAAACGATACGGTTAGAGACAAAATATCGGTTGGCGGAATTCGAGAATCAATTCGAATTGCGCTGGTAAGCGAGCAGAAGCAGCTTATCAATGCACTTTTGAGTCTAGAACAGCACAAGCTTTGTGCACTACCGAATCGTAAGGTTATTGTTGGCAGTAATGCGTTAGCGTTTCATCGCTCAGTAGGCTGATTGCAACCTGTAGTATTTCAGACCGACCACATTGAGCGTTTGGATTAGATTTCATCTTTCCAGTTAATTAAGTCTTTCGGTGCAATAGCACCGTGCTCGGTTATAATCAAATCAACAAGGTGGTGAGGCGTGACATCAAAGACTGGGTTATAAGCTGCAATTTTTGCTGTATCCTCATAGCCCGCTGCTCGAATAAGTTCAAAAGCGCCTCGCAGTTCAATCGGTATCTCAGCTCCAGTACTAAGCTTGAAGTCGACAGTCGACATTGGTGCCACAACCATGACTTTAACCTTGAAATGCTGTGCCAGTATAGCAAGCATGTAAGTGCCAATCTTGTTGGCAACATCACCATTGGCTGCAATCCGATCAGCACCAACGATCACCCAATCAACCCCTCGCGCGGCAAACAATGAAGCTACAGCGCCCTCGGTTATTACCTCAAACGCTATTTCGGCCTGGCTCAGCTCGAATGCAGTCAATCGACTCCCTTGCAACCAGGGTCTGGTCTCGGTTGCATATAAAGCTTTGAGTTGATCTGTTTCAGCCAGGGCTTTGACGACGCCAAGGGCTGTCCCGACTCCACCGGTGGCAAGATCACCGGTATTGCAGTGGGTCAATACTCGCTGCTTGCTTAATGATGAACTTTGGGCTTGAATCGCTTGCACCCCAAAACGCACCATTTGTAAGTTCGTTTGTATATCATCATCATGATAGGCAATAGCGCAATCATTGAGCGCTTGCGCGGTAATACGCCAGTCGGCATTCACTGCCTCACTAGCTTTGAGCGCCACTTGCATCGCGTCCAAAGCATGATGCAAGTTAACAGCGGTAGGTCGTGACTCGGCGAGCACTTGAAAGGCACGCGCAACGCCATCACGATTACCTTCAAGGCGCCGGTATTCAAGTGCAATGCCATATGCTGCGCTGATACCTATTGCAGGCGCACCACGTACAACCATTAAACTAATCGCGTCAGCCACGGCTGCGGCAGTTTGTGCATGAACGTAGCAAAGCTTGCTCGGCAGTGATCGCTGATCAAGCAGTTTAAGTGAATCCCGGCACCAGCTAATAGCCACTAAACGGTTGGTTACCCCTAAACAATCATCATCTAACGGTTTATTAGCTTTTGATTTGTTCGACATCGACTTTTGCATCGCTAATATCCTGAACGATAATTCGTTGCTGTTTTGACGAAAGATCTTGATCTCGCAGTCCTTTCGGTAGCGAAAAAGCAACATGCTCTTCAATACCAGCAAGCTCGTTGATTTCAGTTGCGCCAAACTGTTTAATACGATCAATAATTTGCTGCACTAAGACCTCTGGTGCTGATGCGCCAGCAGTGAGACCAACTGTGGAAACGTCATCAAACCACTTATCGAGTAACTGGCCCGGTTCATCGACTAAATACGCGGGCGTCCCACAACGCTCAGCAAGCTCTCGTAAGCGGTTTGAGTTGGATGAATTCACGGAACCAACGACGATCAAAATATCGCTGTGCTCAGCTAAAATGCGCACTGCATCTTGCCGATTCTGGGTTGCATAACAGATATCATCTTTTTTCGGGCCGATTATTTTCGGAAATCGAGTTTGTAACGCTTCGACAATCAATTGAGTGTCATCGATCGATAGGGTGGTTTGCGTTACATAGGCGACGCGCTCAGGCTGACTAATCGATAATTTCTCGACATCCGCAAGATCTTCGACAAGATAAATCTTACCTTGCTCGCTGTTGAACTGCCCCATAGTCCCTTCCACCTCAGGATGGCCAGCATGGCCGATGAGCACACAGTCGTAGCCATCTTGGGCAAATCGAGTGACTTCCATGTGCACTTTAGTGACCAGCGGACAGGTCGCGTCAAAGACTTGCAAGCCACGCACCTTGGCGTTAGTCTTCACAGCTTGCGACACACCATGGGCTGAAAAGATCAAAATTGCGCCAGCAGGAATTTCATCTAGTTCTTCAATAAAGCGTGCGCCGCGAGCTTGTAAGTCCTGCACAACATATTTGTTGTGCACGACCTCATGGCGCACATAAATTGGCGGACCAAATAGCGCAAGCGCTCTATTCACAATGGCAATGGCTCGGTCTACACCAGCGCAGAAACCACGAGGATTAGCCATTAATACTTGCATAAGTGTCTCCAGATATAGATCTTCAGAAAAGTAATCTTGTGCAAAAGCGTAAAATATACTGGGTTTCATCAGCTTTATTGAGCCAGATTACTTCTCTAACAAGGTACAGAACCGCAACTGTTCGCCAGAGTATCAACTTAAAAAAGTCACAGCTTGTGCCTTGGCTTGCACCGCCACGATTTCAACGGCAAAAATTAATGGTCGGCCTGCTAAAGGATGATTAAAATCGACATCAATCAGAGGATTGTTCGTTAAGTCATCTGGAACGTCTTTGATTACGCCAGAGACATGCTGACCAGAGGCGTCCTTAAAAACAATCGTCAAGCCCACCGAAAGCGTTCCTTCGATCCTATTTTCAAGATCTTCTGCGCGAAATCGCTGCATATTCTCTTGTCGCCAACTGCCAAATCCTTGCTCGGGAGCAGTTAAAAACGATCTTCGATCACCTGCACGCAGCCCAAAAAGCAACTTTTCAAATCCCTGTGGCAAGGTCTCATCGCCAATACAAAAAGTACCAGGCGGACCTTCGAAGCTCGAATCGATGGTTTCGCCGCTGTGTAAACTTAGGCTAAAGTGAAGCGTTACCTCTGAATTTTGGTCGATGGTGAGCACGGCGGTTCCTTGGACAGTTCAATAACAGTCTTTAATTTTTAAAGTGCCAAAGCGTCAAACCATTACCTTGCGAACAGATCACCAGTTAGGCGGGCTTTGACTTTGGCTCTAAAAAGAAAGAATAGAATAGCATTAACACGGCACCAACAGTAATGGCTGAATCAGCAAGATTAAAAGCAGGAAAATGGGCGCTGCCCCAGTAGAAATCAAGAAAATCAATCACATAGCCAAAAATAAGCCGATCAATTAAATTCCCAAGTGCCCCACCAAGAATAAGCGCAAGGCTAATTCCAAAACAGCGCTGACTTCGTGGCACTGCCCGCAACCAGCCAATAATGAGTATACTTGCTGTGGCCGCCAAGGCTGCAAAGAACCAGCGTTGCCAACCACCTGCTTGGCTCAACATACTAAATGCAGCACCGTAATTATGTGCCAAAGTCAAGTTGAAGACCGGTAAAATCTCGATAACTTGTCGATACTCTAAGTTTTGGCTCACCAGAGCCTTTGTCAATTGATCCAGTATCACTATAAAAACCGAAATTCCAAGCCAAATAAGACCAGATTGTCGGTATGCAGGCTTTTTATCAGGCAAAACGTCGATCCTCGCCTTCACCATAGACATTATCCACACAGCGCTGACACAAAGTGCTCTGCTCGAGCTGGCCTACCTCAGGACGCCGATGCCAGCAGCGTTCACACTTGGCATCCTCATTCGCAAAAACTCGAATCAACATACTTTCAGCATCGGTAGATACTCGGCGTTGTTCTGCAAAATTTTTAACCGTTGCTGCAGAGACTTGCAACACAAAACGTAGCTCATCGCCCAAATAGTCGAGCCATTCTTGGAGATCTGCCGAGCAGAAAATTTCGACTCGAGCATCTAAACTGCCTTTGAGTAACCCTTCACTTCGCGCCTTTTCGATTTCCTTATTGACGGCATTTCGAACAGCCATCAATTGCATCCAGAAGGCGTCGGTAAGCTGGTCTGGCATAGTCACAGCTGGCAGTGCGAACCACTGGGTCAAAAACACTGAATCTGGCTGCTGACGTGCCGGCATATGACCCCAAACCTCTTCTGCGGTAAAGCTTAAGATAGGCGCGACCCAACGCACTAACGCTTCCAGCGCATAGTAGAGCACAGTTTGACCCGATCGTCGTGCAGAACTTGCTGCCTGACAGGTGTACTGTCGGTCTTTGATGACATCGAGATAAAAACTACCTAAATCAATGTTGCAAAAATGATGGATTTTTTGTAGTGCGCTAATAAAACTGTAGTTTTCATAGGCCTGGATCACCTCAGCCTGCATGGCATGGGTTCGTGCGAGCAGCCAACCATCCAGTGGCAGTAATTGCTCGCTTAACACTAGATCCGTTTTTGGTTGAAAGTCATTGAGATTTGCGAGCAAAAATCGAAGTGTATTCCGAATCCGTCGATAAGCATCAACATTGCGATCGAGGATTTCCATGCTTACCGACATTTCTGCTGAAAAATCAGCAGCAGCCACCCAAAGCCGAAGTACATCTGCGCCAAGCTTTTGAATCACTTCTTGGGGCTTAATGATATTCCCTTTGCTTTTAGACATTTTGTGTCCATTAGCATCCACTACGAAACCATGGGTCAGCACAGCTTTATATGGAGCGCATTGGTTCAAGGCGATTCCAGTTTTGAGAGAGGTCTGAAACCAGCCACGATGCTGATCAGCTCCTTCCAAAAACAAATCAGCCGGAGTTGCGAGGGCTGGCCGAGCTCGCGCAACCGTCCAATGCAGCGCGCCAGAATCAAACCAGACATCAAGAGAATCCGTTGACTTGATATAGTCACTCGCTTGTTCGCCAAGCAGGCTCGCTAAATCAAGTTCATGCCAAGCGAGTAGCCCTCGAGCTTCGACTTGCTTAGCGATCTTCTCAAGCAATTCGGTCATATTCGGATGTAGCTCGCCAGTTTGGGCATGCATAATGAACGGCAATGGCGTACCCCAAAACCGTTGACGTGACAGACACCAATCGGGACTGGACTCAAGCATGGACTGTATTCGGGCTTGCCCACCTTCAGGAACCCATCGCACTGCTGCGCAAGCATCGAGTGCTGCGCTCATAAAGTCGGCGTCGGTCGTACGCATGAACCACTGAGCTGTGGTTCGAAAGATTAGCGGCGTTTTAGTTCGCCAACAATGCGGATAAGAGTGATTAATTTTCCCATGTAAAAATAATCGATCATTTTTAGCGAGCGCTTCCACAACCATTGAGCTCACATCATGAACTGCTTCGCGCGCAAACAATGGCACTTCGGCTCGGTAACGGCCATGATGATCGACATAATCAAGGGTACGGATACCATAGAGCTTGGCGAGCTGGAAATCGTCCGGTCCATGATCAGGAGCCGTGTGCACGCAGCCAGTACCCGCCTCCGTGGTGACATGGGAGCCAAGCACTATTGGCAAAATTCGCTCATAAAAAGGATGCTGTAGCTGTAATTGCTCAAGCATTTGCCCCTTAACCTTTGCCACAGCTTTGAGGGTAATATGGAGAGACTGCCAACGCTGCGCGAGTCCTGCCAGCATGTCGGCAGCTACGACAATGTATTCACGCAAGTCGCCGTCAGTCGTGCGCACTTCAACTAGGCCATACTCAAGTTCTGGGTGCAAAGCAACCGCTAAGCTCGCAGGCAAGGTCCAGGCGGTGGTAGTCCAAATAACTACTGAGATCGGTAAGCTATGATCGAGGCTTTGATCAAGAGCGAAACGGGCGAAAAGATCATCACGATCAAGTATCGCATAGCGCACGTCGAGGGCATCGGATACTTTGTTGTGGTACTCCACTTCAGCTTCGGCAAGGGCAGAGCCGGTGGCGACACTCCAATAAACCGGCTTGACGCCTCGATAAATATGGCCTTTGTCATGGATTGCAGCAAGTGCGCGAATCGTATTGGCTTCGGTCGCAAAATCCATAGTTTTATAAGGTTGCTCCCAATCACCTAATACGCCGAGTCGACAAAAATCGCTGCGCTGCTTATCAATCTGACTTTGAGCGTAAGACCGACAATGGTCTACAAACGCACTGTCAGAATTTTTCACACCGCGCTTACCGTATTTTTTTTCGACTTGCAACTCAATGGGCAATCCGTGACAATCCCAGCCTGGAATATAAGCCGCTGCAAAGCCTGCAAGTCGTTTCGACTTCAAAATCATATCTTTTAAGATTTTGTTGAGCGCGTGACCAATATGAATATCACCATTGGCATATGGAGGCCCGTCGTGCAGAGAAAATGCCGGGTCATCGCCAGCAATCGCGTCTATTGCCGCCTGGTGTAACTGTTGATAGACTTGTTTTTGCTCCCAAAACTCAAGCATTGCAGGCTCCCGATGAGGCAGATTGCCTTTCATTGGAAACGCTGTTTTAGGGAGATTAAGCGTGTCTTTGTATCCGGCCATGCTATGTCGCCTTACTGGGTCGCTTTGATGAATTACTCGCGCTAATCACCTTGCTCTGCAATTATCGACGCGAAAAACTGGTGTGCTTGGACTAAATCCTGCGCTATCGCTTTGCGAAGCAGCTCGGTGTGGGCAAATTTTTGCTCAGTGCGGATAAGCTTTAATGGCTCAAACGCCAACCGCTCTCCATATATTTGCTGATCCTTTATTTGCTGGTCTTTATAGCGTGGATCAATAATATGGACTTCTACCTGCCACTGATTTTCATCATCCACTGTTGGTCTACTACCACAATTTGCAACGGCCATGTAGCGCTTAGTACTTATACCTTGCTCAGTACCAGCACTTGCATCAAATGCCAGTAGCCCAGTATATCGAATATGAGCCCAACCAACAAATACACCGTTCAATGTTTGTCCACGACGCTCAAGATGAATGTTTGCGGTAGGAAATCCAAGCTGCCGACCGAGCTGACGGCCATATTTGACCCTGCCTGCCAGCAAAAAAGGGCGACCTAAACAGTCTTGAGCGCCCTTAAAATCATGGCGAGCAATCAACTCGCGGATGCGACTTGACGAGATCCGCATTTGATTTGCTTGAACCTCAGAAAACCGAGCCACATTAAAGCCGTGACTTTTACCAAGCTGACTCATAATCTCGAGATCGCCAGCACGCTCACGCCCAAAACGAAAGTCCTCACCGAGCACAAGCTCATGAACCGACAAAGCGTTGCAAAGCCCGCTTACAAATTCAAGTGGTGTTGTTGCAGCAAGCCTGGCGTCAAAGCGAGATATCAACACGCAGTCAAGCCCAAGCGCAAACAGCAATTCGACTTTTTCTCGCGTACTCGTAAGCCGCAATGGTGCTTTATCGCCATAAAAGTATTCAAGCGGCTGCGGCTCGAAGATCATAACGCCCGCCCGACCAACGTCGTGGGCATGAGCACGCTGAATTAGCTCGGCGACCAAGCCAGTGTGTCCTCGGTGGACTCCATCCATGTTGCCAATACTAACAACCCATTGATAGTTTTCGACCATGGGCTGGTAATCCGTCGCCGGCCCATAAGCTCGTGCCTGGGGATTGAAAAGACGATGGAGATACATGACTTAGACCAACTGCAGGAAATTGAAAGCGCTATTGTAGCAGCTTGTTTCATTGCAAACAATTTATGCTGCAGAGGGGATGTTAACCCTTATTTTACTGGCAAAATCGAGTGTTTTTTTAAGAATTAAAAACTGTTGACACTATTGACACGCAATTGGCTTTTACCATAAGAAACGTAATGTACTGACGGTGAATTCAAGTGCAGCACCGAGCCCAATAGCAACTCAGGAGAAACGTTATGCCATCAACAGCTCAACGCAAAAGCGATATTGTCGATATTAACTCAGAAGCGCAAGTTGCATCTATTAACCCTGCAACAGGTGAAACCATAAATCATTACACCCGAGAATCAAGAGAAGCGGCCAATCAGGCTATTGAAGAAAGTCATAAAGCGTTTTTATCATGGCGCCATATCAAAATGCAGC